>Ga0316209_1002542_pt1 | contig 14454 bp, 15 predicted proteins | sample 6monopyrite_MG_FD_204945 | JGI IMG/M metagenome (GOLD analysis project Ga0316209, IMG submission 204945) | Microbial mat bacterial communities from mineral coupon in-situ incubated in ocean water Damariscotta River, Maine, United States -... | ecosystem: Environmental > Aquatic > Marine >...
TGTACCAAAAGTCTTTAGAATTAAACCCTGAAAATGAAAATGCTCAACTTAAAATTAATGAGATTGACACTTTGAAGTATTGATGAAGTTTTGTTTTTTTTAACGGTTAGTATAAGAAACGTAGGGCAGTTGAAAAGCACTTTCGTTTCGGTTTATTACTTAGCTAAATATAAATATTTTGCTTTTATTTTTTCTTCTATAAATGCCAAATTTTATATTTAGCGAACTTTGTAAATATGCACAGAACGTTCGGTTTAACACAAACGCCCTATGTTTTTTATACCTTGTTATGGGCTTTTCTTTTATTTTCCAGCTTGTTCAGCGGTAATCTCAATCCAATCTATAAAGTTTGAATTTCCATCATTAGAAACCCAACATTTTGTATTGAACTTATCTGAAAACTTAAAAAATTTCCCATACTCATTTCCTCTCCACCAATGATTGTCAAAATATAGTGAGTTAGATTTTTTATTATTTATTTGTTTTAAATCGGAAAACTCTCTCCATTTTCTGTTTTTTAGTACGTAAAAATTAATTTTAGAACCATCTTCAGATATCTGAAATCCTAATCTATCTAATGGGTTCAGGCCTTTCTTTGTAATTCCTATTTTTCCTTTTAATCTATTAATATGAATTGCTAAAAGACCGTTCCCTTTTTCAAAACTTTTTACTATTTCATAATTCACCCACCTTCTATTAGCCGTATTTAATCCAATTAAGACAGTTGTTATTGATGTGTTCTTCAGTCCTTGTTCAATCAATTTCTTTAAAAATGCAGAGCCTTTTGTTTTAGACTCTTCCCAAATGGAACCATCTACAAATGATTCTTTTTTGTTTTTCATTAACCAGTTATTCCTAACTATATTAACTTTAAAGTTCTTGACGTCTTCATAGGCGAAACTAAAAAAAACAAATCTTGCCATTTTATTTTAGTTTTTTTCTAATATTAAACTTCTCTCTGTTTTTGTAGTTGTTTACAGCTATTTCAATGTATTTATTCATTCCATACTTTAAAAAATCTGACCATTTAACAGAGTGAATATAGCTTGAGTAGCCATTGTATAGTGTTTTCCCATTGCATTCTGATGTGTCAGGATTTTTAATGTTAAACATATTTGACTTTAAAATATCAAATAAAAATGGTGTGTTTAGTGTTCTACTACCACATTCTTTATTATGAGTAATAAAATACTCATAACTACCATTTTCATCTGGAAGAACTAATGCAAGAACAGCATTAGTTTTACTGTTCTGTTCTTGGCGTGATTGTTCCCTTAAAGAATATGATACTTCCCAGGGAATCCATTGTTCTTTTTCGGGTTCATTTGTTTTCATCCCTTTGGAAATCATAACCAATGTTACGGTACTGTCAAATATTTTGTCTCCTAATTTTGAGCCAATTGTTGAATCTGCTAATGAACTCATATCTTCATCATCATTTTCACCTTTATTAATATGGTCTCCGTCATCAATCATTTCCTGTATCTCATCTACATAATTTCTAACTGTTGTTTCTTCAAAAAGAGGAATGTTTGGTAATCTTTCAACCAGTGAATCAGCATATTTGTATGAAATAAATATCTTCTTTCCCATATCAGTTAATTATGTTGTAAATAGTAATACCAATTAATATAAGTGCAGTAAACCCATAAAATACTTTAAGAGTATCAGAACGCATAATTTTAAAGATAGAATCTACCTTATCTTCAAATCTTGTATAATTTAATGAGTATAATAACTCCTTATTAGGTGTTTCTTTTAATCTGTTTTCTATTACCCAATTGTATAATTCTCTGTAACACTTTTCTTTGTGTAAGAAAAAAGCATCTAAATACCAAAACACCAAAAGAGGTAGTAATAAGATAATTGATAAATAACTAACATCATTTGTTACCAAAGTGTCTTTTGTTAAAGCCAAAACACCAACTATTATAGTAATCATCCAACCCTTTAGTAAAAAAGAATTATTAGCCATTCTTGTTATAACTCCTTGAATTAAGTCAATTTCTTTATGTAGTACTTCATTATCCATAATTATTTTTTCATCCATTTGCTTAATTCAGTTATATAGGTTATACCTTCTTTATTTTTTGGTTTTTTTACATAATATCCCTTTGTAATAATTGTACTACTATTTCGATATGTATTATTTCCATTTTCGTAATATATATGAGGATAAATTTGTAAATATTCATTTCCTTTATATTGTGAATCAAACTTTCCTTTTTCTTTCATTGGTAGAATAGCAATGTGTTCGATAAACTTGTGAGTATCACCAAAACCTAATTCCCAATTACACCAGTATGATTCAATCGCATCATCTGTTGCAAGTAAAACAAATTTTTTACAATACTTAATTACATTTTTTATTCTTTTAGCAGTATCACCAGAAGTCTCTTTTGGCATTTTATCATCTATACTGTCAATATAGATTTTTGCCCCCAAATCTTTTAATAATCCCATTACACCTTGTAAATCTTCTAAATCACTATGCTTGTGTGATAGAAATACTGTCGGTTTGTAATCAGTTGTGGTTGAGGCACTAAAAGTTTTCCTCTGACTTAAAGATTCATTGATAAACGATTTCTCAATTTTATCAGAATTAAAATGTCCTCTTTCAAATATCATAGTTTAGTATTTCTGAGTATGATTTGCATTGCCCATAACGCATGTATATACGGAACAGTTCCGTATATTTTGTTTATAGCAGTTATTTAATTATTTTTTTGTTAATGGTATATACAAAGCGAATTTAGGGAAGATTTGGGTATAATACAAGTTATGATAAAAATTATAAACGAGATAAAATATTGGTTTGCTATTAATCAGCGTATTGCACCAATGATTTTTTAAAGGCGGTGTATTGGGGTTTATACCTTTCATAAGCGGTTTGAGATTTATACCAAATTCCAAAAACTAAGTCGGTTGATTCCGTTTTTTTATGGTAGTATGATCGCCAATAATTCTCATTTTCGTCTTTTATAGTTACCCAAGTGATAATGGTTGTGGGTATAATTTCATCTATAGCTTCTTCTTCACTTTCAATACCTTCATTACTCGCCAGTTTAAAATAATCTGGTTCCCCACCCCATTGTGGTGAATACACAAAAAACTCTACTTCTTGATCTGGAGATTGAAAAAAGGCTTCATCTGTTTCAACATAGTTTATTTCTTCTTCAATAATTGGTTTATTTGGTGTAGCTATAAAATTTGATGGGTATTCAATATCAAACCAACTTCCTTTATATGTTTTAATTTCAGTTGATATTTCATATTTTTCAGGCTTATTATTTACATTTGTTACAATTGTATTTACAGTATCTTTGTCAGTTTGGTCTGCATCATTTGACTCAGTAATTTCAGTTTGGCAACTCCACATTAAAATTATTCCAATAACCGTTAATATTTTTAAATTTTTAATCATAATAATTGATTTTACGTTCTAATATAGGTGTTTTTTTGAATTAATCAACCATTACAACAAAAACTGATCGCCATCTTTTACACAAGTTGTATTTTCAAAAATCTCTTTTGCCTCTTGTTCTAACTCGTCAGTGTTTCTGTATCGCTGGGAAAAATGTCCTAAAATTAATTTTTTTACGTTTGCATTTTTCGCTAATGTAGCTGCTTGTTTTGCTGTTGTATGATACGTTGCCTTTGCCCTATCTAGTAATTCATGAGTGAAAGTTGCTTCATGGTATAAAATATCGACTTCATTAACAATTTCTTTTAAGCTTTCAATATATTTTGTGTCGGTGCAAAAAGCGTAACTTTGCTGTTTTGGAGGATCGTTTGTTAATTTTAAGCAATCTAAAACAAAACCGTTTTCACGTGTCACATTATTACCATTTTTGAGTTGAATAATTTCAGGAATCGACAGTTTAAATTCATCAATATAGTCTTTGATAAGGCCTCTTTCTTTAGGTTTTTCTCTAAACAAATATCCGTAGCATTTGATTCTATGCTTTAACGGAAATGCAAATATTTCAATCGAATTATCTTCAAAAATCAAGGTTTTTTCTTTGACTTCTACGGTATGAAAAATGAGATTAAAACTTAATTTAACATAGGTTAATCTAAACTGTAATTCAATTATTTGTTCGAGTTCGGGTGGAGCATAAATATGAAGATCTGTTTTACGTCCCAGCAAGTGCATTGAAGACAATAAGCCAAACAATCCTAAATAATGATCACCGTGTAAATGAGAAATAAAAATATACTGAATACGTTGAAATTTTACCTGAAATTTTCTTAACTTCAATTGTGTTCCTTCACCGCAATCAATTAAAATTTTACGTTCATTAAAGTTTAGATATTGAGCAGTAACGCCTCTACTTAAAGTTGGTGTTGCTGCTCCAGAACCGAGTATTTGTAGGTTTAACATAAGTTAAGTTATTTAGTTTTTTGTTGTTCAGTTTATTCGTTGACTACATTTAAAACTAATAAACTAACGAACTAAAAAACAGTCAAACTACAAGCTATGCTTGTTTACATTCCAGGCATTCCCATACCTCCACGCATACCTTTCATTTGACGCATCATATTTGCCATGTTCTTTTTGTTTGACATCATGTGCATCATTTTTTTAGTTTCGCCAAATTGTTTAATCAACTTATTTACTTCTTGAATATTGGTTCCGCTACCTTTTGCAATTCGTTTTTTACGGCTACTGTTTAATAAAGAAGGTTCAGCGCGTTCTTTTGGAGTCATAGATTGAATTATTGACTCTATACCTTTAAATGCATCATCATCTATGTCAACTCCTTTCATGGCTTTTCCCATCCCAGGAATCATCCCCATTAAATCTTTAACATTACCCATTTTTTTGATTTGCTGAAGCTGTGCATAAAAGTCATCAAAATCAAATTTATTTTGGGCTATTTTTTTTTGTAATTTTTTGGCTTCTTTTTCGTCAAATTGTTCTTGTGCTTTTTCAACTAACGACACAACATCTCCCATTCCTAGAATTCTGTCTGCCATTCTTGAAGGATAAAAAATGTCTAAAGCATCCATTTTTTCACCTGTACCAACAAATTTAATGGGTTTATCAACTACAGTTTTAATAGAAAGGGCTGCACCACCACGTGTATCACCATCTAACTTTGTAAGAATTACCCCATCAAAATTAATGCGTTCGTTAAAAGTTTTTGCTGTATTTACTGCATCTTGACCAGTCATGGCATCAACCACAAATAATGTTTCGGTAGGATTAATGGCGTTTTTCACGTCTTCAATCTCACCCATCATTTTTTCATCAACAGCTAAACGACCTGCGGTGTCAATTATCACCACATTAAATCCATTTGCTTTTGCATGCGCAATACCTTCTTGCGCAATTTTTACGGGATTTTTTTCTTCTCTGTTCGAATACACATCAACTTCAAGTTGTTCACCCAAAACATGTAATTGATCAATTGCAGCAGGACGATATACATCACAAGCTACCAATAAAGGAATTTTTCGTTGTTTTGATTTTAACCACAAAGCTAGTTTACCGGAGTGAGTCGTTTTACCCGATCCTTGTAAACCTGCCATTAAAATAATCCCTGGGTTACCTTTAAAATTAATTTCAGTTTGTTCACCTCCCATTAAATCAACCAATTCTTCATGGCAAATTTTGGTCAGCAATTGACCTGGAGAAACTGTTGTTAATACATTACGTCCTAAAGCTTTTTCTTTAACTCTTGCGGTAAATTCTTTTGCAGTTTTATAGTTAACATCTGCATCTAACAATGCACGTCTTACTTCTTTTAAAGTTTCAGCAACGTTAATTTCGGTTATTTGTCCATGTCCTTTTAAAACTTTAAAGGCTCTGTCAAATTTTTCGCTTAAATTTTCAAACATTTGTACGCTATATTAATTGATTGTATTCGATTGGCAAAGATATAATTTTTTTTGTTGAAATAAAACTCTACATCTCCTTATTTGTAATCATTAAAAATCGACTTTAGTTATTGAAATCATTCTAATTTGACTTAAAAATTCATTAAGTGATTTTGTATCTTTTTGATTTTTATTGACTAAAACAAACGCCTAAAACTAATTGTCAATTAAAAATTAATAGGTAAAAAAAATCCCATTTCATGTGATTGAAATGGGACTTAAAAGTTTTACCGAATTAACATTGAAATGCGCTTTTTTTCATTTCAATCAAAAATCACTTCAAAGTATACTCGGTATAGTATTGTTTGAATAAGGTAAATTAATAAAAAAATTATTGGATTATTTTTTAGCGCATTTAAAAAACAAATTGGTATGATAAGATTTTTATTAGTTAGAAATAGTCCCTACAGAAAACACATCATTTGCATTTTGAGTTATTCTTTTTTGCGCATCATAATTCGGCATTAAAGTTTGAAAATCAACATTCAAATCCCAAAGATTTGGATTTTGGAACCAATTTGCCATATTCATTTTAATTTCAACAGTTGTAGGTCCACTCAAATCAAATGAAGCGTCATTAAATTTAATGAATTTATAGTTTGGCTCAAAAATACCTGCTGAATTTTTTGTCGCACTTCCGTTGTGAAACTGGTAACTTATGGTATCTCCATTGGTATTTTTATATCTACCTTCCATTTTTAATTGATGATAACCACCACCAATCATTTCTGGCCACCCCCAAGACGCTAGATTTAAGTCATCATAAGCACCAGAAGTGTTATCTGTTGCATCAAATCCGTAATTAAACCCTATGCCTGTGAAAGTTGATTTAAAATCTTTGCCTTCAATAAATTCAGTCATATCAGGCAAAGTATAAAGTAATGAATTTGCATCTTCTAAATCGACTAGATGATACGAACCATCTACATAAATACTGTCTCCATTTGGCAGATAAAACCTAATATCAGAAATGCTATATTGTAATTTTGTAAAACTTAAGGTTTGACCATTAGCATTCACGTAGCTTAGCCCATTAAATTGACTAGCAGTAACATTGCTTCCATTAAAATTATGTGTAAAATTTACTGTAACTGTTGATGGTGTATATACACATGTACCATCATCCTTTTTTGATTTTTCATTATAATTTGACGCTAATACATCTGTACACCCTTTTCGGTTACATGAATTAAAGCTTAAACTTAAAACAAGTGTTGATAAAATAATTGTTGTTGCTTTCATTTAAAAAATATTAATTTTATATATTTTATAAAGTTACAACAACTCGTATAAAAGCTTTGTGACTTTTGTCAATTTCACAAAAAAACAAAAAAACGAAAGAAGTTCCCCAACTTCTTCCGCAACCATAAAACAAATGTTATTCTCCCACTACAAAGATTAACATTCTGATTTTTAACTGAATAAATTAAATTAAAATTTTATACTACAAAAATAAATTTACCAAAGGGTGACTTATTTTTCCATTTTTCTTCAATAAATAAATTTTTATTATTTTTTTAATGGACAAGTTTTTATTCCAAATATTGTGTACAATGGACAAAATCCAATTAAACTTGTTAAAACAAAAATACTTGACACTACCATTAAAATGATTCCTAGTGTTCCTTCAATTACCCCTGTAAAATACAATATTGTGAGTACTATAGCAATTATTATGCGTATTGCCTTATCGGTATTTCCCATATTTTTTTTCATCATCTAAGTATTAAATTAATATTAATACAAAAATAAGCAAACCTATGGTTGTAAAGAAGTGACTTAAGTTACACCATTAACAATTCAATCATGCCATTGTGTTGTTTTACTTTTTTGTCACGTTCTAGTTTTTTCATGGTTCTACTCACTACTTCACGAGAGGACCCTAAATCAAGTGCTATTTGTTTATGTGTAACTTTAATATTATGAGATTTAATCAGTTTTGATTTTTCATTCAAATAATCTTGAATTCTAATATCCAAATTATCAAATAAAACACTGTTAATTGTTTTTAATAAATCTAAATAACGTTCGTTATACAATCCATAAAACAGCTTATTAAATTCAGGAAAATTTTTCAAAACATTGCCAACCTTATCAACCGGAATTGCCAATATTTCACATTCATTTTCTGTAATAGCAAAAACTTTGGCAGGTGTATTTTCAATAAAAGCAGAAAATGACATAATACAGCTTTCATTAGGTTGAATGTAATACTATAACAACTCTTTATCGTCATGCTTAATATAAACTTTTATGCTTCCTTTTAAAACAATAGGTATAACTTTTATATATTGACCATCTCTAATCAATTCTGTTCCTTTTGGCACATTTATATGCTGTGAGACTAGGTTTAGCTCATCCAAAAGAGGCTTTGATAAAATAGAACTTAGATTATTAGCATATTAGTTATTTTCAGCAAATATAATGAGTTTTGTCTAAAAAACATACCTTTGAAAAAAATCTAAACAAGATGAAAACCAATTGAAAGTGACTATTGCGAAAAAGAAAAGGAAGTATATTCGTATGAAAAAACAAAATTAAGCCCAGATTTTATAACAGCATCAACATTTATAAGAAATGAAGTAATTGAATACAAAAACTTGTTGAAGTCTTACTACAATGCTCTGAAATTTTAAAAGTGTTCATCTCATAAAAAAAGACTATTTCGAATGAAATAGTCTTTGTAATATATTGGTTATTCTTTTATAAAATTTTAAGCGTCTAAAATATTGCCCAACGAGTTATCAAATACATCTTTCATTTCAGCTACAAAACCATAATGTTCATCATCAACACAAATTTTACCTTTAGTAACGTGACCTAAAAGTGTATAAGGTACTTTTTGTTTCATCATTGCTTCTAGAAATTCATCTTCTTGTGCTTCACTTACCCCTACCACTACTCTACTTTGTGATTCTCCGAATAAAAATGCGTCTTCTCTCACTTCAGAATCTGTAACAATATCAAAACCTAAATTTGAAGGCATAGACATTTCCGTTAATGTGATAAATAGTCCACCATCAGCACAATCGTGAGCGGCATTAATTTGTTTATTTTGAATAAGCGCAGTAATTGTTTCTTGTAAAGTAAATTCTTTATCTAAGTCAAAATAAGGTGCCGGAGATTCTTCAATTCCATGGTAAGATACTAAATATTCTGAAGATGCAATGTCATTAACTGTTTCACCAATTAAGAAAATTAAATCGCCTTTAGACTTAAAGTTTAAAGACATTATATTTGATTTATCTTCTACAATTCCAATCATACCAATGGTTGGTGTTGGTAACACGGTTACTTCTTTTCCATTTATAACAGATTGGTTATAAAAAGAAACATTTCCTCCTGTTACTGGCGTCTCAAATTTTAAGCATGCTTTTGACATACCTTTGATAGCTCCTACAAACTGCCAATACACTTCAGGGTTATATGGATTTCCAAAATTCAAACAATTCGTAACTGCTGATGGTTTTCCACCTGACACCACTATGTTTCTTGCAGCTTCAGACACTGCTATTTGTGTTCCTATTTCGGGGTCAGCATTCACATAACGTGAGTTACAGTCAACTGTCATAGCTAACGCTCTGTTTGTTCCTTTTAGGTTAGATATTCCAGCATCAGAAGGATTATTGGTAGTCATTGTTTTTGTACCAACCATTGAGTCATACTGCTCATATATCCATCTTTTTGAAGCGATATTAGGGTGCTGCATTAAACACATAGCAACCTCTTTTAAATCAGTTGGTTCTTCAACATCATCAATGTTAAATTTTTTGAATTCTTTGTAATAAGCAGGTTCAGAATATTCTCTGTTATAAACTGGAGCACCACCACCTAATACTAAAGATTCAGCAGGAACAGAAGCGACTTTTTGACCATGCATAAAGTAGTTAATTGTACCACCTTCAGTTACAACGCCAATTTCAACGGCATGTAAATCCCATTTTTCAAATATATCTTCTACAATTTTTTCTTTTCCTTTTTCAATGACCACTAACATTCTTTCTTGAGATTCTGACAACAGAATTTCCCAATCTTTCATATTTTCTTGACGCGTTGGTACTTTGGATAAATCTATATCCATTCCGACTTCACCAGCCGCACTCATTTCGCATGTTGAACAGGTAATCCCAGCAGCTCCCATATCTTGCATACCAACTACAGCATCAGTTTTAGCTAATTCAAGAGTAGCTTCAAGCAATAATTTTTCTTGAAAAGGATCACCAACTTGTACAGATGGTAAATCATCAGCTGATTCTTCAGTAATATCTTTTGATGCAAACGCTGCGCCTGCAATTCCATCTTTTCCAGTATCGGCACCAACAATATAAACCGGATTACCTGGTCCAGAGGCAGTAGCAGATAACATTTCACCTTCTAAAATTCCGGCTGAAAATGCGTTTACTAGGGGATTTGTATTGTAAGATTTGTCAAACATAACTTCTCCCCCAATTATTGGAATACCAAATGAATTTCCATAATCTCCAATTCCTTTAGTCACACCTTTTACTAACCATTTTGTGCGGTCTTCATTAATATCTCCAAAACGTAATGAATTTAATTGAGCTATTGGCCTTGCTCCCATTGTAAATATATCTCTATTTATACCACCAACACCTGTTGCAGCACCTTGATATGGTTCTAAAGCAGAAGGGTGATTGTGTGATTCTATTTTAAAAACACATCCAACACCATCTCCTATATCCACTAAACCAGCGTTTTCTTCACCTGCTTTAACCAACATGTGTGGGCCATCTTTTGGTAAAGTTTTTAACCAAACAATTGAATTTTTATACGAACAATGTTCTGACCACATTACTGAATACACAGATGTCTCCGTAAAATTTGGTGTTCGTCCTAAAATTTCTTTGATTTGTTCAAATTCTTCTGCTAATAATCCAAGTTCAATTGCTTGTTCTACCGTTGCTAATTCTTGCGTACTTTTTTCCATTTGCTGAGGATATAAAAATATTTTCTGCAAAAATAATTAATATCTATATTAAAGACTATAAAAATGTCAAAAGTTATTAACGAATTTTCTTAGTTATTAAAGCTATAACAATCGTCAATTAAAACACAACAAAGTTTAACTTAAAAATCAATCTGTTTTGCAGATTTTAGAACAAACTCTTTATTTAAACAGTCTGCAAATGGGATTTTACCAATAATTTTTATGCCGCTTAATTTTTCAATAATTCGTTCAGATTCTGGATTCGAAATGCCATTAAAAATAATCCCTTTTATCTTGATTTTTTTTTGTTTAAGTATTTCTACACTCATTAAAGTATGATTGATACTTCCTAAATAATTTTTAGACACTAAAATGACTTCATCTACTAATTCAGCAAATAAATCAACTATCATATCACCTTTTTCGTTAATGGGAACAAGTAATCCTCCTGCGCCTTCAACAACTAAATCATTTTCTATTTTAGGCAATTTAAAGTCTGATATATTGATTTGAATACCATCAATATTAGCAGCTGCATGTGGTGACATTGGTTGTGTCAATAAATAACGTTCTTTATAAAATTTTGTTTTAGTATTTGACACTAAACTTTTAACAGTATCAGTATCCAATTGATGCAAATCTCCAGCTTGCAAAACTTTCCAATAGTCTGCCTGTAAAGCTTCAGTAACAATAGCTGATATGATTGTTTTACCAACTTCTGTGTCAATACCTACTATGCCTATTGTCATTTTATTACTTTAAAATGGCTTCAATCCCAGGTAAAAGTTTCCCTTCTAAATATTCTAGCATAGCTCCTCCACCAGTTGAAACATGGCTTACTTTATCTGCTAAGCCGAATTTATTTACGGCAGCAACACTATCACCTCCACCAATAAGTGAAAACGCACCATTAGATGTTGCTTTTGCCACTGATAGCGCAATTGATTTTGTTCCATTTTGGAATTTTTTCATTTCAAAAACGCCCATAGGCCCATTCCACAAGATTAATTTTGATGATTCAATAATGTTTTTAAATGTTTCAATCGATTTTTCAGCAATATCTAATCCCATCCAACCATCAGGAATTTCTTTTGTTAAACAAACTTTAATATTAGCGTCATTCGAAAACTCATCAGCAACAACAGTGTCAATCGGAATAAGCAGATTAACACCTTTTATTTTTGCGTCTTCAATTATTTGTTTAGCGGTCTCTAAAAAATCATCTTCAACTAAAGAATTACCTACTTTTCCGCCTTCAGCTTTTACAAAAGTGTATGCCATACCACCACCAATGATTAGGTTATCGACTTTATCTAATAATTTTGTGATAATTGTGATTTTTGAAGATACTTTAGCGCCTCCAACAATTGCTGTTAATGGTTTTTCAGTTGAGTTTAAAACTTTATCAACACTTATAATTTCATTTTCAATTAAATAACCAAACATTTTATCGTTAGGAAAAAATTGTGCAATAGTTGTAGTTGAAGCGTGTGCTCTATGTGCAGTTCCAAAAGCGTCATTAATATAAACATCTCCGTGTTTTGCTAACATTTTTGCAAATTCAACATCACCTTTTTTCTCACGCGCATGAAATCTTAAATTTTCAAGTAAAAGTACTTCACCACTTTTAAGGTTAGCTGATTTTTCAAATGCTCTATTTCCAATACAGTCACTTGCAAAATCAATCGACTGTCCGAGTAAATTCTCTATCTCAGAAATTATATTTTTTAGTGAGAATCTGTTTTCAGGAATATTTTTTGGCCGACCCATGTGTGAGATTAATACCACAGAGCCACCTTGAGACAATACTTTTTTAATTGTTGGAATTGCGGCTTTAATTCTTGTGTTGTCAGTAATTGTTAAAGTTTCTTTATTAAGCGGTACGTTAAAATCAACTCTTATTAACGCGCGTTTTCCTTTAAAATCGTAATTGTCTATTTTTGCCATTATTTCTGAATATTGGACTACAAATGTAGTTATTTGTTATTAGATTTTAAATTAATAGTTACGAGTTTTTTAAAATTAAATGAAGGTAACTTGTTATTTTTTTCACATAAAAAAAGAGGTACAAAAAAGCACCTCTTTTATGTAAAAATAATTTTATTTTACTTCAAATGAATTTTTCTACTGTAAACGTTATTATTAACGAATATAGACACAAAATAAATCCCTGAAGATTGAATCTCATTCATCTTTAATTTTTCAGTATGACCACCCATACTTTTCATTCCTATTTCATAATTATCCACTAATCTTCCAGATAAATCATGTATTTGAATTAGAATTCTTGATTTTTTATTTAAGTTATATTTTACATTTAATTCGGCGTTTGCCTCATTAAAAAACATTTTTATTTTTTTATCTTGTTTTTCATATTCAGAAATACCATTTGTTAATGCTGATGTAATAATTTGTTGACCCAAATAAATGGTATCTAATTGATTTGAACCATTATTATTTGTTTTATTCACCACATAATAAGCAGTCAAATCACCCATATTTGTATTTGGAGCAGTCCAATTGAATGTCCAAAATCCAGATTTAGCTGTTTGACGAATATATTCTCTTCCACTTTGTGTTGCTACAGATGTACTTGTACCAGCCGTAAAACTTCCAGCTTTATTGTCATTACCATCTAAAATAGTCATTTCAAAACCATTATTAGCATTGGTAGTCATTCCTATTTCGAATAAATAAGTTTGCCCTACAATATATTCATTTGGAGCTGTTAAACTAACATTACCAACAGCAGATTGCGCTGTACTTGAATTATGACATTGTGTACAGTTGCCTTCTCCAGGCGCACCAGTAAGTCCAAGATTTGGATTAGACGAAAAATTTGCTATTTCAAATCCATCTTTATGAAATTTTTCAATTTTTTCATTAGAATTTGACATAAAGGTTATACCTGCAATTGTTAATGCGGGTACAATAAAAAGTAATTTTTTATTCATATTAATTTATTTAGGGGTTAAAATTATACATTATTTATTATGTAACGTATTCGTTTACAACAAAGTTACATTAATTATTTAATTTCCCTTGTTGTAACCAACAATTAAATTTTGTAATTAGTGAATCATTTAATTTAGATGCTCCAAGTGGCATAGGTGTAAGACCATTATTTTGTTGAATTGCATTTAAAATAATATCTGCGTTTATATTCACTGCATTATACGTAGTTAAATCATACCCGCCAGCTGAAGAGCTATTGTGACAACCTGCAGTATTACAACTTGGCGTTAAAATTTGAGACATAATTGCATTTGAAAAAGACACTGTATCACCACAAGGAAATCCTGTTGTGTCGTTGATAACAACCTCAACTGGTTTTATTGTTTTATGTTTAAGACAGCTACTCAATCCCAATAATAAAATTGATATAATAATTAAATTTTTCATTTTTTTATAGTTTAAATCTTCTGTTAATACTAAATCCAAAACGCCATTGTCCTTTTAACCAGTCAGATGAAGTATTTGATAAAAATAAATTTTCGTTAATCCCTCTTGCGTTTGTTAATACTAACGTAAAATTATGTCCACCGGTTAGTAATTCAATACCAAAAGATAAAGGATTTTTTTGCCCAAGTCCAGAAACTCTATTCCAAACATGATTATATTCT
>Ga0316209_1002543_pt1 | contig 14454 bp, 10 predicted proteins | sample 6monopyrite_MG_FD_204945 | JGI IMG/M metagenome (GOLD analysis project Ga0316209, IMG submission 204945) | Microbial mat bacterial communities from mineral coupon in-situ incubated in ocean water Damariscotta River, Maine, United States -... | ecosystem: Environmental > Aquatic > Marine >...
GATTGCTTAACTTCTAAAATCATATTTTTATGATTTAAGTAACTTTCATTGGTAGCCAGTAGATCTTCTATTACATCTTCTATGTCGTGTTCGTCAATATTAAGAGGCAAACTGTCTAACCCTGCTCTATACAAAGACAACAATTGCACCAGTCCAGTATTCAATCTGGCAGCTTCGTAATGAGCCGATGCCAAATGCTCTCGGGATTTAGGGTTTGTCTCCACTAGACTTTGTCCCAAATTTTCAATGGACTGCATTAATAGGCACAAGGAGTTTTTCATATCATGCACGGCTGAGCCTAAAACAGTGGAGAAATCAATTAACTCATCTTCTCTAGGCATAGAAAATTCCCATGGCGTAAATTAGCAGAAAAAACATAGGCTTGGTCGTGAAAAAATGACAGTTCAGTAGTTGCATCTTATCAGACCTTTTTCTAAATTTGATATTTGATTTGGTGGTTGTTGCAGCGTTTTAGGTTAATTATATTTTATATAACTAGAACATTTTTATAAAAAATAATGGAATTCGCCTTGTTAAAGTTATATAACGTTTTAATATATAGAAATTCCCTAGGTTAACAAGCAAGGCTAAGAAATGAAATTACAACAACTCCGATATATTGTTGAGGTTCTCAATAATAATTTAAACGTTTCGGCCACCGCAGAAAGCTTGTACACATCACAACCTGGGATCAGTAAACAAGTTCGTATGTTGGAAGACGAGTTAGGTGTACAAATTTTTGGTCGTAGTGGCAAACATCTCACACATGTGACTGAAGCAGGCCAAGATGTCATCAATATATCTCGTGAGATTTTAGCGAAAGTAGAAAGCATTAAAGCTGTGTCTCGTGAGCACACCTTGCCTGATCAAGGTAAGTTGAATATTGCCACCACTCATACCCAAGCAAGATATGCATTACCAGATGTTATTAAAGGCTTTATGAACAAGTATTCAAAAGTCTCGTTACATATGCATCAAGGTACACCGTCGCAAATAAGTGATCTTGCTGCAAAAGGCGAAGCCGATTTTGCCATAGCCACTGAGTCGTTACATTTGTATAACGATTTGGTGATGTTGCCTTGTTATCACTGGAATCGCAGTATCATTGTTAACCGCGATCATCCCTTAGCGAAAAAGGCCACCCTTACCATAGAGGATATTGCGGAGTACAATTTAGTCACTTATGTGTTCGGCTTTACTGGCCGATCTTCGTTAGATCAAGCCTTTAGCAGCGCCGGTATCGAGCCTAAAATTGTGTTTACTGCCACAGATGCAGACGTGATTAAAACCTATGTAAGGCTTGGGGTTGGCGTAGGTGTAATAGCCTCAATGGCCATTGATGACAAGCTGGACTCTGATTTAGTTAAAATCGACGCGAGTCATTTGTTTGAGTACAGCACCACTAAAATTGGCTTTAGAAAAGGTTCATTCTTACGTAGCTACATGTACGAATTTATCGAACGTTTTGCCCCGCATCTCACCAAAACTGTAGTAGAAAAAGCCATGATGTTGAAAAACAACGACGAAGTAGAAAAAATGTTTAAAGGGCTGACGTTGCCGGTTAGGTAAAAGCAAGCTCGTAGCTTCCCTCAACACTCAATAATATTCACTGCTAAACCGCCTCTGGCGGTTTCTTTGTATTTAGACTTCATATCGTTGCCCGTTTCCCACATGGTTTTGATGACCTTGTCGAGTGATACTTTGTGTTGTCCGGTGCCTCTTAAAGCGAGCCGAGAGGCATTAATCGCTTTAATCGCTCCCATTGCATTACGTTCGATACAAGGTACTTGCACTAGGCCGCCCACTGGGTCGCAGGTTAATCCTAAGTTATGCTCCATACCTATTTCAGCTGCGTTTTCCACTGCATCTACTGAACCTCCGACTATTTCGGTTAACGCACCTGCTGCCATGGAACATGCCACGCCAACTTCACCCTGACAGCCTACTTCGGCGCCAGATATGGAGGCATTTTTTTTATATAAAATACCAATAGCTGCTGCGGTTAATAAATAGCGGCTTACCGTGTCTTCGTCTACTGGTTTAACAAATTTATCGTAGTAACATAACACTGCCGGAATAATCCCCGCCGCGCCGTTTGTTGGTGCGGTTACTACAGTACCGCCACCGGCATTTTCTTCGTTAACCGCTAATGCAAACAAATTAACCCAATCCATCGCAATCATCGGATCGGCATTTTTTTCGTTTTGTAAGCGGTGATATAAACCAGGCGCGCGGCGCGTGACCTTTAGCCCACCGGGTAATATGCCTTCAGTTTGAATGCCTGTTTGCACACTTTTGTACATCACTTGCCATATGTGCCAAAGCTTTTTGATTATTTGTTCTTTAGACTGAAATACTTGTTCGTTTTTCATCATGATTGAGCTAATACTTATACCATGCTCTTTACTCAATTCAAGTAACTGTTTAGCGCTGGAAAAATTAAAAGGCACAGCTTGTTCTTCGTGAAGAAGGGCAGCAACTTTTCGATCGGCAAAGTCTTGCTCGCGGATAATAAACCCCCCTCCTATAGAAAAATAGGTTTGTGAGGTCAACACATTATTATTATTCATGGCATGCAAAGTCATGCCGTTTGGGTGCTGGCTAAGGGATTTACGACGATGAAAAATTATAGCGTTTTGTGCTGGAAAATTGATTAACCTTTTAGCATCTAGGTTAAGTTGTTGTGAGCTATTTACTTGTTCGAGTAAGCTATCAACCAGAGCGCTATCAATAGATTCTGGGGCATAACCCAATAATCCTAGGATCACAGCTTTGCCTGTTCCGTGGCCTTTACCCGTTTGTCCTAATGAGCCAAACAGCTCTACCTTAATTTCATCAGTACTATCGAAAAAACCTTGTTGGGATAATTCTCCACAAAAAGCTTTGGCTGCACGCATTGGGCCAACTGTATGCGAGCTTGAAGGGCCAATACCTATACTGAACATATCAAAAACACTGATCATTTCACGCGATCCACAACAATAAATAATAGGTAATTGTGCTAGTTAATTGCGATAAGAACAATAGCTAAGCATGATTAGTGAATACGGCAGAGTGTAAAGATTGCTGTAAACTTTTTAGCTTTGTCGAGTGACCTAAAAATGATTCGACAAATTGCGCACAAAAGCGGCTGTGGCACCCCAAATATTGTGTTGTTTCCATGGGATAAAATAGATAGGAAATTGCCCGTTATTGCGTTTAACCCAATGAATTAAATGATTTCGTTGATCCATTAGAAAACTCAACGGCACTTCGAAGGTACTATCCACTTCATTTTTATCTAATGTTAATATCGTTGGCGCGGAGATAAAACCAACGTAAGGTATCACTTCATATCGACTGACCGTGCGATACAAGGGTAAGTTACCAACAATTTCTACATCTTTGGGAAGTAAACCTACTTCTTCATGGGTTTCACGCAAAGCCGTTTCCACCAAAGACTTGTCAGCTAGCTCCTGTTTGCCGCCGGGGAAACTGACTTGACCAGCATGATGTTTCAGATGAGTGGCTCTGACTGTGAACAGCACAGTTAGCTCATTAGTATATTCTAATATAGGTAATAATACGGCAGCAGGTTTACCTGGCACTCTAAGTGGAAAATCAGCTTCACTATTGACTTGTTTGGCATGATGAAAACGCGTGATAAATTGTGCTTTATCCATAGGCCTTCATCCACGTTTCGCCAAGCTAGGGTCTTGACTCAATACAGGTAATATTTTTGATACCTTGTCTAAGCTTTCTTGATATTCATCTTTAGCGTTGGAGTCGAGCACAATGCCTCCGCCTGCCCAGCAATGTATGCTTTGCAGTTTATTTGATTGTTCACACAATAGGGTACGTATACAAATATTGGTGTCCATGTCGCCAAACACACCTAGGTAACCAATACTGCCGCAATAGATATTGCGGTTGTTGGGCTCAAGCTCGTCGACAATTTGCATAGCACGTATTTTCGGCGCACCGGTAATCGAACCTCCGGGAAACGCACCTTGCAACAAATCCATTGGGCTGCTGGTTGTTTTTAACTTGCCTGTGACAGTGCTGACTAGGTGATGGACGGCGGCAAAACTTTCTAATTTAAACAGTTCTGGCACATTAACACTGCCCGGCTGGCAATGTTTGCTCAAGTCGTTACGCAGTAAATCTACAATCATCAAGTTTTCTGCGCGATCTTTCTCTGCACTAAGCAAGGATGCGATTTGTTGTTGATCTTGTTTCCTGTCGTTACTCCGTGGCCTAGTGCCTTTTATGGGTTTGGTTTGCACCATCCGCTCATTGACTGCTAAAAAACGTTCAGGTGAAATACTCATCACTACGCTATCTGCTAAGCGGATAAATGCAGAAAAGGGCGCATGATTTGCCACTCGTAAGTCTTGGTAAGCTTGCCATTCGTCACCAATATAGTTGGCTGAAAAACGTTGCGCTAGATTGATTTGATAACAATCACCGGCTTTCAAATAAGATAATATGCGAGACAGTTTTTCGGTGTATTGATCTTGACTCATATTCGCTTGCCAATGACCGGTTAAACTAAACGGGAGAGACGTGCTGACGCTTTGGACTAATTGTTGAATATCCTTGATAGAAGGGTGCGGATATTGGTCTAAATAGCACAGATAAAATTGCTGATTATGATTGTCTTTAATGATGCTCCACCCATAAATGCCTACCGCCATGTCGGGTGTAGAATATTCATCAGCATTTTTGTTAGGTAAACGTTCAAAACGTTTACCTAAGTCATAACCAAACAAACCTAGCGCGCCTGCCATAAAAGGCAAATTAATGTTGTGAGTAAAGGTAACGTTATCACTAGGCATATATTGTTCGAGTAAACTTTGCACTAAGGACAAAGGATTGAGCAAGCTTTCTTTATTTTGATTGGTGTTTTGCTGCCACACCTTACTAACACTGCCTTTGGTGGTGATAGTGGCAATTGGGTCTGCAACCATTATGTCGAAGCGGCCATCTTGACGTTGGCAGTCAGCAGAGTCTAAGAACATCGCCCAAGGTTTATCAGCAAAGTGGGAATAGATGTCTGCCATTGAATAGTGATTAGGTAAATTAAGGGTATTGACCATTAATACGTGCGTGTGGTTGTTCATGGTGACTACTTTTGTGTACCTCTAAAAATCAGCTGATAGGTTACTGAGCTTACCGCCGACTTGCCGCCGAATTGTCGTGGAGCAAATTGCACGATCAGGTTATCATATCTAATAGTGAACACTTAACCCAGAAAATTTAAGAGGCATCTATGGCTGTTATCCGTCAGCAAGACTTTATCGATAGTATTGAAGAGTCTTTGCAGTTTATTTCCTATTATCATCCCCTTGATTACATCAAAGCGGTCGAAAAGGCTTACAACAAAGAGCAAAGCCAGGCCGCCAAAGATGCCATGGCACAAATATTAATTAATTCACGTATGTCGGCTGAGGGTAAACGCCCTTTGTGTCAAGACACTGGCATAGTCACCTGTTTTGTGAAAATAGGCATGGCAGTGCAGTGGGATAAAACAGATTTGACTGTGCAACAAATGGTTGATGAAGGCACACGCCGCGCTTACTTAAACCCTGATAATCCATTACGGGCTTCGATTGTCGCCGATCCTGCAGGGAAAAGGGTCAACACTAAAGACAACACACCAGCAGTTGTGCATATCGATACTGTGCCCGGCGGTGAAATTGAAATTATGATCGCTGCTAAAGGTGGCGGCTCTGAAAACAAATCTAAAATGGTGATGCTTAACCCCAGTGATGATATTGCCGACTGGGTAGTCAATACTTTACCCACTATGGGCGCGGGTTGGTGCCCACCAGGCATGTTAGGCATAGGCATAGGTGGTACCGCCGAAAAAGCAGCGGTTATGGCTAAAGAAAGCTTGATGGATCCTGTTGATATTCAAGAACTGATGGATAGAGGCGCCCAGACGACCGAAGAAAAATTACGTTTAGATATATTCAAAAAGGTTAACGACTTAGGCATTGGCGCTCAAGGCTTGGGTGGTTTAACGACGGTAGTGGATATTAAGATTATGTCATGTCCCACTCATGCTGCGTCTAAACCTGTTGCGATGATCCCTAACTGTGCGGCAACCCGTCATGCGCACTTTCGTCTAGATGGCTCTGGGCCTGCTGAATTTACCCCACCTAAATTAGAAGACTGGCCAAAAGTGACCTGGGAAGTTGGCGATGGCACCCGCCGTGTCGATTTAAACACAGTGACCAAACAAGATATCCAAGATTGGAAAGTCGGTGAAACGGTATTGCTTTCAGGCAAAATGTTGACGGGGCGTGATGCTGCACACAAACGTATTCAAACCATGTTAGCTAATGGTGAAGGTTTACCGGCAGGCGTGGACTTTGAGAATAAATTTATTTATTACGTTGGCCCAGTAGATGCTGTACGTGATGAAGCAGTAGGTCCAGCAGGACCTACAACTGCGACTCGTATGGATAAATTTACCGACATGATGTTAGAGCAAACCGGCATCAGTGGCATGATTGGTAAAGCTGAACGTGGCCCCGCTACAGTGGCCAGTATTGCCAAACACAAGTCTGTGTATTTAATGGCTGTGGGTGGTGCTGCGTATTTAGTGTCTAAGGCGATTAAAAAAGCGCGGGTAGTGGCTTTTGAAGATTTAGGCATGGAAGCCATTTATGAATTTGACGTAGTGGACATGCCAGTCACGGTTGCAGTAGATAGCACTGGAGCCAACGCCCATGAAACCGGCCCAGCTATTTGGAAAATCAAAATAGCTGAAATGGAAAAGTAAGTCATTTTAATTAGGTACTGATCACGGCGGTAAATTACAGTGTTGATTTACCGCCTTTTTTATTTGTATGGGTATAAGTATTACAACATGAGTAAAATACATCACTATGAGTCAAATTAACGACCCTATTTTAAACGCTATTTTTGTCGGTCTATTTTTATTAGGTGGTTTGATCGGCGCTTTGATTTCTGGCATCAGAGCCAAGAACAGAGCGCAGCAGACAATTGCACAGAATACTTTGTTTGCGTCGCAACAAGAAACACAATTAAGAGACCAACTTGCGCAACAGGATTTGCTAATAAAAACATTATCCTCAGAGCAAGGTATTGCTCAGCAAGAACAAATGTACACCCAAAATAAATTAGGCCAGTTGACGCAGCGAGTTGCAAGGATTGCTGAGCTGGAAATAGAAAAAAACTACTGGCAACAGCAATATCAACAAAGCAGTAAACTGGCAGCTGAATTACGCACCCAACTCGGATCACAGGCTGCAAGTTTTGAACAACAGCAAATTTCCAGTAAAGACAAATTGCAATTATTAGAAGCCGCTGAAAAACGTTTACAAGAACAATTCGAAAATCTCGCTAACAAAATTTTTGAACAAAAATATGAAAAATTTAGCCAATCGAGCAAGGCGGGTTTAGATTCGATTTTGTTACCATTGAAAGAGCAGATTGAAGGCTTTAAAAAACAAGTCACCGATCAATACGTCAAAGAAGGGCAGGAGCGTGCCTCCCTGAAAACTGAAATTTTAGGCTTAAAAGAGCTTAACCAGCAAATCACTCACGATGCCGCCGCGTTAACCAAAGCCTTAAAAGGCGATAACAAAGTCCAAGGAAACTGGGGTGAGGTGGTTTTAGAACGAGTGTTAAGAGAATCAGGACTGCGGGAGGGCCACGAGTTTGACACCCAAGTCGCGTTAAAAAATGAGTATGGGAAAAGTTACCAGCCAGATGTGGTGGTGCATTTACCAAACGACAAAGATGTGGTGATTGACTCCAAAGTGTCCCTTGCTGCCTACGAGCGTTATTTTAACGAACATGATGATGAGTTAGCGCGGGTTGTGCACTTAAAAGAGCACGTCAATTCTTTGCGCAATCATATAAAAGAGCTGGGTAAAAAAGACTATCAGGACTTAAAAGGTATTAGCACCTTAGATTATGTACTGATGTTTATTCCCATAGAATCAGCCTTTTTGCTTGCCGCTGATCAAGCCCCAGAATTGATGAAATTGGCTTTTGATAACAACATTATGCTGGTTAGCCCAACTAATCTGCTGGTGGCACTGCGTACTATTAATAATATTTGGCAATATGAATATCAGAATCAGAACGCCCAAAAAATTGCTGAAAACGCCGCTAAGTTATACGACAAATTCCATGGTTTTATGATTGATATGGATAAGGTGGGTAAAGCCATAGAATCAAGTCAGAAGAGTTATGAAGGTGCTATGAACAAATTATCTACAGGTAAAGGCAACCTAGTTAGACAAGTAGAACAGTTCCGTAAACTAGGTGTGCAGAGCAATAAAAAACTAGATGGAAATTTGCTGGATAATGCCGAAGTTGAGGATGAGCAAGAATAGCAGCAGCGAGCTTTATAGCCGTGAGTCTTGGAAAAAGATAAATGATTTACGCTATTAACCGCAGGCTCTGTAGTTTATATTCATTTATCTTCACGCAAAAAAACGGCCTCTTTTGAGGCCGTTTTCCTAGGGTAAGTAGCTTTCTGTTTAAAGAGAATGCTACTTACCTTCCATGTTGAACGTTTCGCTGGCCGAAGCCAAGTTCGTTCAAGAACAATTCTTTATAAAGCGCTCGGCTTATATTCTGTCGTTAAGAGCAGCAACAATAGGAGATGCGTCTAAGCCATTTTCAGAAGCCCAAATCAATACTGTTTTGCCATCTTTCTCAGGCGCTTTTAAATCACCTTTAGGCATTTTCTTCACCATCAAGGTACCTGTTTCAACCGCGTCGTTAAGCATAGCTGTGCGGATAAGGCTGTTACCGCCACAAGTTACACCTGTGTAATAATCTTTAAGTTTAAGTCTGTAATCAGATTGAACACGTTTCATTTTTTTACGTAGTTCACCTTTGTCATCGGCTTTAACGATAGTACAGATGTTTTGTAAAGCTTCGCCTACATCAGCTTGTGCGTTACCCGCAGTCAGTAAAGAGATAGTAGCGATAGCGATAGAAGTTTTAACTATTTTCAACATGGTTAAGTTCCTCGTGTTTGGTTTATTTGCAGCCGTTGCTGCGTTTTCATGTGGCTATTAAAGACTATTTGAATGGATTAAAATATCTTCGAGGTGATACTTAGGTATGGGGATCTATAACTTTTTTTAGATTGTTACTCCAAACCTCAATATATTGAGGTTTGGAACGAAAGTCATGCACTGGCGCCTACCGCCTCCTTGCGGTTTTTCGATTGGCGTTCTTTACTTTATGCTCGTTGATTAGGCTGTGATTGGGTACTTTATTGCTTTGAGTGCCTAATTTAGATCATTTAGGTCATGTGAATAAAGCTTCTTGTTTTGTTTTTCGGGTGCCACCAAAGGTAAACTTAGACGGCATGCAAATCCCCTTTCGTTGGTAGTATACAGCTCAATTTCCCCGCCCAACAGTTGAGTCACAAAGTTATATACCAAATGTAACCCGAGCCCTGAGCCTCCCTTACCCAATTTCGTTGTAAAAAACGGTTCAAAAGCTTTTTTCTGCACTTCCTGACTCATTCCCATTCCATTATCGGTATATTTAATTTCGACTCCTTTTTCTGTAGCACTAATTTCTATCCTTATCTCCCCTGAAAAATTCTCAGGGAAACCGTGAGTGAGGGAATTATTGACCAAATTACTGATGACTTGAAAGAGTGCACCCGGATAAGTATCTAGTATTACCTCTTCTGCACAATATATTTTTAGCTGGGAATTTTGCTTGTTTAGTTGTGGTTGAAGAGCAAAATGGGAGTCGTTCAGAAAATGTTTAAGATCAATTTGTCGCCTATTTTCACTTGACTGATCCACCGCCACTTGTTTGAAACTGCCAATCAGTTGTCTGGCCCTTTCAAGACTGCTAACGAGAAGTTTAGCCGATTCGCTCAAATGCGTAACGTACTTCACTAAGCCCGAGCGAGTAAGCTTGTCCTGATGGAACAACGTCTGTAATTCAGTTGTTGCGTCATCTAAGGCAGAAGCTGCTGTGACTGCTATACCTATTGGAGTATTTATTTCGTGGGAAATACCAGCCACTAAACTACCTAATGAAGCCATTTTCTCTTGCTCAATTAAACTGTTTTGAGTGCGCTGTAATTCGTGGGTGCGCTGGGCTACTAAGTCCTCTAACTCACTTGCTCTTTGGGAAATAATTTTGGTGCGTAGGCTTATAACTTTATAAATTAATAGTCCACATAGTATGAATAGAGCCAATAAGAACCATGGAGATTGCCAGAACTTAGCAAGAATTTTGACTTTAATCGCTAATTCTTCATCGCTCCAATTTCCATTTCTGTTGGTCCCACGGACATACAGAATATAATTTCCCGGCCACAGGTTGCTGTAGCTTGCTGAGCGTCGACTTGAGTCAGTCATAATCCAATCTTGGTCAAATCCCTCTAACTTATAGGAGTATTGATTTGATTCTGGTTCGGAAAAATCAAGGGCTGCAAACTCAATACTAAAGCTTTGTTCCTTAACCTCCAGGGTTAACCCATCGGAGAGCCTACCCATATTTTGAGACTGCCCATCGATACGCAATTCTGTGGCTACTAAAGGAGGTTTAAATACCCAGGGAAGAAACTTTTCTGGCTCAACTATTAGCAGACCCTTGCTGCCACCAAAAAGCAAAGTGCCATCGCGAGTTTTAGCAAAAGATCTAAACCAAGGGGTGCCAATGTTAATACCGTCTGCGTGTTGTAACTCGATAATTTGCTTTTCATCAGGTGAGAATATGAAATTTTGCGACCATATTCTGCCCAGGTCGTCTTCTAAAAGGTTTGCACCTAGCGGTTTCCCCCCGTAGCCCATTTCGCGGCTAACATTCGATAGTTCCACCTGATCCTCATTATTCCACTTTACAATAGTAAGCAACCCATCTGGTGTGTCTAACCAGAAACGTTGCTTACTGTCGATTAACATGCCGACTATGCTGGTGGTGCGTAAATCTGTTTCATTATCAATGTTGCCATTGATTTGATTAAGGTACTGGGTGCCGTGTTTTAATTTATACAATCCCGTGGCACCTGTAGCGACCCATATATTGCTGTGCTGATCTTCAAGGATAGCATTCACCCCATCGTGCAAGGCGCTTCCGTCTTCTAGGGGTATCATGGAGATCTTATCTGTTGACGCCGACCACAAGGCTAGGCCATGATTTGTTCCTATCCAAAGGTCACCATTTGCAACAGACCTGAGCACTCTAATATTGGCCCTGATCAGCCCTTTTCCATCACTGTAGGTCTCAAATATCTGCGACTTTGGGTCGAAGCGATATAGTTTCCCTGGGTTTACGCCGACCCAAACTTTACCTTGAATATCCTCTTCCATAGCTGTTATCCAACCGGCCTGGAGGGTACCATTTACACCTAGTTGGGCACGGTATCCTCCGATTACCCCCTTATTAACATCGAAAATATCAATACCCTCACCTCGAGTGCCTATCCAAATTATTCCGCTTTGAGTTTCAAGTACACTGCTTACATTTGGGTCAGAGAGTAAGTTTGGCCTTAACAGACTGTAACGCAGAACATTGAGGCCATTATTGTTTTGTTGGTGGCGCTGCAAACCACCGCCATAACCAGCCACCCATATCAATCCAGACTTATCTTTCAGCAAGGCTCGGACATCATTATTGACTAAACTATTAGGGTCAGATGGGTCAGACACGATCCGGTTCAACCAGCGACCAGATCGCGAGTCAACCCTATCAATCCCTCCAAATCGACCTATCCATATTTCATCTTTTTCAGCTTGTGTAATCGCATATACTGCGCTGCTATTGTCTTCTTTTGGGATCCCCTGCAGGGCCGGTTGTAGTATCATTTTTTCTGTATTGAGGATATACACACCATCATTACCCGTACCGATCCAAATACGCCCGCGGTCGTCTTCATAAAGGCTGCGGACAAAGGTTTTTGATAGGGCTTGCCCAGGGGCTGCAAAAATGTTTTCAAAGCGGGCTTCTGCAAAATTGTATTTATTTAAGCCGCCTCGACCACCTATCCACAACACCCCTGACTTATCAATTAATAATGCGCGGATGTCGTTATGTGGCAGTTGGTCTTTCTCTTTAGTAAAGTTTTCGAACTCAGATTTGTTGAGCGGATTTATTTTGACTACACCATTTTTTGTCCCTAGCCAAAAGTTGCCAAAACTGTCCTTTTCTAGGGCGGAAACACTAGACAAGTAGGGATTGCGCAATAATTGTTGGTGGTCAAAAATAGAATGGAAGGTTTCTGTTATGGGATCAAATACAGAGCCCCCTCCTGGCTCCGTGCTAATCCAGATACTGCCGTCAGATAACGGCAATATATCCCGAATAAAGTTCCCAGCTAGGGTTCCACTCTTCTGAGTATCGTGAGTAAATAAGCGAAAGCGGTAGCCATCATATCGCACTATACCTGCTGCGGTGCCAATCCAAAGGTAACCTTGGCCATCCTGAGCTAAAGACGTGACAACATTTTCTGGGATTTTTTTTACATCCCCAATACTAATAAATTCATTATTAGTTCGCGAAAACGGAGCTAGCAGCTCCTCACTATGCAAACACCCTGAGATGAGCATCAGTAGAAGACAGTAATACATTTTCACATGACAAAACGACACTCTGCGACTTCCAGTATATGAACTTACCTTAGATTAGGAGTTTGCGGTACACCAGTCAATTCTGTTTGAGAATCTGCAGGGCTATTTAAAGGTAGAAAGCGTGAAGATGTTGAAGCCTACCTCTGCTCACTTGGAGCAGAAGGATGGGAGCTGGTTAACGTAGATTTTCGTGAACTTGAGGGTGCTCCAAGAAATAGGCTGGTTACACCTAGTCGTAGCAATAAATTTTTCATTCAATACTCACATCAGGAATTTACAAACTAATGTATAAAAGAGGTCGCCGATAAGTCGGCCAGTGTCATAGTCAAATTAAATATTTAATGGGCGAATAATGACCAAACGCATCGCCTCTTATACTCGTCGTATTGCTACTTCTATGCCCAAAGTAGATGCGAAGTGCGTCAAAGTTGTCAATTTCATATCATAAGCTGCACTTTGAAATTTTGAATCGTTATAACTTTGCTTCAACATGAACTTGTGGTGGCTTAATTAGGCACTCCGCTGGAATACCTAAACCATCATGCAGTTTCCAGATCATTTTTAATGTCAGCGAGCGTTTATGGTTGAGAATTTCATATACACGATTACTTTTACCAATCATTGGCTCGAGGTCTTTTACTGTTAGACCCTTTCTTTCCATTTCAAACTTAATGGCTTCGACTGGGTCGGGCAACTCCATCGGAAAATGTTTCGCCTCATAGGCTTCGACGAGTGTAACCAACACATCCAGCTTTTCGCCTTCTGGCGTATCAGAGCCCGCCATCATTAGGCTTTCAATTTCATTTAATGCCGCACAGTAGTCGCCATCAGTTTTAATTGGTTTGATGTCCATAGTGTTTACTCCGGCAATTAAATAGTTTGTACATCGATCTTGTCATACTGCGCATGGGTTCCGATGAATCGGATGTAGACCACTCGATAGACATAGTTGATCCATACGATCAGTCGAAACTTATTCCCTGCAATATTGAATACCACGCGTCCGTCTTTAAGAATGCTGGCATTCCTGTAATCCCGCTTAACAGCTGCAGGTGCACTCCAGTCGGCAGCTAATGCTTGACGATACCAAGCCAACGTTGGCTCCTTAGCGTCCAGGTATTCTGGGTGTTCTTCCCAGAAAGATTTCAGTGTCGATAAGGCGATGATTCTCATAAGTTCTACAATAGTCCCAAAATGGGACTAGAGCAACTAAAAAAGTAATTAGAAGTAAATGAATGGGGGCGTAGTTAAATTAAACGTACCGGATAATCGATAGCGATCAAGGGGTCGTAGTTAAATTAAATATTTAATGCGCGAATAATGACCAAACGGAGCGGCCCTTACACCAACCTAATTTCTACCTTTTTGCCCAAGGCAGAAGCAAAATGCTCAAGAGTAGAAAGCTTCACATCATCGGAATGATTTTCGATCCTAGAAATAGCACTTTTTTGAGTATGATTTGAAAGTCTAAAATCAAGGAATAAAAAAAGCCGCTAAAAAGCGGCTTTAATTATCGAGTTGGTGGCTGGCGGGAACTTAATTTGTTATTTAAATATATGAAATTAAATGAATAATTTATATTTAAATGTAGGTGGTGTTACTTTTAGTGTTACCAATACTTAAAGTCATCTGCCTTTTTTAACGTTTTTTCAATTATTTTTAATTTAATCATAAAATAATATCAACTAAGCCTTATTTACCTCCGTAACAGTAATATTTTTAAGTGAAAAAGTATCCTCTACACTCAAGTTAGAAAACAATGTAATAACAATAATTAAAACTTGGTAAACCACCGCCTCTGGCGGTGTGACTCGAAAAGGCTCCGCCGTCACTGCGTGCAAAGCTGCGAAAATGGCCTCTTTAACAGAACCGGCAAGTTCGAATA
>Ga0316209_1002545_pt1 | contig 14441 bp, 14 predicted proteins | sample 6monopyrite_MG_FD_204945 | JGI IMG/M metagenome (GOLD analysis project Ga0316209, IMG submission 204945) | Microbial mat bacterial communities from mineral coupon in-situ incubated in ocean water Damariscotta River, Maine, United States -... | ecosystem: Environmental > Aquatic > Marine >...
GTATACAGCGCATAAAGCTTGGTCTTCTTGGACAAAGCGCGATAAACGCCCGCACTGACCTGGCTCGCGCCAGTATCTACACTAGTGCCATAGTCATCCACCACCGTATAGGTCAGCGCCAGTGTATTTTTATCTATCTTGTGCTTGACCGCAAAGAACATGGCATTTCTATCGGTGTCTTTGCCTAAGCTATTTGTATCAGAGTCAGTTGTTTCATAAATGAAAGACAGATCTGTCTTGCCAATCGCATAACTAACCCCTAGCTCCATTGCCGTATCGTTACCCAGATTACCAGAGGCGTCGGCATTGCCCTGCTCATTCGCCACTTGGTAGCCGGCACTCAGACGCAATGGACCATTCTTGTACACACCGGCAAAACTGTATCCATCATCGTTCACATTATCACGGGTCTCGTCCAGTATATACGCGCCCAAAAACTGAAAACCACCCACTTCTGGCGAAGTATAGGCCAACATATTAGACAGACGGTCAGCGTGCTTAAACTTATTTTGCGACACACCCATAATAGAATTAAAGTCAGCGGCTAGATCCTTGAAAGGATCCAGATTAGTTACCGCCTGCTTATACGGGGTATCGTGACGCCCGGCAAGGGCCTTACCAAAATCTCCACGAAAACCGACATAGGTATTACGACCTTTGATGGATAGGCTGTTGTCATCAGCGCCAGTAACATCACTAGTAGCGAGACCAGCATCAGCACCATTGTTAACATCCATACCGCCCCAGCCGCCTGTGTCAAAGTTCACATAATTTTCCCACTGCCAGATAAAGGTCAAACCACCATCTAACTCTTCAGCCCCTTTGAAACCGATGCGCGACTGATTGGTGCTCAAGGTCATGGCATCGCCATTGGTTGCGCCATTGTCCGAAGCCTCAACCGACACTATTCCTTTTCCATATACTTCAAGGCCCGCCTGAGCTACCATTGGCGCCGCCATAATGCTGGTGACTGCCAGCACAATTAATTTCTTCTGCATGTTTTTCCCCAAATCTTGTAGTTTAAATGTCACATTGACACCGCCAATCTAGCTTAGGCGCGCATAAAAATCAATATTTTCCAGCCAGTTAACGCGCAAACCTAATGTGCAGCGCAATCACAACAGTATCGAGCGGGATAAAAACTAACAAAATCCACCCCCACTCACAAGCAATTTATTACTTAATCACGCACTCATAAGCGTGGGGATAATAAAGAGCTTTATTTTAAACAGGCACAAAAAAGCCCCGCCCATAGGGGCGAGGCTTACATATTTGGCTGGGGAACAAGGATTCGAACCTTGATTGGCGGAGTCAGAGTCCGCTGTCCTACCGTTAGACGATTCCCCAATAGAAAAAACCGACAATAATTTTCCAACACGGAAAAACCAGAATGCCGAAGCGATTGCCCCGGCATCCTGAAACAGTAATTGACGTAAACTTAACGCTTTGAGAACTGTGGACGTTTACGTGCCTTGTGCAGGCCAACTTTTTTACGTTCAACCTCACGGGCATCACGCGTCAGGAAGCCAGCGCGACGCATGGTGCTACGCAGCTCCTCATCGTGGTTAACCAGTGCGCGCGCCAGACCATGACGGATTGCACCCGCCTGACCGTTGGCGCCACCACCCTTAACAGTAATAGTTACATCCATTTTACCCAGCATCTCAGCTGCTTCAAGCGGCTGGCGCACGATCATGCGCGAAGTTTCACGACCAAAGTACTGGTCAATGGAGCGCTTATTGATAGAGATGTTACCGCTACCAGGTTTTATAAATACACGCGCCGAGGCAGTTTTACGACGACCGGTGCACAGTTGATTCATGTCTGCCATGATTCGTTCCCGTTATTCTGATTAAATTTCTAGCTGCTTTGGCTGCTGAGCAAGGTGGCTATGCTCAGCACCAGCAAAGATCTTGAGCTTGCGCAGCATGGCACGCCCCAAAGGACCCCGCGGCATCATACCCTTAACCGCCAACTCGATAACCTGCGTGGGCTTCTCCGCAATTACCTTTTCAAAGTTGGCTGATTTCAAGCCACCAATGTAACCGGTGTGGCGGTGATACATCTTATTGCTACGCTTGTTGCCAGTAACAGCAACCTTCTCGGCATTAACAACGACAATGTAGTCGCCCGTATCTACGTGGGGCGTATACTCGGCCTTATGCTTGCCACGCAAACGACGGGCAATTTCAGTTGCCATGCGGCCCAAGGTCTTGCCTTCAGCGTCGATAATATACCAATCGCGTTTGACTTCGGCTGGTTTTGCACTAAACGTTTTCATCGATAATTCCTAAAAAATCTATCGGTTCTCTTCAAGAAAGACGGCGAATCTTACACGCGAAGCCGCCACCAGACAAGCCCCTAACCCAAATTTCTCACCATCATTCGAAGCAAGAGAGCCAGCGTCAGCCAAATTACTGCCAGGCCGCAAGCTATCGGCACCCGCAGACGCGCACCCCTCTACTGGCCGTCCCGCCATTGATGACGGGCGCCAACAGCAAAAAAATCACTCTAAATCTTCAACCGCGGGATTTCATGGCCATTGATCAGGTGCTCTTGAATGATCTCTTCAACATCCTCTTCATCAACATAGGTGTACCAAACATCATCCGGATAGACCACCAACACCGGACCGACGGCGCAACGCCCCATGCAACCGGACTTGTTCAGTCGCACCTTGCCCGGTCCGAACATGCCCAGCTGCTTGAGTCGGTCTTTGGCGTACGTCACCATGGCCATGGCATTGTGATCTTCGCAGCAGGCACTACCGTCGGCGGCCTGGTTGGTACAAATAAAGGCGTGACGCGCATAAAAAGACATACAACCCTCTTTCATCCTAAACCCTGAAAAGCCGATATAATAACGGAATTATCAACCTTTTACGCCGCTGGCCGTGAGTCGTCCTTGAAAACTATTGACCCCAACACCAAACACCAGGCCGAGCGCTGCGTCATGTGCGGGCTATGCCTGCCCCACTGCCCGACGTATAACAAGAGCCAAAATGAGGCCGAATCGCCGCGTGGCCGAATTTCACTAATTCTGGGCCTGGCCAATGGCCAGCTGCAGGCAGATGAAAGGCTTCACAAACACTTAGATAGCTGCCTGCAATGCCGCGCCTGCGAGGCCAAATGTCCATCCGGCGTGCAATTCGGCGAGATAATGGACGGCGCCCGCAGTGCCCTGGCGCAAGGCAGGCCCATAGCCAAACAACGTATCTCGCTTGACGCCCTAACCACAGACAAAAAACAACAGCGCCGCCAGGCAACACTGCTCTGGCTGGCCGGCAAGACCGGTCTGCGGGCGCTGGGCAAAAGCCTGGGCATCACCAAACTGCTGGGCATGGAACGCCTTGAGCAACTCGCCCCCAGCATCGACCGCCCCCATGACTGGCAGGACTACTATCCCGCCAAAGGCGACAAACACGCTGACGTCGCTCTCTTTATCGGCTGTTTCAGCGACATGCTCGACCAGAAGACGCTGAATGACAGCATCACCCTACTAAACGCCTGCGGCTATGGCGTATTTGTGCCGACCAAGCAAACCTGCTGTGGCGCCTTGCATCAGCACAAGGGTGACAGCGAACAGGCGGCACAACTGGCAAGACAAAACATCAATGCCTTTGCCCAGCTCGACATCGCGGCCGTCATCAGCTCCGCCACCGGCTGCGGCAGTCAGCTTAAAGAATACGACCGAATCGTTGATGGCTCGCTGCCTGCCTGCGATATCAACACCTTTCTTAACCAGATTGAATGGCCTAATTCGTTGCAATTAAAGCCCATCGGCAAAAAGATCGCCGTGCATGAACCCTGCAGCCAACGCAATGTACTAAAGGAAGCCGTCGCTCCCTACGCCTTGTTAAAACGTATCCCCGACCTGGAAATTGTTACTCTGCCCGGCAACGAGCAGTGTTGTGGCGCCGCTGGCAGCTACATGATTGAACACCCACAGATGGCGGACCGCTTGCGCGATGACAAAGTCGATGCAATCAGGGCAATTCAACCCGACATCCTGGTCAGCAGCAATATCGGCTGCGCCCTGCATCTGGCCGCTGGCGCAAGAGCAGCAACCATCGACCTGGAAATACTTCACCCTATTTCCCTGCTGGCAAGACAAATCAAGACCTAGCTCCACCTGGTTAAATAAAACCGGCGCAGCGCCCAGTATTATTAAGACCTTTTTATCAATGACGGAATCCTGCGGACACAACACGTATGCGAACCGCATTTACTCAAAAAAGGCAATCAACCACATTTCAATCCTCACCTACTATTCTCATCAAAACGCCCCCTATCACCAGTAGCGGCGATTCAAACGCCTGCCAATCTGGATCAACCTGCTAATGACTGATCCATTACGATTACGCCACAGATGAAGACTCCCCCAGCAACCACATCCGCTTGAGCCATAGCTTCACATCAAGTATCGTTCATCATATGAATGATAGAACCTACACCTCAGCCGACAAACTCATCGGTAACATTGACAACGCCATTCGCACCCTCTTTGGCCGGCCACAGGTCACCGAACGACCCAACCCCGCCTCTGCTATCGATGAGGTTGAGATGAGCGAAACCGACAAAAAACACGCTGCCGGTCTGATGCGCGTCAACCACGCGGGTGAAGTCTCGGCCCAAGGGCTTTACTCCGGCCAGGCACTCACCGCCCGCTTGCCCGATGTGCGCGATAAGATGGAACGCGCAGCACTGGAAGAAAACGACCACCTGGAATGGTGTGAACGCCGCCTCGACGAGCTTGGCAGCCACAAAAGCCTGCTCAACCCATTCTGGTACTTCAGCTCATTCACCATCGGTGCCGCCGCCGGAATCACCGGCGACAAATGGAGCCTCGGCTTTGTTGCCGAAACCGAACATCAGGTCGTCAAACACCTCGAAGAACATCTGCAACGCCTGCCCACGCAAGATGCAAAAAGTCGTGCGGTAGTTGAACAGATGAAAGAAGATGAAGCACACCATGCCACGACAGCCTTACAGCACGGTGGTGCTGCGCTGCCAATACCCGTTAGGAGGGTGATGGGGTTGGCGTCGAAGCTGATGACGACCCTGGCCTACAAGATCTAAAGAAACAAAAAAGGCTGCTTCAAAGCGACCTTTTCATTACAAACTCTATTTTATTTCACATCACAGCCCGCGCCGCAAATTCTGCCCATAAAAGATCTCTGCCATCTCCTGCTTCACCTTCTGATCAATGACCTTAATCTCTTTATCGTTTAGATCATCCGGCACCACGCCAAACAGATAATCTTGCAGATGACATTCCTTCAACATCATCTTGGTGTGAAAGATGTTCTCCTGATAGACATTAACATCAATCATCTGGTACTTGGCCTTGGTGTCCTTGGCGATGTAATTCTGGATCGAGCTGATCTTATGATCAATAAAATGTTTTTTGCCCCTTACGTCGCGGGTAAAGCCGCGCACACGATAATCCATGGTAACAATGTCTGACTCGAAACTATGCAACAGATAGTTCAATGCTTTTAGCGGCGAGATGCGACCACAGGTGGCGACGTCGATGTCAGCGCGGAAGGTACTGATACCGCCATCGGGATGGGTCTCGGGGTAGGTATGGACAGTAATGTGACTCTTATCCAGATGCCCAACCACCGCCTCAGGCAAAGGCCCCGGCGCTTCCGTATTGGACAGCTCTTCTGCAGCAACCGGCTCTTCCGAGATTAGAATCGTCACCGATGCACCCTGGGGATCGTAGTCTTGAAGAGCGATATTGAGGATGTTGGCACCAATGATTTCGGTAACATCCGTTAATATTTGAGTCAGACGCTCAGCATTATAGGCCTCGTCGATATATTCAATGTAGGCTTGGTGCTGCTCGGGGGTGATCGCATAACAGATATCGTAAATATTAAAACTCAGGGTCTTGGTGAGATTATTAAACCCGTGCAGCTTCAGCTTTTTCATCTGTGTAGGCATTACGCACCCTCCTTACTCTCGAACACCCCCACACAGGAATACGGTGGAGAAAAAGCGCGGATTATCCAACATTACGGCCTGTTTGGGGAGCTATTTTTGCGCGATTGGCGGATGGTGAATCATCTGCACGGTATTTCCACCCGGGTCATTACAGTAAAAGCTACGGGCACCGTCGCGGTGGGTGCGTGGCTCAGTCTTCATCTTAATGTCATGGCCACATAGATAGTCATACCAGACACTGACCTGGTCAATATCATCAATGATAAAACCAATATGATCCAGGGCCTGATCACCTGACATATCATAACCCTCTGGCGTGCGGTGCAGGGCCAAGTTGTCATTGCCCGAGCTGAGATAGACGTTATCCTGGTCGGGACGCCACTCCACTGCCATCCCCAGCAGCTCAACATAAAAAGACTCACAGGCCTCAAGATTACTGACAAACAGAGCCACGTGGCGCATGCCAGAGGTGGGTTTTGGTTTGATCATGCCTCAGCCCCCGGCACTGCAATAATCTCAAAGTCATGGCAGATCTCAGCGGTCTTGCCCAGCATGATGGAGGCGGAACAGTATTTCTCGGCCGATAGCTCTACCGCCCGTTTAACTACGCTCTCCTTTAGGTCGTGGCCACTGACAACAAAATGAAGATGAATCTTGGTGAACACCGCAGGCACCTCGTCGGCCCGCTCAGCCGATACTTCACAAACACAATCCGTCACCGCGTGGCGGCCCTTACGCAGAATTAATAACACATCGTAGGCACTGCAGGCGCCGGTGCCCATCAGCAGCAGCTCCATCGGCCGAGCCCCCATGTTGCGGCCACCACCATCTGGCGGGCCGTCAATGACCACAGCATGGCCACTGCCGGACTCGGCCACAAACATGGCGTTTTCTACCCACTTGATCCGCGCCTTCATTTACCACTCCTCGGAGTTATGTTTCAGATGGGTCGTATGATAACTCATACACAAGCCACTATTGGCCGATATCAATGACAAAGGCAGCAACACGACGAGATTAAAATGACACTAACCAAGAGCAACATAAGCAAAACCAACCCGGTGATCGAGAACTTTCTGACCCATTGCCATCGGCATGGCTACCCCAACAAAAGCGTCATCATTCACGGTGGCGACAAGCCAGATTCGCTGTATTACATCATCTCCGGTTCGGTTAGCGTGGTCTCGGAAGATGATAATGGCAATGAAATGGTGTTGGCCTATCTCAACGCTGGTGATTTTTTTGGTGAAATGGGGCTGTTTAGTAACAAACCGGAACGCAGCGCCTGGATCCGCGCCCGTGGTAACTGCGAAGTGGCCGAAATCAGTTATGAACGGTTCCGGCAAATGGCCAAGGATCATACCGAGATTATTTTCCAGATGGCCTCGCAGATGGCCCTGCGGCTGCGCCGCACCTCCGATATGGCCACACGCCTGGCCTTTATGGACGTCAGCGGCCGAGTCGCCAAGACCTTGCTCGACCTGTGTCAGCAGCCCGATGCCATCACCCACCCGGATGGCATGCAGATCAAGATCACCCGTCAGGAGCTGGGCCGCATCGTCGGCTGTTCACGCGAAATGGTTGGACGGGTACTGAAAAGCCTGGAACAACAAAACCTGCTTTCAGCCAAGGGCAAGACCATCGTAGTATTTGGTACCCGTTAATACGGTTGTCAAATAGGCAGGCCGCAAAAAGCCCGGCATAACCGGACTTTTCATACCCAAGGCTGGGGCAGACTAAAATTGATACCCCAATGACGCGGCAAAATCAATCTCATCTTCATTGGCACCGGCAGCAAGGTCAACCTGCATGCCATAAACCTTAACACCAAGGCCCACCGTGGCAACACTGGTACCGGGATCACTCATGTTAGCGCGATAACCGACACGGATAATACTCATATCAAACACATTCAATTCTGCCCCAATAGCCAGGTATTGGGTTGGAGAATCGAAGCCTAGCGATTCACTCTTGTTCAAATCAAAATCCATCGCAACTGTGGACCATTTCATCGCGTGAGACACACCCACTCGCGCCTGTGGTTTGATTCTGATCTCATTTCCCAGGCTGGTCACATACCTCTGGCCAATCAGATTCTTGATAGCAACACCAGCACGCCAGCCATTGCCATAACGTTTGGCCGCGCCGACATCGACATCAAAGGCCGAAGTCGAATCATTGCTTCGACCACGAGTGGTTTTAAAATCGGCATTATTGATGCGCTCGACGTAATCAAAGCTGGTCGCCTGGATAAATCTCGGCGTTATACCAACGGCAATTTCATGCCCGGCAAGGGTGACATTCCGGGCCATGGACAGAGCAAACTCGCTGGTAATCAAACCTCTGCCACGCAATCGCGAACCAAACTGGCTTGAAGCAAATGCTGTCGCACTTGATAGCTCCCCACTGCCCGCCTCTGTAACCATTCTATCCAGCTCGGCCAGATCCTGTTCTGTAATATCGATCAGTGCGCCGCCCAGCATTTTGGTGCCCAGACTAAAGGTCATATTCAGCTTGTCATACTCAACACCCACTACAATCGCACCCATAAATTCCTGCTGAACCGGCTTGTTAGCCAGGCCGGAAAAACGACTGCGTATCCCCGCTGCCAGCGCGGCAATCGTCGGCAGAGACAGACCCGGGTCTTCGTTAATTAATATATTCAGCTCGGCATCATAGAGCGTCTCAATACCGATATCCTGGTAACTGATAAGTGCGTCGAGCACATTTTGTCGATCAAAATAACGAAAACCAATCACAGGGGCATATAAGACAACAGCCTCTTTAGGTTCATTTATGGCTAACAGCGCCGGGTTTAGAAAACCGGCACTGGCATTCGAGGCCGAAGAAACACCTGTCCCCCCTTGGGCAAATGACTGCGGCTCTATCGGGGCAAAGGGCAGAGCCGATACCGGCGCTGAAAACAGCACCAGAGCAGACATCGTGCTGCCAAGTTGCATCAACTTCCTGGCCATGCAGCCACCTTCCTTCTCTTTGCCCTCACCAGACGCTAGCACTTGTCTTAAACAACGGATAATCATGGAGGAGATTTTAACCCAAAAACTGCAACCAATCCCGCCAAAATAGACAAGCCCCGCCATGTTTGGTGGGGCTCATAGAGAGCCATTATTTGGTTTATCTTTGACTTAGTCCAAGGCGACTCTAAACAAGTCCATGACATCCCTGGTTAGAAACCGAAGCCAAGCTGAGTGAAAAATAGCGCTGCTGCCACCAAAGCACTTGTTAGTGAAGTATTTTTAGGCATTAACAACAACCCTGCCCCCACTTCAAATAAACAGCAGATACTACAGTAACCGATTCGATGTCCGATAAGGCTTAGAGACAATAAACCCAATGATACGAATACTCACCGGGAATTATCCAAGAGGAATTGAAAGCTTGAAGTATTTAGCTATTGCCGCCGCAGTTTTGCCCGGCGTCGTACTTGCCGGACAGGTCAATCACCCGGCTGGCCCCAACCTCACCTATGGCGCCGTCTCAACTGAACACAACATCCTCTCGAATGTAACCAATCCGGCCTTTGGTGCGACAGCCCTGAAAGAGGAGGAAAACGAATATAGGCTCGGCATACTCAATCTTGGCTTCAGTTATGAACTTGGCAAACTGGATAATGTTATCGATGCTGCTGACGCCGCCTCGCTGGCGCTGGAAAATACTGTAGACAGTACCAGCTTCACTGTCACACAAGCCAGTGGAATCATAACCATCGACAATAGTGGTGCAACCACCGCCATCAACACCAACACTATCATCACGGACCAGCTGACCAGCATGACAACAGACGGTTACACGGGCGCTGAAACAAACTTTGAAACCGAACTGAACAGCCGCATTGCCAGCGCCCTAACGGCAGAGATAGACGCCGCAGTCAGCACCATTGCCACGTCATTCCAGAATGACATCAACGCTACCGTCACGCCGGCAGTCAACGCCCTGAACGACAATGGCTCACTGAAACTGGGCATGATCGCCTACGTCCCGCTAACCCCACTGGTGATCACCCATAACAAGCTGGGCGGCAGCCTGGTACTCAACGCCAACATCTCAGTTCAGGGCAAACTGAACTACACGTCCTCTTATACAAAACCAGCTGCGGCAATAAACGCTAATGCCGTAACCGCTAGCGGGGACCCCACTGTCGCGGCCAACTGGAGTGTCGATGAAAACACACTGAACCCACAGTTCGACATTGCAACCGATGCTGCGGTGGCCATCAAGACAGCCGCTATCACCGAAATCGGCGTTGGTTACAGCATGCCCTTCAGAAAGTATGAAAAGGGCCAGGTATACCTGGGCGGCGGCGTCAATCTCTACCAGGTCGGCCTATCAAAGAGCTTTGTTGGCTTGGCCGGCACCACCAACACAGACCGGGTTCTCAGAGATCAGGTGGATGCCAGCCTCGACATGGACAATGGCTTCGGCATTGACCTGGGGGCGATGTGGATTGCAGACAACTATAGCCTGGGCGCGACCGTTAGCAATATCAACAGCCCATCGTTCGACTATCAAAACACATCCGTGTGCAGCGACTTTAGCAACTATGTCGATCTAAACAATGCCAGCAATAATGTCACCAGCACCACACTGGCACAATGCAATGCCATCGAGACCTACAGCATGGATCCTCAGCTAAGCCTTGAAGCCTCTACCCACGCCTGGAATGACAAACTAACATTAGGGTTTGGCCTCGATGCCAATGCCGTTGCCGATCCGCTGGGGGCAGAATACCAATGGTTGACTGCCAGCGCCGGTGCCAACCTGGGCAACTGGATTGCTATTCGAGGTGGCTACAGGTCCAATCTGGCGGATAATGGCCTCAGCTTTTACAGCCTTGGCGCAACGGCACTTGGCGTCAATCTGGATTTAGCCGTTTCTAAGGAGTCTATTGACCTTAATGGCAGCACCGTGCCAAGGGCTGGCTACCTCAACATCAGCTGGGGCGTAACCTTCTAACCCCTCCTTTCGATAAAAAAGCCCTGTTGCTTTCGCGCAGGGCTTTTACCTTATAGGGCTATCGCGGTTGAAGCCAACTATACAAACAGACTCTTCAATTGTCGCCCCGGATCATCAGCCCGCATAAAGGCCTCACCCACCAGAAAGGCATTGACATGATGCCCACGCATCAGCTTCACATCATCAATGCTGTGGATGCCGCTTTCGGTAACAACAATACGATCAGCATCAATATCAGCCAGCAGATCAATGCTAGTTTGCAGTGACGTTTCAAAGGTACGCAGATTACGATTATTGATGCCGATCAGCTTCAGCGGCAGGCTCAATGCGCGCACTAACTCCCCGGCATCATGCACCTCGACCAACACATCCATGCCCAGCTGATCCGCCAACTGGCTCAACTCCAGCAACATGGTATCACCCAGGGCAGCGACAATCAGCAGTATGCAATCGGCACCCATGGCGCGCGCCTCGTAGACCTGGTACGGATCAATAATAAAGTCTTTGCGAATCACCGGCAGACTACAGGCCGCTCTAGCCTGTTTGAGATAATCTTCATGGCCCTGAAAAAAATCAGCGTCGGTCAGCACCGACAAACAGGCGGCACCGCCCTCCTCATAAGACCTGGCTATCTCAGCGGGATTAAAGTTTTCGCGCAACAAGCCCTTGCTCGGCGATGCCTTTTTGATTTCGGCAATCACCGCGGCATGACCTGCGGCAATCTTGGTTTCGATAGCACGGACAAAACCACGCGCCGGCGCCACCGCTTCCACCTGCTTGGCCAGCTCGCGCATGCTCAGCTTTGAACTGCGTGCAACCACCTCTTCAACCTTGCGACGCAGTATTTTTTGTAAAATATCAGGCTGACTCATCTTTAAACTATCCGGCTAACTGCTGACTCAGAGAAACCAAAGCAGCCATCTTTTCAGCGGCTGCACCACTGGCAATCAGCTCGGCCGCTTTGCTGACACCCGCCTCAAGCGAATCCTCCAGACCGGCCGCATAAATCGCCGCACCCGCATTCAGGACGACAATGTCACGCGCCGGACCAGCCTCATTAGAAAATACTTTTTTGATCATGGTCAGACTGGCCTCGGCACCATCAACGGCAATCTGCTTGATATCTGCTCGCTGCATACCGAACTGTTCCGGCGTAATACTGTAACGGCTGATCCTGCCATCCTTCAGCTCAGCCACCTGGGTTGGCGCGCCGATGCTGATCTCATCCATACCGTCGTTCGAATGAACCACCAACACGTGGTTGCTACCGAGACGCCCCAACACCTCGGCCAACGGCTGCAGCCATTGCTCACTAAACACTCCCAACACCTGATTCGGCGCACCAGCCGGATTGGTCAATGGGCCAAGGACATTAAAAATGGTACGCACCGCCATCTCTTTACGTGGGCCAATGGCATGCTTCATGGCGCCGTGGTGCTTGGGGGCAAACATAAACCCAACCCCCAGCTCGGCAACGCAATGGGCAACTTGATCTGCATTCAAATCGAGGCTTACACCGGCAGCCTCAAGCACATCGGCACTGCCCGACTTACTCGAGATAGAACGATTGCCGTGTTTGGCGACTTTCGCGCCCGCCGCGGCTACCACAAAGGCCGATGCGGTAGAGATATTAAAGGCACCCGAGGCATCACCACCCGTACCACAGGTATCGACCAGATGATCAGCGGAAATGTTCACCTGTGTCGCCAGCTCGCGCATCACCTGAGCCGCCGCGGCAATCTCATCCACTGTTTCGCCCTTCATCCGCAACCCGATCAGGAAACCACCAATCTGAGCCTGCGTAGCTGCCCCGGTCATGATCAGACGCATTACCGAGCTCATTTCCTCGGCGCTTAGATTTTGCCCCTCGGTGACCGCACGAATTGCAGCTTGCATATCCATGGAGTGATTCCTTTAGACCTGTTGTTCAAGAAAGTTTTTCAGCAAATCATGACCATGCTGAGTGAGGATAGACTCAGGATGAAACTGCACCCCCTCAATCGCCAACGTCTTATGGCGCACGCCCATGATCTCGTCGATCTCGCCCCCTGACGTTTCAGTCCAGGCTGTCATCTCAAGACAATCGGGCAGAGACTCACGCCCAATCACCAAAGAGTGGTAACGGGTTACCTCAAACGGATTGCTCAACCCTTTGAAAACACCTATATCATTGTGTTTCACCATCGAGGTCTTGCCGTGCATGATCTGTTTGGCATGGACAATCTTGCCGCCAAAGGCCTGACCTATACCCTGATGACCAAGACAAACACCCAGGATCGGCAACTTGCCGGCAAAGTGGTTGATAGCAGCGATCGAGATACCTGCCTCATTTGGCGTACACGGCCCAGGCGAAATCACCAGCTGTTGCGGTGCCAGTGCCTCAATCTGTTCAATCGTGACCTGATCATTGCGATAGACCTGCACCTCAGTGCCTAGCTCACCAAAATATTGCACCAGGTTGTAGGTGAAGGAATCGTAGTTATCAATCATCAACAACATTATTATTAATCAACCCATATAATTGCAGTATCACCAAAACGTCCCTGGCCATAGCGTAAATCTCTGCCAGACAATACATGTTGGCGCCATCATCTGCCGACAGTTTAGTACCGCGCATTCTAGCACGTAAAGTTGTTTAATCACGCCCATCAGGGCCAAGCAACAAACACCAAAACCACGCGCTCATTCATCACCAATCGACAGCTAGCCGATTAAAAAAAGGCTGTGCTACACTCGATGCCACTATCCATTAAACAACGATAATTCATGGAGATGCGGAGTTAGGCTGGCTGTCCTAAGAAGGTCACTGCCCATTACTCGTCAAGGCGTAACCAAGACCACAACAATGGGATAACAGATTTGCAATTGTGCCATCGCCTCAAGCGTTTAATCAGCCACGCTGTCACCGGATTACTGGCATTGATTTTATCGTTGGCACACCCTACCGCCCAGGCCGAGGCATTTAACGAATACAATCTGCTGCTGCTTGACTTTACCTGGCAAAAACAAATATTGGCCCAGTCCGTTACCGCCTACCCCTTCAACGACACCATTGTAATATCGCTTGCCGAAGCAGGAACTGCCCTGGAATTCCCCATTTCCGTGGACGCCATCAACGGCACGGCAAATGGCTGGTTTATAGATGAGAAACGCCGCTTTGAACTGGACATCAACGCAAATACCGTGACGATAGATGGTGACACTCAACCACTCGAACCTAATGACGCCATTGTCCACGAATACTCTATATACGTCCCTATCGAGACATTCTCACGCTGGTTTCCCGTCGACCTCTCGCCCGAACTGACCACTCTGTCTATCAAAGTGGCAGAACGTGAGACTCTGCCATTTCAACTTCGCACCCAGCGACGCAAACTCGCCGGCAGGCGTTTTGTGATGACACCACCCTCTCTGCCAGAGGTTCGCACACCCTACCAATTTCTTGGACCTCACACCACAGACCTGTCACTGGGCTATTTTATCCGTCGTGAGACAAAGCCCGAGCTCTCTTCAGCCGAC
>Ga0316209_1002546_pt1 | contig 14441 bp, 12 predicted proteins | sample 6monopyrite_MG_FD_204945 | JGI IMG/M metagenome (GOLD analysis project Ga0316209, IMG submission 204945) | Microbial mat bacterial communities from mineral coupon in-situ incubated in ocean water Damariscotta River, Maine, United States -... | ecosystem: Environmental > Aquatic > Marine >...
CATTGGATAGCTATCAGCTACAAAAGCACCTATTTGCAATTCAATTAAATCACTGTTGGGCGAGCTAGCGATAGAAAAAGGACGTTTGTCTTCATCACTCATAACAAAATTTAAGTATTGCCCAGCAATAAAATCTACTTTTTCACTCGGCGCTAATAGCACTTTAAATACATGCGCTGTGAGTGAAGTTAACGACACTATTTGACAAGTAATTGTCTTCATTAATTTTTCTCTTTTCTTTAATTGTTAGCTGTTGGGAAAATATCAAGCTCATCCCAAATATCATCTACTTGTTGTTTTATGGCTTCATCCATAACAATAGGAACACCCCATTCTCTGTCTGTTTCACCCGGCCACTTATTGGTTGCATCTAAACCCATTTTAGAGCCTAAACCTGAAACTGGCGAGGCAAAGTCTAAATAATCTATTGGGGTATTTTCAATTAACACTGTATCTCGGCTTGGATCCATTCGAGTGGTCATTGCCCAAATCACGTCTTCCCAATTGCGCGCATCAACATCGTCGTCACAAACAATCACAAATTTAGTGTACATAAACTGGCGCAAGAAAGACCAAACCCCCATCATTACGCGCTTAGCATGCCCTGCATATTGCTTTTTAATGGTGACTACCGCTAAGCGATATGAGCATCCCTCTGGCGGTAAGTAAAAATCTTGAATTTCAGGAAATTGCTTTTGTAAAATTGGCACAAATACTTCATTTAACGCCACGCCCAAAATTGCCGGCTCGTCTGGCGGTCGGCCGGTATAGGTACTGTGATAAATAGCATCTTTACGCATGGTAATATGCGTTACAGTAAATACGGGGAAATCATCAACTTCATTATAATAACCAGTATGATCGCCATAAGGGCCTTCGGGCGCTGTCTCAGTTGGGTCAAGATAACCTTCTAGAATAATTTCAGCCGTTGCAGGTACTTGCAAATCATTACTGATTGATTTAGTGACCTCTGTTTTCGCGCCACGTAATAAACCAGCAAAGGCATATTCAGACAAGGTATCTGGCACTGGTGTTACCGCGCCTAAAATAGTGGCAGGATCAGCACCAAGCGCAACCGACACTGGATATTTTTCACCGGGATTAGTCTTTTTAAACTCTTGAAAATCTAACGCCCCACCACGATGTGATAACCAGCGCATAATCACTTTGTTTTTAGCTAAAACTTGCTGACGGTAAATACCTAAATTTTGTCGCTCTTTATGTGGACCTTTGGTAATAGTCAACCCCCAAGTAATCAGTGGTGCCACATCTCCAGGCCAACACGTTTGAATGGGTAACTTGGTTAAATCAACTTCTTCGCCCTTGAATACCACTTGCTGACAAAGTGCTTTTTTAATCACTTTAGTTGGCATGTTTAGCACTTGTTTATAAATAGGGAATTTATCTAAAGCATCGCGAAAACCCGTTGGTGGTTCGGGCTCTTTTAGCATGGCAAGTAGCTTTCCAACCTCACGTAAAGCATTAACATCCGTTTGCCCCATCGCTAGCGCAACTCGCTCTGGTGTACCAAACAAGTTAGTTAATACCGGCACATCAAAAGGCTGACCATTTTCATCAACAGCATTTTCGAATAATAATGCTGGTCCTTTGGCGCGGAGCGTGCGGTCACTTATTTCAGTCATGGCTAAATGGGTAGAGATAGGTGTGCTGATACGCTTTAATTGTCCTATTTTCTCTAACTGACTGATAAAGTCTCTTAAATCGTTATATTTCATCGATACCACAATATATTTGCAATAGTTTCAAAACAAAAAAACCAGTCTATATGACTGGTTTTCCATAAATAACAAATAACTACTTACGCTTCATTGAATCAAAAAATTCATTATTGGTTTTGGTCATCGCCAATTTATCAATTAAAAATTCAATAGCACCAACTTCATCCATTTCATGGACGATTTTACGTAAGATCCACATTTTTTGTAATTCATCAGGCTTAGTAATTAGTTCTTCACGGCGAGTACCACTGCGATTAATATGAATGGCAGGGAATACACGCTTTTCAGACACTTTACGTGATAAGTGCAATTCCATATTACCCGTGCCTTTAAATTCTTCGTAAATAACTTCATCCATTTTAGAGCCAGTTTCAACTAAAGCAGTGGCTATAATAGTTAAACTACCACCCTCTTCAATGTTACGTGCTGCACCAAAGAAGCGTTTTGGACGATGCAGTGCATTAGCGTCAACACCACCGGTTAAGATTTTGCCTGAGGATGGCACAACCGTATTATACGCTCGGGCTAAACGTGTTATTGAATCAAGTAAAATTACCACGTCTTTTTTATGCTCTACTAAACGCTTGGCTTTTTCAATTACCATTTCAGCCACTTGAACATGGCGGCTAGCAGGTTCATCAAAGGTAGAGGCAACTACTTCACCTTTAACTAAGCGTTGCATTTCGGTTACTTCTTCAGGACGTTCATCAATAAGCAATACCATTAGTTCGGCATCGGGGTGGTTATGGGCAATACTTTGCGCGATATTTTGTAGTAATAATGTTTTACCTGCCTTGGGCGGGGCAACAATCAAACCACGCTGACCTTTACCAATAGGTGATGCCAAATCTAATACACGTGCAGTAATATCTTCTGTCGAGCCGTTACCACGCTCCATGGTAATACGGTCATTTGGGTGAATGGGTGTTAAATTTTCAAATAAAATTTTATTGCGTGCATTTTCCGGACGGTCAAAATTTACTTCTGTTACTTTTAACAGAGCAAAGTAGCGCTCACCTTTTTTCGGTGAACGAATCTTACCTTGAATAGTATCACCAGTACGCATACTAAAGCGGCGAATTTGACTAGGAGATACGTAAATATCGTCAGGGCCCGCTAAGTAAGAAGAGTCGGCAGAGCGTAAAAAACCAAAACCATCTTGTAGAATTTCTAAAACACCGCCACCAAAAATATCATTATCATTTTCAGCATGTTTTTTTAATATTGCAAAAATTATATCTTGCTTACGGGTTCTAGCGAGGTTTTCTAACTGCATAGATTCAGCTAGCTTAACCAGTTCATTAATGGATTTTTCTTTTAATTCGGTAAGGTTCATAGGAGGTTTCTTAAATATTTTAAGTGATTATGTCTGTGGCGATTGCCAACGACAGTATGTTTCATATGTTTTTATATTCTTCTTTTCTAAAATTTAGCACTTAATTCAGTGAATATAATAGCCAACAAAGTTGCAATATAGATAAAAGAATAGGGGTAAAGGAGTGTTATTTTTTACTCAGAACCTAAATTTAGCATTAAAAATAAATTAGGTAAAGGTGCTAATTAAAATGTAAGTAAATATTTTCAAGGAATGTTGTATGGAATATAAAAAAGCCTGAATAAATCAGGCTTTTGAATTGTAGATTTCAGCTAAAGGTTTTTATCTAAAAATTCTTTTAATTGAGTTTTTGATAATGCGCCAACTTTAGTATCAGCAAGCTCGCCATCTTTAAACAACAATAGCGTTGGGATACCACGTACGCCATATTTAGGTGCTGTATCTGAGTTTTCATCAATATTTAATTTGCTAACAGTTACTTTGCCTTCATATTCGTTGGCAATATCATCAAGCACTGGCGCTATCATTTTACAAGGACCGCACCATTCAGCCCAAAAATCAACCAATACTAAACCTGATGCTTTTAAAACATCGGCTTCGAAACTATCATCAGTTAGCTGAACAATTTTGTCGTTCATCTCATTCTCCGTTGGTTATGGCAATAATGCCAATCTGTTTAATTTTAATATACCATCTTTATGGGGTTATAAAATTGAAATTTCAAGTTTGTTTTATTCATAAGACAAAATTAGTTATTAACTAGTGAATTAAGGTGTTAAGCTAGCGCCATGAAAAAAACACACTTAACTGAAATAAAATTCGCTGACTTAAATCTTGCCCCACAAGTAGTGACCGGATTAGAAGCCATGGGCTTCAAACATTGTACGTCTATTCAGGCGAAATCTTTACCTGTATTGCTTCAAGGCACTGATATTGCTGGACAAGCACAAACAGGAGAAGGTAAAACCATTGCCTTTTTAGCCGCTACCTTTCATCACCTATTGCAAAAAGAAGCACCTACACATAATCAGCCCAGAGCATTGATTATGGCACCAACCCGTGAGTTAGCTATTCAAATTCACCGTGATGCCATTGAAATGTCTAAAAGTACTGGTTTACGTCTTGGTGTTGTTTATGGCGGCGAAGGCTATGATAGCCAGCGTTTAGAGCTTGAACAAGGTGTTGATATTTTAATTGGCACTTGTGGTCGTTTACTCGATTACATGAAACAAGGTATTTACAATATTAAAAACCTTGAAGTTATTGTGCTTGATGAAGCTGACAGAATGTTCGATTTGGGCTTTATCAAAGATATTCGTTATATGTTTAATAAAATGCCGCCCGCTACTGAACGCTTAAGCATGTTATTTTCAGCAACCTTGTCATTCCGTGTTAAAGAACTTGCCTTTGAGCATATGAATGACCCAACCAGCGTTGAAGTGGAGCCTGAGCAAAAAACCAATACTCGTATCAGTGAAGAGTTATTTTATCCGTCTAATGAAGATAAAATGACGCTGTTACAAACATTAATCGAAGAAGACTGGCCTGAAAAAGCTATTGTTTTTGCTAATACTAAACATGTCTGTGAAAAGCTCTACGATCACCTCGTTGCAGATAAACTACGCGTTGGCTTATTAACCGGCGATGTACCACAGAAAAAACGTTTGAAAATATTAGAGCAATTTACTAACGGTAGTTTAGACATTCTCGTAGCGACCGATGTTGCTGCTCGCGGTTTGCATATTCCTGCAGTAACCCATGTGTTTAATTATGATTTGCCTGATGATTGTGAAGATTATGTACACCGCATTGGTCGTACTGGCCGTGCTGGCGCAACAGGTCATGCAATCAGTTTAGCGTGTGAGCAGTATGTCTTTAATTTACCTGCTATTGAAGATTACATTGAACATGAATTGCCAGTGACAAAGTATGATCATGAAGCTTTACTCGATGATTTACCAAAACCTAAACCTCGTCAACGTCGCCATAGACCAAATTCAGGTCGCCCTAGTGGTAATAGGCAAGGCGGTAACCGTGGCAACAGTAACTACCGTGGCCGTCGTTAAGCGCCTCTTTTTTTGTTATGAAAACGTTTAATCAAATACCACAGTACAATGCAGAGCATTATGCTGTGGTAGATTTAGGCTCCAATAGCTTTCATTTACTTATTTGCCGCTTACATAACAATAAAATTCAAACAGTCAACAAAGTCAAGCGCAAGGTTCGCTTAGCTGCGGGGCTTGATGAGCACAATGATCTTAGTATTGATGCTATTAGCCGTGGTCTCGACTGCCTACAGCTATTTGCTAAACACCTTGCAAGTATTCCAGTAAACAACATTCGTATTGTCGCCACTGCAACTTTAAGAATTGCCCAAAACAGTGATGTTTTTCTTAAGCAAGCTAACAAAATTTTGCCATTAGATATTAAATTACTTAGTGGTGAACAAGAAGCTACCACTATATACAGCGGTGTTGCCCACACCTGTAACAATGATTTATCGCAAAAACGCTTAGTACTGGATATTGGCGGTGCCAGTACCGAGTTGATCGTTGGCCAAAATTTTACCGCTGAACATGCTATTAGTTTAAATTTAGGTTGTGTCAGTTTTAGGGAGCAATATTTTATTGATGGCCGACTTACTAATGAAAACTTCACTGCTGCCATTGCTGCCGCTATCAGCATAATCGAACCGTATTATGCTGATTTTATAAAATTTGGTTGGCAATCTGCTGTTGGTGGCTCAGGTACAATGCAAGCGTTGGCTGAAATATTAGCTTTTCGCCAGCAACCCATAGTGATTACCCCTGATTTTTTATCAGAAATAAAAACTGCACTTATCCACTGTAAAACGATTGATGCTATTAGTATGGAAAATTCAACCCTTAAAGGTTTACGTGCTGATAGATCACCGGTGTTAGCCAGTGGCTTAAGTATTTTAATTGCGCTCTTTAATTGTTTAGCAATTAAAGAGCTTAGGTTGTCATCTGGGGCATTACGCGAAGGCTTACTATTTGAAATGTTGCCAAAATCAAGGCTGTTTTCTTAAAACCTGTATGCGTAATTTAAATCTCGCCTACTGTATTTCGTCTACATGGGGTCTTGTGCATAAACGCGAAATTTTTCGGTTACTGCCCTACAGGTCTTTATAATAAAGGACTGTAGAACACGTCTAATTTATAAAAACATTTTATATTATAGAGGTTTACTTAAAAATCATATAGTTAAATGAACAGCCCGTGCAAGTTCTTCAAAATCATGTATCTCCTCACTATCAGCAAATGAATAGAAGCCAGAGAAGTTAATATGATACCAAGCGACTGGAGATATTCTTTTTAAGGCATCAAGGTTATTTTGCTCATTTTTGTTTTCATTAAACTCTTTCAGTTCCGATAGGATCTGAGCATTATAGTGAATAACACAATTAGCTATCAATCTTGCACATTCATTCCATAAGGTTAACTCGGCGTGGTGGCTTCCTCTAAATTTCTTGCCATTGGTTTCAGCAATAACACGCCTCAATTGGTGAAAGGCTTCTCCTCGGTTAAGTGCTCGTTGTACATGATGTCTAAGTGTCTCGTTATCCGTATAGTCCAGTATATATTGTGCTTTAATAACTCTATCGTATTCAGCCATTGCTTTTAATGTAGCTGTCGTTATCAAGTGCTTGAAAAATTTTTCGGTACAAATAACACTCAAAAAGAAAAGGGTTTATTGATGAATTTTCTGGCTCACTATTTTGAAAATAGGCTAAATCAGATGGGCGTATCAATTCCTCGTCAATTGTTTTTATCTCACCATGTTGTTGAATTTCATACTTTGCCAAAGTAACTTGGTTAACCAATTTAGGGTGTGTTTTATCAATTTCAAACTCTAAGGCAAAAAATAATCGCCTTAGATTACGTCTTATAGCTGGTTTATTTGTACTGTAATATTTCCATAAAAATTTCTTCTTATCTAATTCTACTTTTGACATAAAATCAGCGACGGCAGTAAGATCAGGTTGTGGCAATATTCGATAAATTTGATCGAGTAATGTTTTTGCCGATAAACTTTCATCATTAGGCGTTTTAGCTAGTACATATAAAACATCAGAAACTTTTTTAGCTTGAGTTCCAAGACGTACGGCTTCTTTAGCTATATGCTCATTTGCATATGCCGTTGCTGCTTGATAGTATTTTTTTATTCCTCGATAAAATCCATTCGATAAAAATCTCGGCCGCAAGCGACCGAGTTTTAAAACAAGTCCAGCTGATCTGAATGTATTCCTTTCTGATCGAGTTCAGTAAGCTGGTCTTGAACATATTTTCTAATGGTTTCTTCATTGGCATTGCCAATCGTTTCTACAAAATAACTTTGCGTCCACAATTTTCCACCCCAAAAATATCTTTTCTTAATTTCAGGATAAATCCTGAAAAACTCACGAGCTGTAATACTTTTGACTATTTGCATTACATCACTTGGTGATTGCTTAGGGATACTGCGAATCACCATGTGAATATGATCTTCTGGTATTTCCAGTTCAACAATTTCTATATCGTAATCATGCCCAATCTTTTTAATGATCGCCTTCATCGTTGTACGGCTACCGTACTGATAAATAAAATCTTTAGGGGTGTTTTTTATTGTTTCATATTCATTAATATCTGCAGCTATCTCGTCAATTGACCTCTCAAGTTTATGAGGTGTATATTCAGGACGTTGATAATTGTATTTGCTAATAAAACTTTCCATAGCGATACTCAATAAAATATTAGTTTAACATTTGCATATTAATATTTATTTCTGCTGACTGTTTGGTTTCTCTGAAATTAACTAAGTTAGCAAATTTAAGATTATTGGATACTTGATCATCAGCAGTTAGGTACTTACGCATATAACCTTCTTCGGCTTGACGTGATAACATTAATTGTTGGTTTTCAGGTGTATTGCTTATTTTCAACCAACCCGAACTTTGATAATCACCATTAAATTGATATTGATATAAATTACCTGATTTATCTTCAAAAACTTGTTGATCATATTTATCGCTATATTGTTTATCTATAGCTTCAGTGGACAACGAGGTACCGTAATCTTTAATGGTATTGGTTGGTAGATAAGTAAGTGTTATTTGTTCTGAGTTTTCAGTATTCAGCCTGAAATTAACAAAGGTTTGGCTGTCTTTTAACGCAAGGTAATTAACATCCGTAGCACTTATTTTTGTCCACCCCGAAGCGACTCTATTTTGTTCGTTATATTGATACTGATACAAGTCGCCTTGTGCATTTTGCAACACCAAACCATCCCTAGATTTACCATACTGCTGCGACAAACCATACAAGCTATCTTGAGCATTATCATAACCAAGGTTTTTTGATATACCACTGCTTGGTTGTTCATAAGTATTGGCAAGTTTAATGTCAAAATTAGCTAAATTAGCTGTAGGGTTACGGCGGATATTATTATATTGGCCACCTCGTATATAACTATTATCAATAATATTTGCTTCTGCTGCCGTTATATAGCCGCCTCCCGTAGTAACATGACCTAATTCTTTATTGTAGCTATGCACAACATCCTCATCCATTATTTGTTGGAAGGAGGTATCGCGTTTATTAATAGATTGAAAACCATAATCTGCTGCCTTTAAGGTATCAAAGGCTTTGTTTGCTCCCGCTAAGTCGCCCGCTAAAATTTCATTGGTTACCTTAGCGAAATCATCTAAAAATTGATTAAACTGTTTTTGTTCATCAACAGATAATTCTCCTTCAACAATAGTAACATCAAGCGCTTTAGTTAACGTTTTGTATTCCTCTGTGTTGATGGAATTTCTTTGCACGTAGCTAGCACTTATTTTAACAATGTCTCCTTCTTTATTCTTAACATCAAAGGATTGTCTAACAACTGTTTCATTTATGTCTCGTGATTGCCAAACACGTAATGTGGGCATATCACTTTGAAAGATACTTGATTTTTCTTGTATTGATAGTTGTTCAGCAAACACTGGATTTTTTTCAAGTTCAGCTCTACTTTGTGCTACCTTTTCATCAATAGATAATGATAGTTGGTATAAAAACTTGTCTAAGGTTTTACTATCAACACCTGTTTGTTGTAACGCACTAATACCTTGGTTAACTAAAGCGTTAATTTGTGATAAAGGCTCATTTTCTTGATACGTTTTTATCGCTAAATTCACCTCAGTACTGACACCAAAACGAGTAAAAACTTCTTTAATACCAGTAGTAATATTGTTATTGATAATTTTATTTACTGCTTCAGAATCAGATTTTAATTGAGTAATAACATCTACTTTATCTATTCCAGTGCTATTAAGCCTTGATGTTCGCTGATTATTCACTTCTGATGATGAAAAGATTAACGGCATGTTTCGTTGGCTACTTGTACTGTATGAGGATATTCCGCTCCAAATCATATTATTCTGATAATCTATGCCATTTTCCTCTGCAATTTTATTGGCATTATTTACCATAGCTTTGACTTGGTCGTCTGAGAACTTCACTAACGAATAGTTATATTTATTGCTAAAATCATTATTTACTATATTCATACATCATCCTTAAAAAAGGGCGGCAAAGCCCTTTAAAATATAAATGCTTAATTGATAAAAAATTCAACCATTAAATAAGACTTTCATCTTAATTAGTTAAAAATTCCATCCTTAAATAAGATTTTTCTCCTGTGGATTCGTCAGTAATAATAAAATAACTAAGCCATTGAACACCTGAATAAATTTTACTAAAAGGGAGTGGATCGTATGTAATATATGCTGGATTGGAAGTATTTGGTGTTACATTAAAAGTTGGAACAGAATTAACACAAGTAATAGCTGTATTAGTTTGCTCCATTATGTCTCCACACATCATAGGGTGTAAGTCGGCATAAAAGGTATAATTGGTGCCATTAAAATAGTATAACTGGTTAATAATACTTACAGTTTTTGCACTTGATGTGCTGTTAACTAATTTAACTGGAAACATAAAATCTGGTTCAGATACCGTTACACTTCTTACAATATCTCCACGCTCATCAGTTAGTACAGAAGTAACAAGCCCCTCAGGTATTTCAAATGGGTTTTCTACCCTGTAAACATATTCACCCGATAGAAAAACTAAGTGATCACCATTAGCCGATATATTGGTTCTCGATGCTGTTATATTATATGAACCATCAGCTAAGCTATAACTTGCTAAACGCACTTCTCCTGTTTGAACATCATAAACATAAGCGTTATTACCCGTCACATTATCAGTCGTTAAATTATTATCACTCGATTCAAAAGCAATAAACCGACCATCATATGACATTGAAGGATTACCATAACTGGTTGCTGGTATACCACTGGCATTTACACTAATAAGTGTATTGGTATTGTATAAACGGTCATGCAAAATAATACCGCCAACACCTTCTGCAACGAGATTAGTTGCCGTTGTACTGTAGACTACCAAACGACCATCATCTGAAATGTCGGGTGATGAACTACTACCGTTAGCTTGTGTTCCGTCTGAAGCAAGGTTGATACGTACATTACGATTAGCCGCATTTTTTTGAGTAGTGGTATTTACTACAAATATATCTCTGACGTAGTTAGTATCATTAGGCACAATATCGTATGAATTTGACTCATAGGCAATAAATTGTCCTGAGCCTGATATTTTGGGGTATTGACTGTTACTGCTTGCATTGACAAACTCTTGATTATAACTATTACTCAAGAGTTTGGATGAATAGCCGCCGCCATTAAAGACAGTGCTTGCATCAACGCTATAAATATTATGTTTATAACCACTACCATCATTGGCTCGGCGCATTATTGCCATTTTATTGCCGTATCGATCAATGTCGTGTGTATGACCAGCAGCAGGAAAGCTTGTATATAATTTCAAGGTATTATTCCAAGCATTACCACTGGGATTTACTTTAACAATTCCTGGTTTTACTAAAGGATCCCACATACCACTTCTGTATTGACCATCACTATCAAGATAAGCTGATATTGCCATTGGGTACGCTGTGTCATCGTATGGAGGGAACATATTGCTTGGCGTAATATCAGTGACGTAAGGCGAGAATGGATTTGAATAATTGATGTTAACTAATTTTCCATTAACTCCTTCTCTGATGGTAACAATATTGCCATCGCCAGAAATGGCAGGATCATATACACCTCCAAGGGTTTTAACTCCTGAGAAAGTGCGATTACCCACGGTAACTATATTCGTCCAAGAATTGACCGTTGCTGAATTTGTTGAGGCTGTTACTGATTGTAGCGCTGAGGTAGGATTAACGTTTAGACGTTTTGATACTTTTTGTTTTTTATTAATATCAACTGATTTTTTCTGAGACGCTATTGCCTTAAAAGAAGCGTCTACAGGACGAAGTATATTTTTATCGTTCAATGAGTGAGGTTTTAAGCTTTCATCGGGGAGTGTTATTGTTGATATATTCTCAGTGGCTGCCAGTGCACTGGCGACTGAAAATATTGTAGATAAGCAAAATAACGAAAGTTTTTTATATTTTAATTCCATTTCAATTCCTTTTATTCCTTATATTGTTAGTTACTAACTGGAGCTACGTATCTAAAAGCATACTCTAGACTAGATTATCGGCATAAATAAGAAAACCTTAAGTATTTTCACTTAGTAATTCACGACTAACAAATTCTAATTTTTTTATTCTAAAAATTACAGTTAAATTTAGGTAAGCCTCCCTTATATATTATATTCTCATAAAACGTTCGTTTTTTGAGAAAGAATAATAAAATTTATTGAACTAGATAAAACACTGAAACATTGTCTTATATACTCATCTCATTTATTATAATCTCAATAAATCATGTAAAATTATAAAAATGAGAATATGAGCAGAAAAATTGGCTATGCGAGAGTTTCGACTATTGAGCAAGATCTAAATTTACAAGTTGATGCTTTAAAAAATGAAGGATGTGATCAATCTTTAATATTTACCGATAAAATTTCTGGTGCTAAATCTACACGCCCTGGGTTAGATGAATGCTTAAAAGTTTTAAGGAAAGGTGACATATTAGTTGTTTGGCGATTAGATAGACTAGGACGGTCTATGTCTCACCTTATTAATCTTATCGAATCATTAATTGAAAAAAGCATTGGATTCAAATCAATTCAAGATGGTGCTATTGATACAACAACAGCATCCGGTGAACTCATGTTTAATATTTTTAGTGCATTATCTCAATTTGAAAGACGATTAATTCAGGAACGTACGAATGCAGGTTTAGCAGCGGCAAGAGCTAGAGGAAAAAATGGAGGGAGACCAAGAACAGGTATTAACAACCCAAAAGTGCAAATGGCTAAACAAATGCATCAAAATAAAACAGTTTCCATTGAATCAATATGTGAATCCCTTGCCATATCGAGAGCTACTTTCTATCGATATTTGGCAATGTAAAATTAGACGTAGTCTGTAGCTTATGAATTTAAAGGGCTACCGAGAAGCAACCGAAAATTTTCGCGTTTATGCACAATACCCCTACATGGCATCTTCTTTTAACCACCTTGCCACTTGTTTAGCAAAATAAGTCAAAATTCCATCGGCACCAGCACGCTTAAACGCTAACAAGCCTTCCATTACACAAGGTTTTTCTGCTAACCAACCATTTTGAATAGCAGCCATGTGCATCGCATATTCACCACTCACTTGGTAAGCATACGTTGGCACTGCAAAGGTATCTTTCACCCGGCGCACCACATCTAAGTAAGGCATACCCGGTTTAACCATCACCATATCGGCACCCTCATTAATGTCTTGAGCAACCTCATGTAGTGCTTCGTTACTATTGGCTGGATCCATTTGATAAGTATGCTTATCACCACCTTTGAGGTTACCTGCAGAGCCGACAGCATCGCGAAACGGGCCATAGTAATTAGAGGCGTATTTTGCAGAGTAAGCTAAAATTTTAGTGTTAACGAAACCATTTTCTTCCAACCCTTGGCGAATAGCGCCTACACGGCCATCCATCATATCTGATGGCGCAACAATATCAGCTCCGGCTTGTGCATGAGACAATGCTTGTTTGACCAAAATATCTTTGGTCACTTCATTTACAACGTAACCTGTCGCGCCCGCTTTATTATCATCACTTTCGCTTAAAATGCCATCTTGACCATGGGTCGTGAAAGGGTCAAGAGCCACGTCAGTAATAACCGCTAACTGTGGAAATTTAGCCTTTAAAGCGCGAACAGTACGTTGTGCTAAACCTTCAGGGTTATAAGCTTCTTCTGCCATTAATGATTTTTTACTACTTGGAGTAACAGGGAAAATAGCGATTGCAGGAACGCCTAAATCAACTAACTCTTGTGCTTCTTCTAATAACAGGTCGATGCTTTTACGCTCTACTCCTGGCATTGAAGCTATAGATTCTCGCTGATTTTGACCTTCTAAAACAAAAATAGGGTAAATCAGATCATTAACGGTTAATTGATTTTCTGCCATTAAACGGCGGGTATAATCGTCTTTTCGCATACGGCGCATACGACGTGCAGGATACTGACCAAAAATATTACTACTGTTATTCATTACCAAGTTCCTAAAGTTTTTCTAAATTATTCAAGATGTTCTTTGCATTCTTGTGTTTGATTTCGTCCATCATGTTTTGCCTGATAAAGCGCTTTATCGGCTCCGGCAAATAATTGCTCCGGTAAAACATCATCCTGTTGCTGATAAGTGCAGATACCACTACTAATGGTTAACGGGATATCAATACCTTTATACGTACAAGCTTGCTGAGCAATATTCTTTCTAAGGGCTTCGGCTAACGCTACCGCCCCTTTGCCGTCGGTATCTGGTAAAATCAAGCAGAACTCTTCACCGCCGTAACGAAACGCCATATCTGTGCTACGTTTCATACTTTTCTTTATATGTTCACCAATCCAGACAAGACACTGATCTCCAGCTAAATGCCCGTAGGTATCATTAACAACTTTAAAATGATCAATATCAATTAGCACTAAACTGAGTGGTGTTAAATTACGTTTACTGCGGCGGTATTCAGCCAATATTTTTTGATCATAGAAACGCCGATTAAATAAGCCGGTCAGCTCGTCTAAGGTGTTTTTTTGTTCAAGCTCATGGTTGGCTTCTTCTAACTCCTGCAAAGCAATGTTTAACTCTAAGGTACGCTCTTGTACTCGATCTTCTAATTCGTCTTGGCTTTGCGATTGTAACCTTAGCAATTCTTCTTGTGCTCGCTCAGAAGCAACTGCACTTGCCAGCGCTTGTCGCTGCGCTTCTTGTTTATCTTCAATTTGATAACGGTACTGACGACTCATTATAAAAGTTACTAGCAAGCCATTTAACCAAAATATAACACTATAAAATAAGCTTCT
>Ga0316209_1002548_pt1 | contig 14438 bp, 10 predicted proteins | sample 6monopyrite_MG_FD_204945 | JGI IMG/M metagenome (GOLD analysis project Ga0316209, IMG submission 204945) | Microbial mat bacterial communities from mineral coupon in-situ incubated in ocean water Damariscotta River, Maine, United States -... | ecosystem: Environmental > Aquatic > Marine >...
TCTGCGTCATGGCCCAGTCCAGCGGCACACGGTCGCGGGTGTATTCCTTTAGCGCCTTGGTATAGGCCGCGATGGATTGCTTCAGGCGCGCCGTGTCGCTCTCGCGATCGCCAAGGGTTCGCAGCGCATTGCCAAGGTTCATCTGCGTCATGGCCCAGTCCAGCGGCACACGGTCGCGGGTGCGTTCCTTTAGCGCCTTGGTATAGGCCGCGATGGCTTGCTCCAGTCGCACCGTGCCGCTCTCGCGCGCGCCAAGGGTTTGCAGCGCAGTGCCAAGGTTCATCTGCGTCATGGCCCAGTCCAGCGGCACACGGTCGCGGGTGTATTCCTTTAGCGCCTCGGTATAGGCCGCGATGGCTTGCTTCAGGCGCGCCGTGTCGCCCTCGCGCGCGCCGAGGGTCGCCAGCGTGTTGCCAAGATCGTTGCCTGCTACCCCGCGCTCATCGGGCGTGGCGGCGCGGGTCACGACCAACACCGCAATGTCGATGGCCAGCGCGCTATCTAGATTGCTGCCCTTGTCGCGCCCGATCTCATAGTAGTGATTTTGCAGCGCGCGCAGCGTTTCAAATGCGGCCCTGCCGCCCGCATCGCCGTCCGCCTTGCGCAGCAGCAAGGCCGCGGCCTTCGCGGTATCACGCTCCAGCAACGCGACCTCTACTCCACTGTGCAACAGCCGCGCCACCTGCGCCTCGGCCTGCGCCAGCGCACCGTCAATTGCGGCCCCCGCCGCAGCATACTCGCCCTCTTTGGCAAATGCGGCCACGCGCGCCAAAACCTCATCCACAAAATCACCGTGGTTCGACCGCACGGCCCCCTCGGCCTGCACCCGCACCGCAATATCCATCGCGTTTTGCAATTCCAGCCACGCCTGACCCACATCGTCCACGTCCACAGCAATACGCTGGGCCAACCGGACGATCGCCTTTTCTGTGATACCCTCGTCGCGAAGCCTGTTGAACTCAACTGAAGACTTGACTGCTCTAAGCAAAGAGCGCGTCTGTAGGCTCAGAGCCTCATCCATTGCTTTTATCCTCAATGATTTTGCAAGCTTGCCTAACAGTCAACTGGGAGTCAGCCAACAATGCCAAAAATTGGATCATTTCCGAATATTGTGTGTCACATGATTCCATCATTTCTTCAAACATATGCCTTTGCATTAGTTGGTTAGCTTCACGGCGGCGCCTGTCGGGTTCGGCGTCCTGTGAGGTTCGGCTTAATAGCTCTATTTGCATACTCGACAAGACCTTGGTGTCCGAGGTGTTGCGCACAATCGCCTCTTGGAAAACCGTTGGCATCACACGGCGGTAAGCGTCCAAAGCACCAGATGTTTTATGCTCACTATCACTGGCCGTGTCCGTGATCCGCTTGATCAAAATCTCGGTCAGCTTTTCACCGTTCATATCAGCATCAAGAAACTCTTGACCCGTCGGGGGGAAGCACACGACCATCTGATGCACCCAGAGGATTTGAACCTGTGTCAGATGGGTATCTTTTATAGCGCGATCCAGATCCGCGGCGATGTCCTTGGCGGCCTTTTTGGTTGTGCGGTCGGACGACTTGAACAGCGCCGACCCCGAAAGGGCGGCCCCAAATAATGTCGCCGCACCACCCGCCAACGTCAAATCCGCTGTCGTCGCAATCACCGCAAACGCCGCAGCGAGGTTGCCGGTATGTAGCCCTTTTTCTATCAACCCGCAGCTCCTTTCGGGTGATATGACCACACAAACCCACCTCCGCCAACCATCTAGGGGTCATAAAAACCGTCATACGCAAATCATACGCCAGTCATACGCAGATCATACCCTCAATTTCTGCCCTTTTGCCTCTTGCCCCCCTTCAAACTTATCCCTAAACGGGTCAGCGGAGACGTGGCCGAGTGGTCGAAGGCGCTCCCCTGCTAAGGGAGTAACGGGGTAACTCGTTCGAGGGTTCGAATCCCTTCGTCTCCGCCATACCCCGTTGAGGTCATTTATATTAATAAAATCAGCCGCTTAGGCGAGGCTTTAAAAGGCTTACCACCCACGCTTACCACCCACGTTTACCGCACACGCTGCTTTCTAAATCGGATTTTTGCTTATGGGGTGGTACCTGCCTGCGCCGACCATCTGAGTTGACCATCTTAAAAACGATTGATTTTTGCCCTCGAACCCTTCAGCAGGGGAGCGCCTTCGGCCACTCGGCCACGAGTCAAGGATATGGGCAGGGTCAAACTTGAATGACCTAAGTCCAAGCAGGCCAGAACTAATTTTTTTTGTCGGAAATCGGGGTGGATACCTTGCGAATGTAAAATCGTTTGGTAGCTTTTCTAAGGTTCCATCGATCTTTTAAAAGAAGAACCCGTCACTGGGTCTTTGGCCACGGCAGGCAATCGCAAATCACTACCATAGGCTGCTATCTATTCCTTTGGGCCACTCACCTACATTAAATTAGGGCAAGGGCATCTGGTGGCTCTTATATGGCCTCTGAAGTGTTTCTCTTTGTGTGAGTTGCCAGAATTAAGTTGAGTTGCAACAGGTTTTAAGCCTACAACTATTTAAGGCAGCGATAGAATGAAGCCTTACTGATACCTAGCTGTTCCATCACCTGAAGACGGGCCACACCAGCTTCCACTAATGCCTTCACCTTATCCGCTTGGTTCATAGCAGTTGGCACACGCCCCTTGTACTTGCCTTCACTCTTAGCCCTCTTAATGCCTTCGACCTGACGTTCCTTCATCATCTCACGCTCGAACTGTGCGACAGATACCATCATGTTCAAGATCAGCTTGCCTGTTGCTGTAGTGGTATCCACACGCTCAGAACCAAGGGAAAGAATAACCAAGCCAGCACCCTTGGCCTCAATCAGTTCGAGAATATCACCCATGTGTGAAACGCTACGGGCAAGACGGTCTAGCTTGGTCACTACCAGCTTGTCTCCTGAGCGCAGGTTATCAATAGCAAGGTCCAGTTGGACGCGTGATGCTACGGCACTAACTTGTTCTTTGTAGGTGCGCTCACAGCCATATGCCTTCAGTTCTACCAGTTGGGCTTCAAAGCCAGCTTGCTGATCTACGGTGCTGGTCCGTGCATATCCGATAAGCATTTTCTGTGTCTCCAGTATTTAAAGAATCATTAAGCTCTAAGGTTCTATTGAGACTACCATTGTCTCAATCCTGATGCAATCTATTGAGACTGATTGGCTTCAGATAATGGGTTTCTGGGTGTCTCATCGGTAGGCGCACATGAGCCTGACCTATTGAGACTGGGATAAACCTTTGTTCCCGACTATCGCTGAGGTTGATCTTATGGCTGTTGCGGGGGCGAGGAAATGTCGTAGGCTCATATCATTAATGCAGAAAGACTTTTTGGTTGTGCCTTACGCGGACCCATTTGAAGCAAGACTGAGGTGATCTATTGCAAACCGATATCCCTGAAATTGATGTTTGGTACTCAAAAACCTTTGATGTGCATGTATGGTCAGATCACCCTAAACTTAATCAGGTGGTGGACGGTGTTTTTGACAGCCTGACAGATGAGCAAAAGTCTTCATTCAGTAGCAAGAGTAACAATGCTGGCAAGGCATCTGGCAAGACGCACCTAAAGGTCGTTCTGATCGATTTATACGTTGCTTGGAAGACTGACCCTTTGCTCTGCATTGGTGTTGCCCGAGGGAATGATGCTTACAGGGTAAAGAGCAGATATAACGCTCTGCATATTTCACCTAAAGTCAGGGACGTAATTAACGCCCTGAGAGATGCGGAATTTATCGATTTCAAAGGGGGAAGCAACGATAGGTCGGGTTCTGGTAGGGGTAGCCACACATCGCGAATGAGGGCTGCTGCTAGGCTTAGAGAATTGTTTGAGCCACTGGATATCGAGCTTTATGAGTTAGACCTCCATCACAATCAGGAATGTATTATTCTAAATAACCATGATGTTGACGAGTTTGGTGAGCCAATAAAGTGCAAGACTGGGAAAAAAAAGAGCAAACCCATCGAGTATAAGGACACTAAAGAGATAAAGCGCATGAGGCGTGAACTAACTGCTTACAATGATCTCTTGCGTGAAACCTATATTGATATCCCTACACTTTCAGACCCTCGGATTAAGCGCAAAAAGTCCACGGGTGAAGTTCAATTTGTAGCAATTAACCAATCCAAAAAATTTGTCAGACGAGTATTCAGCCGTGGGAAGTGGAACCTTAATGGCCGCTATTATGGTGGCTGGTGGCAACAGATTGGCACGAAGGATGATAAGGAAAAAACTGGTAAGGATTATAGGAGACAAATTTACATTAATGATAACCCCACAGTTGAAGTAGATTACAGTGGTTTGCACATAGCAATTCTTAGTGCTTGGAAGGGTATCCAAGACAATTCCAAAGACCGATACGATCTAGGCGAACAGATACTACCCAAATTCACCCTGAAAGAGCAAAGAGACATAGTCAAACTTCTGGTCCTTACTGCGATCAATGCAAAGGATGTAAAAAGTACCTATCAAGCCTTTCGGAAGGACCAGCCGACAGGGTCGCGAGAAAAGAAACTCAAAGACGTTGAATTATCAAAATTACTTGAAGCCTTCCTCGTAAAGTACCCAGACCTACGGGATGACTTAGGTTCTGATATCGGTATCAAGTTGATGTTCATTGATAGCCAAATAACCGAGTGGATTATTGGAACATTTGTAGACAGACACATCCCGATCTTATCAGTCCACGACAGTTATATTGTTGAAACAAACAGAGTTGATATGCTTAGAGAGGCAATGTCAAAAGCAACAATACATCTAGTTGGAAGAGATTTAGATGTTGAACAAGATGAACCCCGTTATAGTGATAATCCGAGGATGTTGATTGATAATAGGGTCTACCCTGCCAGAAATTCCAACCAGCCCTTAAAATTAGCAAATATTACACCTGAGTATAAAGATAGATTACTACAATTTATTAAATACAGATCAGATAACTTCCAGAGCACTTATTGGTACTGGGGGAACCTAGAGCCTGCCCCCTGACATTACTAGGAAGAGTTGAGACTGAATTAGAGGGGTCACGGGTGAATTGGTCAACAAAAACAGGGACTAGTAACAACACGTTGCATGCTGCATGGGGCTTTAATCCATATGCCAAAATGCGCTTCAAGCTCCGACTGTATCTAACTTAAGACTTGGTATGACTAATTCCGTGCTGAGGATTAATTGGTATTCGTTTAAGTGGCATCTGCAATTTTCATGGACCCGCTCACGCCAGTAACAAAGTGAGTTTTCACGTTCTGAGGTTGGTTTAGACCTGAAAGTGGTTAGTCCTTCCGTTGACTGGACAACCTCTCATCACTGGGCTTTATTCGGGTGATTGCATGGGGATTACGATGGCCACTTTTGACGAGTTTATTACCACTCTTCGGCAAGAGTTTGGCGAACAAGATGCTGGCAAGAAGTTTGAAGTATTCTGCAAGTGGTTCCTTGAGAACGATCCTGAGTGGTCACGTTCCATCGATAAGGTTTGGCTCTGGGATGAATACCCAAACAAGTGGCAGCGGCAGGACTTAGGAACTGACCTCGTCTTTAGGGACAACGAAGGTCTGATCTGGGGTGTTCAAGCCAAGTGCTACGGTGAGCATAGAGCTACTACCAAGGGCGATATGAACTCCTTCTTGGCTGACACTGGTCGCAAGGAAGTTGATCGTCGGCTCTGGCTGCAAACCACCAATAAGATGGAAGCTAAGGCTGACAAAACCCTTAAGGGGCAAGACAAGCCGACCACTGTCTTCACGTTGAATGACTTCCGTGATGCACAGATAGATTACCCAGCATCGTTCGCTGACCTTTATCAGGCAAAGGTTAAGGAAAAGCCCAAGCCAGACCCCCATCAGATCAAAGCCATAGACGAAGTCACCACTGGTTTGCAGTCGTCAGATCGTGGCCAGATGATTATGGCCTGTGGGACAGGTAAGACCTTTACCACACTCTGGATCAAAGAAGCACTTGTTGCGCAAACGACGCTGGTTCTGCTGCCATCTTTAAGCCTGTTGTCACAAACGATGAGGGAGTGGGCTTGGGCTGGTAATACCGACTTCGATATCCTGAATGTTTGCTCGGACAAAACTGTAGGTAAAAGGACTGAGGACATGCATCCAGCAGATGCTCCGTTCCGTGTCACGTCTGAAGTTGATGAAATTGCTGAGTTTCTCAAGAAGCCTGAGCCAAAGGTTATCTTCTGTACCTATCAGTCATCTGAACTGATCGCTCAGGCGCAACTAGATGAAAGGGTACCCAGCTTTGACTTGGCTGTAGCTGATGAAGCTCACCGATGCGCTGGTATGGCGGATGCAGGGTTTGCAACAATACTTGATGGCGACAAGATACGGGCTTCCAAGCGGCTCTTCACGACAGCTACACCGCGATACTTTGGCAAAGCTATCAAGGATGAATCTAACGCCAGAGACCTTGCGGTTTTAGGTATGGATAATGAGGTGGTCTTTGGTCCTGTCGTCCACAAGCTAACCTTTGGTCAGGCTATCGCACAGGATTTGCTGACAGATTATCAAGTCGTCATCGTTGGGGTTGATGAGCCGATGGTTAGGAAATGGATCGATCAATATGAGATTGTTGCAACTGATCCCGACAACCAAACGGACGCACGGACACTTGCAGCCCAGATTGGCCTCATCAAAGCGTTTAAAGACTACGATCTCAAGCGAGTCATCTCATTCCATAGTCGTGTCGTTGGGGCTAAGAAATTCTCCGAAAAATTCGTTGATGTTGCCAATCTAATTGAGCCAGATAATAGGCCCGAAGGCACCTTTTTGAGTGACTATGTCTCGGGTGAAATGAAGGCTGGAGATCGAAAGGAAAAGATCGACAGGCTCAAGGTGCTGGAGGGCTACGACAGAGGCATACTCACCAATGCGAGATGCTTGGCTGAGGGTGTTGATGTCCCATCCCTTGATGGTGTTGCGTTTATTGATCCTAGAGGCAGTCAAGTCGAGATCATTCAGGCTGTTGGTCGTGCCATCAGGAAGGTTCGTGGGGCAGAAGTCCAGAAGAAGGGGACGATTGTCCTGCCCGTGTTCATTGAGGATGGGGACGACCACGAGGCATCCATTGAGACCAGCAACTTCAAGCCTGTGTGGGACGTTCTAAAGGCCCTAAGGGCGCATGATGAGGTCTTGGCTGACACGTTAGACCAATACCGCACCAACATGGCAAAGAACGCCTCTCAGAACCGTGAAAGCATCAGCGACAAGATCATCTTTGATTTGCCAGTGTCAGTAGATGCTGAGTTCTCATCGGCACTCAGAGCGGTCTTGGTTGAAGCCAGTACTGCCTCATGGGAGTTCTGGTTTGGATTTTTAGAGGTCTTTAGGGAACGTGAGGGGCACTGTCGTGTTCCACAACGTCTAAAAGTAGATGGGTTTACTTTTGGGCAGTGGGTTAGTCTTCAAAGAAGAACTAGGGAGACGATGCCCGCTGAGCGCAAGCAGAGGTTGGATGACTTAGGCTATGTGTGGGACCCAATAGCCGAGGCTTGGGAAGAAGGCTTTAGTAAGCTCTTACAGTTCAAAGAACGTGAGGGGCACTGTCGTGTTCCACTAGGCCTAAAGGAAGATGGCTTTGGTCTTGGGACTTGGGTCAGCGAAAAGAGAAAAATTAAGGAGACGATGCCCCCTGACCGCAAGCAAATTTTGGATGACATAGGCTTCATTTGGGACCCATTCGCCGAAGCTTGGGAAGAAGGCTTTAGTAAGCTCATACAGTTCAAAGAACGTGAGGGGCACTGTCGTGTTCCACAAGGCCTAAAGGAAGATGGCTTTAGACTTGGGTCGTGGGTTTCCAATAAAAGAACCTTCAAGCTAACGATGCCCTCTGAGCGCAAGCAAAGGTTGGATGACATTGGCTTCATTTGGGACCCAATAGCGGATGCTTGGGAAGAAGTTTTCAGTAAGCTCTTACAGTTCAAAGAACGTGAGGGGCACAGTCGTGTTCCTTCGAAGCACAAGGAAGATGGCTTTAGTCTTGGGACTTGGGTTGGTAATCAAAGAGCAACTAGGGAGACGATGCCCGCTGAGCGCAAGCAGAGGCTTGATGACATAGGCTTCGTTTGGGACCCATATTCTGAGGCTTGGGAAGAAGGTTTCAGTAAGCTCTTACAGTTCAAGGAACGTGAGGGGCACTATCGTGTTCCAAAAGGTCTAAAGGTAGATGGCTTTAATCTTGGGACTTGGGTTGGTAATCAAAGAGCAACTAGAGGGGCGATGTCACCTGAACGTCAACAGAGGCTCGATGACTTAGGCTTCGTTTGGGACGGTTTGAGGTCAGGACCCGTGGGGCAGATTTAGGGATTTGAGTAGGTAATCAAAAATAAGGCACCTTCACCGTCAAACGGGTCTGTATGATGGCTGTAAAGAAGTAAGTCTGAGGCCTAGCTGTAGATCACTCCCAAGACAGATGCGCCATGGCCTCAGACAGCACCTCAAACGAGACACCACCAGAATAAAGCCCATAGGACATTGTGTTTATCTCGTGCCCTAGCACACGCGCAGTCACGTTCTCAGGCACACTAGCAGTTTCAAACTGTGTTGCTACACTCTTACGGAAGCTGTGAAACACATAATCCCTACCGTAGCCGTGCTTGGTTTTGAGCCTTCCAAACCGCTTCCCAATGGCGTTGGACCTATCCCCGTATTTGTTAAATGTCAGGCCTGACAGGAGGTATTCATCCGTGCTGGTATCCCTTAGACGGGCGACCAATTCCATTATGTCACTGTGGGCGGGAATAATGCGCCAACCTGCTTCTGTTTTTGCGTCCTCAATTTCAATTCTATCGTTGGTAACATTTGTCAGTTTTACGCTGCAAAGTTCTTCAATCCTACATCCAGTATATGCACCAAGCATTATGAGGTCCGAAAGCACAGGGTCTTTAACTGGCACAGCGGCCTTTAGTTTTTTGTAATCCGCAACGGTAAAGCCTTTGCGCCTGTCTTTCACATCCGTCTTGGTTTTTTTCTTCTTTGCGGTTGGAACCACACCTGAGAATGGCGGCAATAGATCGAGTTCCTTGTGACGTTCAAGGTATGACCAATACCCCCTGCAAGCTGACATGATCCGACGACAGGTAGCAGTGGAAAGCCCTTGTTGGCCGATTAGATCATTCTCAACCCACCTGATTAAAGATTTCTTGGTTACGTCTTGCGCGAACTTGAATTTGTTGGAGAAACGCTTGATGTCAGATCGCGCCATATCTTGTGACTTCTGTTCCGTTGTCAGAGTGGCGATGTAGCTTTGAATATGCTCAATTAATAAGTGCTTTTTCCCGAAAGTGATCTGGTGGACTTGTTCAGCGTCAGGGTCATCAAGGTCGAGTACATCAAGGGATGCATCTTCAATCTCGCTCTCTGTCATTCCCGCCCTACGGCTTTCATCTGCCAAACGTCGCCACTTAAAGACCTTGGACTCGATGTTGGTCATGCCGCTACGAGCTAACACAATCTGTCGCTTCCACTCAACGATCACAGGGCGGACTCTTGTCTCTGCAACAGTCAAGCTCTCAGTTTGTAGGCTTTGTTTCAGGCGGACCTTTCCGAATAGCGGTCTAAGGGCCTTGGGCACCTCAAGTATTGCATACCACACGCGGCGTCTTTGTATAAGGTAGTCAGGCAATTTTAGGCACTCCCAAGCAGTGGATACCACCCACGTTTACCACCCACGTTCAATCAATGAAAGGCCAATAAACCATAGAAATATCGGGCTTTCTATCTTTAGGCGTAGTATCCCTTCGTCTCCGCCATTAGGCTTATAACCTGCTGATATAAAACGATATCGCAATTTGGGAAAGTCGAGTTCCTGCCTCTGGGTCAGTTCGCTGGTACAGTGAGGGCAAGGATGGCCATGACGACACGTCTCGTTACACGAGGAACAACCTTCTATTTTCGCGCTGCGGTTCCCAAGGATTTGCGCCCGTTTGCGCAACGTTCCGAAGTTAAGATTTCGTTAAGGACTTCTCAGCGATCATTGGCATTGATGAGATGTCGGTTGATTTGCAATCATGTCGATCTGGTGGTTGGGAAGGCGCGGCAAATGGCGACAGCACAAGACACAGCATTAGATCAATCAATTCGGGACTATTTCCGTGACGCCCTCGATTGGGGGCAAGAGTTCGTGGATATCTTCGCCCCAGACGCAGAGGTGAATGTCGAAGACAGTATCACCCACGTTGAAACTCGATTGGCCATGCTGCGCCGCCGCCTTGCTGTCAGGGATTTCCCCAGTGACGTGCAGAGCGAAGCAGATGCGATTGTGGGGGGCTTACCCAAAGATGTCCTAACAAGCCGCTATCAGGCGCTCCAGCGGGTCCAGACGGGGCTTTTACGGGCCAACATCGAGGCCGACCGCCTGCTGCTTGCAAAGCTGAATGGTGACTATGCGCAGTCGGATATTTCCGACCCGTTGTTCAAAGGTGTGGAATTGGAACCCGACGGGACCATCCCCCGTCTGGCGCTGCGCCCAAATGATCCGGCCAAAACCGTCCCAAAAGTGCCGGGGCCAGATGCACCGTCACTAAACGCATTGGCGAAAGTCTATGTGCAGGTGCTCAAGGATCAGAAGATCAAAGACAAAACCATTGGCGACCTAAGGCTATCGTTTGAGCTTGCCCGTGCGGTGATCGACTTTGACAAGCCTGCTACACTGCTCGACCTGAATGATATGAAGGCGCTACGCGATTTAATTGGCCACATGCCCGCCCATCATCAAAAGAAGCCCGAGACACGTGATCTTGATCCGATTGCAGCTGTCCAAGCAGGCAAGGATCTGCCAAAGCTTGGGTACGAAACACAAAAGAAACGCTTTGATTTCTTCAAACGATTTGTTGCATGGATGGTCGCGGAAGAACACCTGACGAAAGTTCCGGGTAACGAGCTAAAATTGCTAGTCAAGAAGCCACCAAAGGGCAAACCCAAACGACTTCCGTATGAGCCAAGCCAGTTGAAACTGATATTCGACTGCCCGATCTACACCGGACGCCAAAGCATCAACAGATCAGGGACACCCGGTAAGCTGCGGTTGAAGGACGGACGCTATTGGGTGCCGTTGATCGCCCTATATGCTGGGATGCGAGCTGGGGAAATCATCCAGCTGACTTGCAAGGATATCAAAGAAGAAGACGGAATTTTCTACTTCGACATAACGAAGCTGGAAGATGATCCCGACGAGGAAATCAAGCATCTCAAGACGGGGTCAAGCTACCGTAAAGTTCCAGTACATTCGGCGATCCTAGAATTAGGTTTTCTGGAATACGTTGCCGCACGTAAAACAGGACGGTTGTTCGCAGAGCTGAAAATGGGCAGTGATGGCACCTACAGTCAGCCATGGTCGAAGTTTTGGTACAACCTTGGCAACAAATGGAAATTCCGCAGTAAGCTGCATGTGTTTCATTCGTTCAGGCACAACTTCGTAGAAGCGCTTCACGAAGCAAATGTGACCGATGCAATCGCTATGCAGCTTTGCGGGCACACTAGTGACGATGCACATTGGGGGTACGGCAAAGGGGCCTCAATATCCCGTCTCAAGGAGGAAATTGAGAAGATTGAATATCCGGGATTGCACCTTGGCCATGCCACTGGCTCCGGTTGGAAGATTTGAGATCGGATGGCGTACATGTCCCATGAACAGGCTTCAAAAGGCTGGCTGGCAAACACTACCGCCAAGCTAAAGATCACGTATAAGGCTGAAATTCTTGAAGGTGCTCCGCCGACACCGTTTGTCCCTCCGCCGATTGATAGCGGTTATGTTTCCATTTCTGGGTTTCAAGAATACAGAAAATTGAAAAAACAGGTCTTGGTCCAGCCTAGTGATATGACTGCCAACGGACGCAAGCTGCATCACGAGGTCATCAAGTGGACAAAGAAGAAACCTGTTCATCAGGAGGGGCGGGTTTGGGCTGGCAAAACAGTCGCTGAGTTCGCAGTGGCGGTTGGGATCAGCACAAAGCAAGTTCACAGATACGCTGGAAAAAGTCCTTTTCGCCATGTCACTAAGCGTATCGAAGGGGTCAAAATGAAGCTGCTACGTATACGAGAGCCAGCGGACCTTACCGACGAGGATTTTGCGCGAATGATGGTGAGGATTTGGCACAAGAAAACAGGTCAAAAAGAAACCCCAAATGAATTCGGCCTTCTGGTGGGGATGGCGAAGGATACTCCACGCGGTCTTGCTCCAGATGTATTCCGTACCGTTATAGAAAACTGGTCCGGCTTCATGGCCTTCGTGCACATGGATATTTCGATTGGCATGGAAGAGGGTGATTACTTTGACGCCGATCCCGATAATTTTGAGAAGAAATTTTTCCACTTCCCAAGTATTTCGGTAGCGCGAAGATTTTGGCCAACTGCCCGGGAGTTTTACCTTACAAAGGTACAAGGTAAGATAGGGAAAGGTCCAAATGTTTATAACCAAATAAATAATATATTATTAAGTAAATAACTAACATCATTATGGTCAGTGGACATAAAGAAAGAGACATGATGGTAGTTACTCCCCTTGCTGCGCACGGAGAGTAACGTCCTTCGGGAAGGGTTTTGATCTGAGTTTTCGTGTAAGCCACCTAGAATAATTTTATCAGCTGATTGAGGCACTGGTATAAAGTCAGGCTGGTCAAGAAACGCTGACTGATTGCACTAGACGGCGGATATGGCCGCGTCTCACGTGCGTTTTCGACCTTGCTTTTAGAAATGATGGAGCACGCTTTTCAGACACGAACACTTTGAGTTATTCGGCCTGCGTATCCTCTAATGCCTGCTATGATTGGCGCTTCATTGTTTAATTCCATCTATCAATCATTTGGATTTTTGGATTAAATGGCAGGCTCATAGTCTTAGCAGCGAGTGCCTTTAGGTGGACAAATCAATTCAGCTATTCCTGCATTCCAGCGAAGAGCCTAGTAGTTTGCATAGTGCATATCAACGCGCCTTGAGTTCAGCTACGGAGCTATTGATTGTTAGCGCATATTTAACGAACTGGGATAGCAGCGTCGCGCTTAATGCGGGCTGTGAGCGTTTCAGGATGATCGTGGGAAAAGACTTCGGTATCACACGAAAGTTGGCTTGCGAGGCAGTTCTCAAGTGGGCTCCTGCAAAGCACAAGGTACATTTTCGGGTTGCCGATCAAATTAGTGGATTTCACCCCAAAGCGGTTTTCTGGCGCGAGCCAGACGGGCAAGCTTACGCCATAATTGGGTCATCCAATCTTTCACTCGCTGCATTCGAGAGTAACTTCGAGGCGAACATTGTTTTACCAATTAGCGCGGGAGATTTCGAACGAGCGCAACGTTGGGTAGATCAAATGGCCGCACGCTCCGTTCCGATATCGCCCGACTGGCTGCGCACCTACCGAGAGAGTAAACCACCCGGAGGGAGCGGCACAAAATCCCAAAAAAAGAAGCAAACCGCTGAGGTGCTCCCAATCCGGCTTCCACGGCCCAAGGGTGCAGCGGCCGCTGTCAGGAAGCGCCAGAAGCAGCTTGAACAGTATCGGGAAAATCGAGACGGCCTAATCAAGCTCTTTCGCCAGTGCGGCGAAGGCAGAACAAGCTCTTCCACCTTCTATGCAAAACTTCCAAGCTATTGGGGGGGTGAAGTTGGTGGTCGCTTGCAAGGTAAAGGTTGGGAGCGGAGAGGAAAGAGCGCCAATTTCCGACAGCTCGCTGAAAGCTATATAAAGATTGTTGATGCAAAAGCTGATGGAAGAGACGACACGGTAGTCGCTGAGTTTGATCGCCTGGCACAACTAAAAAACCCAGCGAGAAAAGCGTTCCTATCCGAAATGCTATGCTTAGAATTTCCAGAACTTTACCCCGTTCTGAACAAGCCAGTCCAACGCTACCTTTCAGATGAGAAGTTCTGCGGTTCACCTGGCATGTCGGAAGGGGCTATATACCTCGACCTTGCGCTAAGGCTTCGTCTCTCACTTGATCAAAACCCACAGCATCCGGCTAAGAACATCGCGGAATTAGACACAGTGATTTGGCTAGCGTATCCCCCTCACTGACCGGATTAGCCGCATGGTTATGCCCCTGAATTTCTCAAAGTGATGGAGCGTTATGTAAAGGCATCCATCTATGTTTAGCAGCTATTCGCATTGTGTCCCTCGTTGTCTCAGGGACACCAATGGCGACATTTGCAAAACGCCAGTTTGGCCAACCCCGGTTCAGCCATTCGTGCATATCAAAAGTGGAAATACAGCCCTGTTTTGTGTCAGGGACATTCTGAATAACTTCATGCTGTGCGTGTGTCTAAATCTGCAGAATTGCAATCAATTGCAATCAAGATTTAGTGTATCTGTAAAACGCGCAGCAATAATGGGCCACAGAAGCGGCTGCATAGGGCGGTTGTAGCGGAGTAAAATTCCGCCAGTTTGTGTCCTTCGTTTATTCGGAGGGCGGGAGATGTATTCTGTGGATATTTA
>Ga0316209_1002550_pt1 | contig 14437 bp, 10 predicted proteins | sample 6monopyrite_MG_FD_204945 | JGI IMG/M metagenome (GOLD analysis project Ga0316209, IMG submission 204945) | Microbial mat bacterial communities from mineral coupon in-situ incubated in ocean water Damariscotta River, Maine, United States -... | ecosystem: Environmental > Aquatic > Marine >...
TGCGCAATACTTACCTATATTTGTGAGTGGCTTCAACAGCCCATTGTTTTATCGTTTAGGTAGGATTTATTTTCGATTTCGCATCTTGATGTTACCCCGTGAGTTAGTTAATAAACGCAATGCCAAAATAACGGTGACGGCGGGTGAGGCGATTGCAATTAAACATTATGCAAAAGACTTAGACACAGGCACACAAACCGAATTGTTCAGAGCACAAAGTTATTTACTTGATCCTGCTTGGAAAAAACCATGGCCAGCGGATCCTGTCACCCAAATACAACCACTTGCCCTAGCAGTTGGTGGCGAGACAATATTGCAAGAAGTGCAACAGCTTCCTAAAGAACAACACCTGCTGGATCACAAGGAGTTGTCTGTGTACTTTGGTTATCAAAAGCAAATACCCAATACAGTCAATGAAATCGCCCGCCTGCGAGAAATGGTATTTCGTGAACATAACGAAGGCAGCGGTGAACCATTAGACACAGATCATTTCGATGCCACTTACACTCACTTATTTGTGATGAAACAAGACACCGGCCAAATAATCGGTGCCTACCGAATGGGGCAAACTGATAAGTTATTAGCCGATGGCAACTTAGAAAACTTGTATTTGCACCGTATGTTTAATTTTGCAGCTGACTTCGTCAACCGGCAACAACCCTGCTTAGAATTGGGACGTTCATTCCTCATTCCTGAATATCAAAACAGTTTCCAAGGACTGTATTTATTGTGGCGCGGCATTGGCGCCTTTGTCTGTCAATACCCTCAATACCGAACCTTGTACGGCACTGTCTCTATCAGTAAATTATACGATGTGCGCAGCGCAGCTGTTATCCAGCAAGCTATGGTGACAGTCACAGATAAAGTCACACCAAGAGCCTCGTTCGAACATAAGTTACACCCAGAAGTACAAGATTTTGCGGTGCAACATGGACTAAAGGATCATGTAACTGCCCTGCTTAAGGGCATTGAACCCGATGGTAAAGACGTGCCTATATTACTCAAACACTACAATAAACTGGGTGCGGTATTCCATTGTTTAGGAATAGATAAAAGTTTTAACGATACCCCAGGGTTATTACTCAGCGTGGACTTGCCCAAGGCACCTGAGAAATTGTTGAAGTTGTATATGGGTGATGGATGGCAAGAATACAAGAACGGTGAAGCAGTAGATAGTAACTAGTAAATAGTCACAAAGCTAAGAGCTAAAGAATTTTCACCACAGGAAAAGGGAAACACCTAGTGCCGCGCGCAGAGGTAAAAAGCCTCGGTCTTTTCTCTGTGCTCTCGGTGGTTTCCGTGGTGGATTAGCTTTGTTCGGTTTTTCTCTAGAAGCTAGCAGCTGTTTCCCCCAACACTTTGTTACAAAGGCTATATCTTGTTACGTTATGCTTCTTAAAAGGGAAATACACTGCATGGGTGTTCAACAATTAGGAAGTCAAAATGATGTATTCTCCCATTAAGAAAATTGCCACAGCAATGATCCTATCTCTCGCTATTATACCTTGTGCGTATTCAGCTGATATTACTCGTTCGCTACAAGATAATATTCTAGAAAATACCGAGCCGGACAATTTTTTTGAGATAGGGATAGGTGTGGGGGCAAGCATTGGCTCTCGGTTTAGAGACGACGATGGTAAAGGAGCAGGACTTAATTTATATGTTCGTGGCAGCTATAACTGGAATGGCTTTTTTGTAGACCTATGGGGCGAATCATCCGATCCACTTGTACTTGGCTACAATGCATACAATAGCGAGCGCTGGCCAATACCTTAGACAAAACTGACAAGGTTGCAGAATTTGTCAGAACTTGGCAAAACCAAAACCAGCAGCAACTGACGCTTACTCCCGCAACAGAATTTCCCTTACCAGCAAGTCTGCGTGACAATTTCAACCAAGGGCAACCACTCATTCTGCAATCAGAGGGTCTCATCACAGTCAATCAGCTTTTACCCTCCCATCAACAAGTGTTGACCCTGAGCATCCAGCAACCAACTAAGCAAGAAGACAACCTAGCCTTACAAGTTGTGTTAACGACAGTGTTTTATGCGGGTATTTTACTTTGTATATTTGTATGGCTTTACCCTTTAATCAAACGATTACGACTACTTAGAAGTACCGCTAAAACCTTTGGAGAAGGTGATTTCTCTGAACGTATTCATATTTCTTCTACTTCCTATATTGTTGATATTGAAAATGAATTCAACCGTATGGCAGAGAAAATAGAAACCTTAGTAGAGGACAATAAATTATTAAGCAATGCCGTATCACACGATTTGCGCACACCTCTAGCTAGGCTGCGTTTTGGTATTGAGGCCTTAAACGAAACCAACAACCCCGAGAACAAAGAAAAATATATTCGGCACTTGAGCCAAGACATAAAAGAAATGGAAAACCTCGTCAGTGTATTGCTCGATTATGCCCGACTAGAGCAAAAGATGATTAAGGTTGAACCTTTGCCTCTGTGCCTCAATACCCTTATAAAATCTGCTGTGTTTAACCTCACTTCAAGGGATGCAAACACGATATCAATAGATATAACTGGATTGTGCAAATCTCAAACCAGCATCGAGGGTGATGAAAATTATCTGTCCATGTTAATCAATAACTTGCTGTCTAATGCACAACAGTATGCTGTTAAACAAATACGAATCACCACCGAGCAAACCAGCAACGGCGTGATAATGTGTGTCTGTGACGATGGGCCAGGCATTGCACCAGAAAAGCGCGACAACATATTTAAACCCTTTACCCGAGGTGAAAACCATTCTCAACATAAGGGTTATGGAATGGGTTTAGCGATAGTGACCAGAATAGCCGTTTGGCATAAAGCTCAGGTAACTATTAGTGAATCAAAAACCCTTGGCGGCGCTAAATTTACAGTGAAATTCAAGAGCAGTAGTTAGTGGATAGCTCAAAATAAAAAACTCGGTCGCTTGCGGCCGAGTTTTAAAACAGACCCAACTGCTTGGCGTTTTGCTCTTTGATATCAAGCTCAATCAGTTGGTTTTGAATATATTTTCTTATGGTTTCTTCATTAGCATTACCAATAGTTTCAACGAAGTAACTTGGTGTCCAAAAGTTTCCCTCCCCAAAAATAGTGCTTTCTGATTTTGGGATTCAACTAGAAAAACTCTCTGGCCGAAATGCTCTTGATAACTTGCATTACATAACTAGGAGCCAACTTTGGCTCCCATCTAATAACCATATAAATATGATCTTCGGGGATCTCTAACTCTTGAATATCAAGGTTGTGGTCATATCCTATCTTACGAATAATAGCCTTCATCGCTTCGCGATAAGGCTCTACAAACACTTTGTGTCCATACTGTGGTATCCAAACGAAGTGATGCATTAGTCGACAAACGTGATGCGTATTTCTCTGAAGTTCCATATGTAGGATAGTGTAAACAGGAAAAAGACCCAGTTTAGACTATTCAGCTCTGGGTCAAGCCCCCGAGATTTACGCTACGCGATTAAATGCTCACTCCGTCGACCATATTTTCGTAAGATTGCAGTCATTAAAAGTAGCAATATAATCATTGATATTGCACCACCAGAGCCTTCATCAGAAGCATTCGGTGTTGGAATAGGGAGCGGCGTTGGTTCTTCTTCTTTTTCCTTTATTAAGGTTACATCGAGTAGATTGTTAAACCCATTTCTGTCTACATTAAACCCGGTTGAACGCAACTCACCCGCGATAACATATTCATCAGCAGGAGATACGAGCATTCGTAAGTTTACCTTTGTTAACGCTGCTAATGCGCTAGTGCATTTATAACCAGTGTCTATTTCAACGCATATATCATTTGGATCTTGAAACTCAATCAGACTAACTTTCTGTCCAGGTCGAATGATCAATACAAACTCATCTACACCTACGTTTAAATTCTCTGACACAACAATATCGATAACTGTTTGCGTCTCGCTACTGGCATTCTCGTTTAACTCCGCCGATACAGACTGCTCAATTACTTTACCACCATCTTGGCACCAGCCTGCGTCACATAATAAATAAGCGGCCATACCCAAATCTTCTGTTAACGCGCCCGCAGAATGCATTAGTTGTGCAGGTAACACATCAAAGGAAAAGTGACTGCCTGATTGAGCATCCACATCAACAACGCCATTTATTTCAGTTGGCGTAGCAAACATATACACATAACCGTTAAAATGACCTGAAGTAAGCTCATTTGTTGCTGCATCCTTTGATGCTTGACTGCCACCAAACCATAGGTTGTTAGTGGACATATATGCCTCAGTCTTTTGTTCTAAGGTTAAGGACTCAAAAGATACTGGACCCTCCTCTTGACCAACATATATGTTTTGTGAAAAGTGACTATCTGTGCTGACAGGTTCAGGTAAGCAATTGCCTAAGCAATCAGTCGCTAAAAACCCGAGCACATGCATCAACTCATGGTAAGCGGCATATACGATATAAGGATAAGTATTTCCGTCCCTCACTACTAGATGCCCCTCATTGTCTGCAAAGGAAACTGTTGCATCTGCATCTATCTCATTTAACGAACGTTTACCTATTAGTGAAGAGACAAGAGTGCTTGGGTATTGGCGGCCGACTTCTAGAAACCCAAATTCATCAGAAAGCTTAAATTCATTATGTTCACTAAAAATAGGACCCAATGTCACCGCACCAAACCCTTCTGGTACACCAAACTCAATTTCTAATTTATGTGACACTACATGATTGAACTGAAGCGATACCGCTCGGATGGCTCGCTCTATCATCTCTTTTCGATATTCGCCAACAGTAGTCTCTTGGCCATCACTTGTGGTGAACGCTTTTGTACTCAGCGCACCTTTATCGATAGGATCGATATAGTCTAATAGGAATTTACTTTCCTCTTGTGCTAACACCGCACAGTTAAATGTTAAAACAAAAAGTAGAAATATGGACTTGGTCATGAATATCCTTTAGGTCAGCAAAACGCTTGACGCTCCCTTGAGAGATTATTTGTATATTATTAAGAAATTAGCGCCTTGGTTTCTGTACCAATATGCTGACTAAATATTCACAATATTGCTTAAGCAGCTGCAAATCTATTTAGGCCATCGCTAACTCAAAATTGTATTGAGTTGTCAGACTCTAATAATTAAGACGTTGTAAATATATTGGTTGAGGCGAAACACAGGGTATTATCTCCTGGTATTGAAACTCTGATAACCCATAGATTTGGTTGTCGCTACAGCCTTTTGAACCTGTGAAAGTGGTACTGATAAAAAATTATTGTCTTGTTCAAGTTCAAATTCAATTTGTAAATTTTTAACCGCGATATACTCTGGTTTGACGTTATAGATAACTTCAATATTAGTATGTAAATCAACGCAACTTTCGCTTTGTATTGCAGTTATGATGTTTTGTAAGACCGCATATTCGTCATCGTGCAAATATGCCATCTGATGTAACAGTGTTTCGTCAGCCAAATTTTGATTGATAAGGCTTTGAATAAGGTTGTTTGATAATTCTATATCATCGTCATTTGCAGCATCAGAACCTATGAATTGAACTTGGTTTACGGTTTGAAGGTTCGATAATGTTTGATATGACGAATAAACTGTTTCACCCTCTTCATTTTTCGACACATCGAAATATGGGGAAAGTAGCAGGCTATCCAAGATCCGCCTCAAAATACGTCCACCATCTTTTTTGTAGCTTTGATAACGTCTCTCATAATCCGAGTTACTAAGTAAAGCGCGATGGATTTGGTCAATACGCTTTGGTTTTTTACTTTGTAAGAGAAAGAGGATAACTTCTATAGATTCTGGTTTCATATCATTTCCTTTAAATTTTTACGCTTCAAACTACTTGATAAGTGAAAGTCTATTAGATTACTAGCTACCCTAATAAAAATCGTCATTGGCTGCTTCTGGCACAGAACCACCAAAAGTGGTTGGAGGGCAGCTTTCAACAATATTAGTAACAAAATATTCTTCATGGTGTTGGTCGTAATGGTCGACCATATCCCACATTGAATCATTGCTCGAATATGAAAAATAACTGGCCAGGATACTTTCGATTTGATCCATGTTAGTAGTTTCTCCATTTTGTTTGCGTATTCTTGCTATATGTTGAGCGGCTTGTATCATTTTTTTTGAATTCTTCATTTGAATCTCCGATTTAATTTGTGATTGAACTGTTCGTTTGCTGGACTAAAGATTCTCATTTAAATCATCGCGTCGAAAACCATATATTTTGACCTATCCTTAAACGCTTTAGCTTCTGTCAAAAATGTTTGGATGCTTTATTTCAGACTATTTGGAATATACTAATTTTATGCCGCAAACCCGTATTCGTTAATTGCACTCAGCACTTCTAGCTCGCAATCTCGGTACCAAATATCTTCCAAGTTTCGAAACGTCACCTTGCTTTTCGAGCATTTTTCTTCTTTTAATCGCATGGACAGAATATCGTCAATGTGATGCACTTGGATGTTGTATTCTCGGCTAAGCTTATTTAAGAAGAAGCTATACATACTGGTTTCTGTTTGCATATTCATATTTTTCCCTCGTAGTTTTCTTTTTTGTTAAGACAGTCAAAATATATGTTATTCTCGAGTGTGCATATATACTCAATTTAATAATTGCGCAGATATATACATTATCGTCGGGTAAGGAGTGTTGAATGAAGTTTAATGATTGGTTGCTGTTTGAAATGCAAAAGAGAAACCTTAGCCGAAACGCCTTATTTGAAGAATTAACCCATTCTTCAAATAAGCGGTTTGTGTCTCGTAAGCTTTGGTATGAGGTCAGCGGTGAGGGATACGATAAGCTGCCGACACTTCAGTCCATAGTCAACATCGAGAAAGCCCTAAATGAAGAATACAAACCACGTTTCAATTTTGACGATTTCAAAACAGCTGATAAAACCCTCGTCTGTAATTTTTGCTATGAGTATAAGGAAAAACATTTAGTTAAACGAATTTACGTGGCGCGCTCGACTTTCCGAAAAATAGGGTTTTGTTTTCCAGAGCGTTACGGTTTTTTTGATATTCCGATGACTATTTGTGAGTCTTGCTACAACGACCCAAAATGCTTTCTTCGCCTCACAATCCCTGACTTAATAAACGAGATTAAAAAATCATTGTCTATTAACAATAAAGAATTAAGTAAGGCTTTGACTGTTGAGGCCTCTACAATTAGTCGAGCTACTAAATACTCTTTATCAACGCCCGATAGCATTAAACAATTAAACCCTACTATTGTGCGGGACATATACAGCCTAGCTAAACGGGCCTTCAAGGACCCTTCAGAAAGTAGCTGTGATTTAAGTGACAACGCCTTTTTTAAATTAGCTAAAAGAATAACATGTGAAGACTTGAGCGAAAATTCTTTCGTAAATGAGCAGAAAACCTTTCTCTGTGAGCTTTGCCAGAGACAAGAAGATAGTGTGTTTGAAGCATATGCCAGCACCCAACCTACCTTTTTAAATGGTTTTTTATCTCCTGAAAAACATGGTTGTTTTGACATTGAATGTAGGGTTTGCAGTAGTTGTTTTAAACATTTTAACGAATGTGATCCACCCGATTATTTTGATATGTTGGCATATTTAACAGATATTAATGGCCGAGAGTGGAAAAAGAAAAATATTGGTGCTGAGGCCCTGTTTGCTATTGAACAAGAATATGAACGTGATGAGTTACGAGAATGCGGTGACCTCGTTGAGACCCCAGAACAATATATCTACGAAACTTTTACCTCCCCCAGCCTGAATGAAGTAAAGGCTAAAATATTTAAATCCTTTTTTCGGTTAAAAGATATCGTGTTTCCAAGTGGAATTCCACATATAAAAAAAGAGCACTTAAGCCAAACTTTTCAACGACTCATAAGTCGGAAGGATGAACTCATAAAGCGAAAACTAAGAATTAACAACAGCGATAAATCTTACTTTTCCAAAGCAGACCTATTTTCCTCTTCATATAAAACTATAGTTGCTGTGTATGAGTTACCGACCACAGACATTAGATATTGGAACATTATTCTCAACTTAGCTGTCGAAAATGCCGCTCAGTTTGTATGCTTTTTCGCGTTAGATGAGGATACTGTTCCTTTAGAGCCACTTGAAAAAATGCTGTGGTTTGATGTCTCTCGTTGGCCCGTGTCGATTGTTGATGCTCCGTTCAATATGTCTGAAGAGTTTTCTATCGTTTCTTCTGAATCCTTAAATAGACCTTCTATCCAAAATTCATATACACAAAAATGGCTTTGGAAGTACCTCATTCCTACTGCGGCTAATTACGAACCCAAGCATGATAAACATAACGTCTTAGTCTTGTATTGTGAATTAGACTCTTTACCATATACAACACCTCGAAGGTGTTTGTTAATATTTGAAGCTGGGACTGAGAGAATCACGATAAAGTTCCCGCAAACGTCAAGCGAAATGAGTGAGAAGCAATTTGTTCATGCGGCTATTTCAGAATGGAAATTAGAGTTTCAGCGGCTGTTCTCGCCGTTAGTCGATACCAGTGAAGTATGTTTGTTATTTGCATCTAAGGCTGGCTCTAAGTGGCTTCCACTGGATGAATTTTATACAGAGTTAGGATATCCTGATTTCTATTTTGAGATATCGGACATACATGAACCGGAGTCAAAGTTTGTTCAGTTTTTTCAAGTCAAAGATGAAGCTAGGCATTTTAGCCTGTGTTTCTGGCGTTTCTTTAGCATCTATATTTCTCAATTAGCTGACCCGCATATTTTCATAAAGAGGGCGATAGAAGGTTTCTTTACAAGTCCAAATGCTCTCACACTTTTAGCAACAAATTGGATAAGCAGCTATAACCGTTTGCAAGCATATAAACATTCTTTTAATTTTATGCGTTTTTCAGAGAAAAACGAATTTGCTATGATGTCAGATTTGATATTAACCATTAAAGATTCTAATATTTTTTTACACCTGCACCCTGAATTTTTTGTGAATTATTGTGTCGAGAATATAAAGCCCATAGGAGTAAAAACTATAATTTGGGATATTTCACATATCTCTGAAGCGCAAGATTTACGACACGCTCGTAAAAGCATCATGCAAATAAGAAAGCAGTTGTTTATTCATGGAATACGGCTGTCTATTGAAACCTTAACAGGTATTTCTGAATCAGGTATGTACTTAAAGTCAACCAACTACGACTATTTTCAACACTTTACTGGGAATTGGTATGAGTACTTTATATGAGTTTAAATAATGCGATGATCCTTAATCGTTGCTTTGTTGAACCCTCGATTTTTTTAAAAACAAATACGACAGTTGTGATGCAATGCTCAACTAATATTGGACACTTTGCATTCACCTTCATTAATTTTATCTCATATTCTACTGGTAAGATGTTACCCAGTTTTTTGATCTCCTCGTTTCTGATTAAAAATAGTCCGATGTATTCGGTAATATCAGCCTTAACTTATTGTCAATTATATACCTTCTATAATTGACTCGTTCTGATTTTAAACTTCTAAAAAAACTTTCAGTCACCGCATTATCTAAACAACACACCTATCTCGAATAATACTAAGTTAAATGCCAAGTTCACTAAGACATTGCTGGAAAGGCTCACTGGTATATTGAGCGTCTTATAACTTTTTAATGAACAACCTCTCCCAATGACAACAAATTACCCTCAAAGGCCTTACTAAAATCATCTTGAAACAAGGCGCCATTATCTATAAACATGCTCGCTAACTTTTCAATCAGATCCCAGTGAATTAATACTATTTCTTTTACTTCTTTGTAAACTTTTCGAACTAGGGCAGATTCAGCATTACCGTGAACTTGCTGGTTTGATAGCTCCTTTAATAGATCAGCCTCCGATATATTTAAAGCCCCAAGCGCAGTCTTGGCTAACTTTTCGGTATATTCATGTTCTTTTTTAGTGAATGCCGTCGCTGCTTTTTCATTGCCTAAATAAACTGCTTCAGCGGCACGCCCAACAAAGTGTTTTTTTAATTCATCGCAAAAAAATGAATAGCTAAAGTGTTCGACTGATGCTGAGTCTGAAAAGTAGCAATCATGCCAAGCATTGGCATACACATGGGTCACATCTTTGTCCAGTACATGATTAATAAGCACCTTAGATGCCAAACGATAGGATTTAATTGTCAACTGATATTCATGTTTCGCATCATAATCCTCGCTTCTAGCAGGAACTGGATACATGTTGCTTATTATTTGCTGCATATCCATTCTATTACCATTCTTAACTTGTTTTTGCTCAATTAAAAACGTTATTTCTAATATTCTATTTTCAATGGCTTTGTGGGTTAACCCTTCACACATTATGGCCAGTAGTTTTGTCTCGTTTTTACTGGTAGGAATTCCTTTTTTTGCAGTGTAAGTTTCTATGGCGTTAATTCTATCTTCTAAATTGGGCAAATTGAATTTGATTGAGAGGTCAAATCGCCCTGCTCGTAAAAGAGCAGGATCGAGTTTATCTGCATAGTTCGTAGCTGCTACAAAGAGCACTGGTGCTTCTGGTTTGGCTGCGCCGTCCATTCGTGTCAAAAGTGTATTTACAATGGCGGCATAGCTTACCGATTGGCTCTCACGATTTCGGCCAATAGAATCAAACTCATCTATAAATACAATTGAAGGAGCAACCGATTCAGCTGCATCAATCAGAGTGTTTATGTTTGTTACGCCTTCGCTGTTCATTAAGTCCGACGCATTTGCCACAATGACGTTTAGATCAGACTCACCAGCCATTGCTAACGCCAGAAACGTTTTTCCTGTTCCTGGTGGCCCTTCAAAAACTAACCCCTTTGGAGGTGGGTTTTGACCGTTTTCATAGTCATTCATTTTTTGTAAAACACTCTGTAGCTCATCCTTAACATGCTCATAACCAATGACATCTGCTAGTCTTTCCTTGGGTTGAACTACTTTAAACAGCGGATTATTCAATATTTTGGGATCAAAACTAACCTGCTCTGAGAGTGAGCAAAAATTGATACTCAGTTGGTTGTTGGATGGACAAGGCTTCAATGAAGGTTTTAATGATACGGCCGTCTGTCTACGATTATACTTATTTTGGCGTTTCACAGCATAAGCAGCCATAAGGCTTTCGCTCAATTTTTCGTTGCTTGAAAGTTCAGCTGCTTCTATATAGCAATCAATCATGCAATGCTGTTTGCTATCAAGTTCGTCACTTTTCCCAACAAACGCTACTAAGTTATTCTTTGGCATTTGAATTGTCGTAAGTAGTTTAAGAATTTCCTTCGAATTTTTATCTACGACAATGACATCAAAGCCCAATAGTAGATTAATACTGGCAGAGATCTCTGACGCGCTGAAGTGACTTAATGCCAAGTCATCGTATCCCTTAAGAAATTTATTTATACCAACTGCAGCACATTTTTTCGGTAACAAACTGTCTTTTACACTTATATCTGGTTGAGTGGTGATATTGTGATCAATCACATAATCGTAATTTAAAGACTTAATCTGCTCGTATACACTAGAAATTGTATGGTCAATTGCACTTGGTAAGTTATTTTTACCGCAACCTATGAATAAAAGGGCAGGCATGAATGAGGGGAAATTTATTGGTAAATTAACCTTATTTACAACAAAATTTTCAAATTTACGCTTACAAAGCAGATAGCTATCTAATCCACTGAGGCGCTCAGTTTTTATTACTGGATAACTAGTAAGCGCAGCCGCCAATGGAGATTCAAGCCCAAGCTTTTTGTCCGTAAGCATGGCTGTTCCGCTAAGTTCCAAAGGAGAATTTTCCTTTGTTGATAAGTTTTTATCTTCTAGCGAAATAATAATCTGAGTGTGTGCGAAAGACACCCTTCGTTCAGTAGTGATGTCTTCTAAATAACCGTTTTGAATAACACTCTGAACAAGTGATTGTAAGTTAATGTGAGCTTGATTAAGATTTTTGAATAAAATCACAGAATAGGGATTTTGCTCCACATAATATGTTAAAAATCCTTGTTTGGGGGACCGATAGAACGGTTCAATCCCTGTGAAATGAGCAACGCAATTTTCATGTACATATTGAGCACAATCGATAACAAGCAGTTGTGTTTGCGTATTGTTTAATTTATTGGTGCACTCATAAAGTGCTTCAGCAAGGGTGCTTCTGCCAGACTCGGCAGGACCAATAAGACTAATAACCGACTTAACTTTGCTGTATCCAGTATTTTCTAAACTATAACTTAGGCACGTTTTAATATTCTCTGCGTTATTAATTATTTGGTTGTTGAGCTCATTTTCTAAGTTTCTTTTCATCCTATGACTTTCAATATCGCTTGGCTTATTTTCTAGTGCGCTTTTAAATTCTTGCAACCAATTTGTGTAATCGCTGGTATCGCTATCTTTCTTAAGCTTTATATCGCCTAAATTAATAGAGGGATTTATTACTACTTCATCTGTACGGGTATCTAGTCGTAAAAAAGCTTTTAACACATCATTTACGTCACCTTTATCGAAAGTGAATAGCTGACCTTTTGCATTAATGTGTTGCCAATCTGATTGGTCGCCAGAATTTGCAATGTCGTAGTTCATGTTACTTATTGACGAAAATAATGCAGTACGATACTGAATCAGTTTAGGGGGATAGGGGAGTAGTTTTGCTGAAATGTTATATTGTTGTCTAATGCCATATTCAATTTCTGTGTTACCAATTAGTGCAATTAGTAAGTCGACACCCTTTATTTCAACCTTATCTTCTTTGGCTGAAAACATGTGTTTGCCAACACGGCACAAAGCCGACATTCTTGCCGTCTCTAGCAGTTTTTTAACATCACCTTTTAGCGCACTGATATTTCTGCAAATCTGTCTAATTTTAATCGCGCCCACGTCATGAAAAGAAGTCACAGATTGATCAGATTCGTTGTCTGCAGCAAGTTGCTCATTGATAAAAGAATCTAAATCGAAATTATCAAAGTCATCGTCGTCATTAGTTTCGGCCATAGATTCTGCGGACTTGGTGTCCAGAGGTAGCTCTATGTTCTCATTTGTGCTTGCATTGGATATCCAGTTACCTTCTCCAAAATTATACTCATCGGTTTCATTAAACATGTCATCGATGAATTTTTGCTGCTCAAAGTTGCTGTTTGACATAGGTTTACCCTTTAAATTGATGCTTACTTAGTGCTGCACATCTTAATTGAGGGGCGCGACAAAAATTGTCGACGTTACTAGGAAAAACTAGCCATACCCCAATTTGCGAAGCAAACTGGGGTATGGGGATGTATTAGTGATTCAAAAATATTGACCTTGGACTCGATAAGTCCATGTATAGTCTTCGTACCCTACAACCTCAATCCTAAACTCCACATCAAATTTCCCACCAGTTGCTTTATTTATACTGCAGGTAAATGGCACAGTGTCGCCATCGCTAATAACCTGACCATCGACTAAATCACCACAAAAACCTGTTACAACGCCATTTCGGTCATTCACGTTGACGCGAATTGTAAAATCCGCACCTGTGGCAACCAATGCTGCTGGGCTCAACTGATACAGTTGTTCATCGATAGGCTCTGAGTTAAATGAGATTGAACCGTTGAACGGCCAACCATATCTTGTGTTTTCATTACTTAAGTCGTCGATGTATATATCTCCGCTACGTACGTGAATAGCCAATGAGCTCACATTAGAAAATTCACCATCACTAACTTTAAGTGATAAAACGTAGCTTCCAAGTTTGGTGGGAGTAAATGACGGTGTTACTGTATTTTCCCCTATGATGATTGCATTGCTGAATACAGGTTGGCTAACAATGGCCCATTCATAGCTCAAAATATCGTTGTTAGGATCAAAACTAGCACTACCATCAAGCTGAATTTCAACTCCAAGTGAAGATACTCTATCTGGCCCAACTATGGATACCGGCGCAGAGTTTGATGTACTCGCATCTATGGTTATTTTATCTTCTGTACTAACTAACTCTCCATCGTTCACAATTAGATAAACCTCGTAACGCCCATCAACATCTGTAAAAAATGTTGGCCGTTGACTCTTTTCATCATTTAACCCTGCGGCACTATTATCTGGAGTAATTAACTTCCAAAAATAGTTTAAGGGAGCCCCTTCTGGATCATAGCTATCTTTACCATCTAAAAATACTTCCGTACCTGTTCCAACATTCTGGTCGTTTCCGGCATTAGAAACTGGCTGCATATTAATCGTTTCAGCCAGAATCGTTACCTGGTCGGAATGGCTCGCGCCATCTTCATCAGTTACGGTCAATGTCGCGATATACTTTCCGGATACGTCAGGAATAAATCGTGGTGTAACGGTATCAGAATCTTTTATCAGTACCTTTGAGGAATCAGGAGTAATCAGCGACCAAAAATAAATCAAATACCACCGGCAGAGCCGGGGGTATGATGAAAGCCCCTAGAAGGGGCTAAATTTAAACGCCTGACAATTGCATTTGTTCTTGTCGCTTTTCTTCTTTCTCTTGATTTCTAATATATTCAC
>Ga0316209_1002551_pt1 | contig 14433 bp, 5 predicted proteins | sample 6monopyrite_MG_FD_204945 | JGI IMG/M metagenome (GOLD analysis project Ga0316209, IMG submission 204945) | Microbial mat bacterial communities from mineral coupon in-situ incubated in ocean water Damariscotta River, Maine, United States -... | ecosystem: Environmental > Aquatic > Marine > Coastal...
ACGATGACGGTGACGGCATCGATACCCCCGATGAGGATACTGACACCCCTGATGGTGATCCCACCAACGATGATACCGATAGTGACGGCACACCCGATTACCTGGACCCAACGGATGATGGTGCGAATATCACGGTCTTAAAAGTAGACAGTGTTTATGACGAGAATGGCGATGGCCTGTTCCAGGAAGGAGAGACGATTGATTATTCATTCACAGTAACTAATACTGGAACCACACCCTTATTTAATATCACCATAACCGACCCACTGGTCGACGTATTGGGAGGCCCATTGGTAGTATTAGAGCCAGGAGCAGTGGATGATACAACTTTTAGGGCTACATACATCATTACCCAAGCTGATATTGATAATGGTAGTTTTAGTAATTCTGCAACTGTAACCGGATTTATTCCGGATAATGGTCCAGTGAGTAGTCTATCAGACGATCCGGATAATCCTACAAATAGGGATATTGATGGAGATGGTAATCCTGATGACCCCACGGTATTTATATTCCCAACGGATATACCAATAGATGTGGTAGACGACGTTGCTTCAACGGATGAGGATACTCCCGTTGAAATCGATGTACTGGACAACGATATGGGTATTCCGGCCGATGGTACATTAACGACAACAGATCCTGAAAACGGGACGGTTGTAATCAACGATGGTGGTACCCCTGATGATATAAGTGACGATACAATAACCTATACTCCGAACAGTGGATTCAATAACGATACGGATACCTTCGAATATACGGTTTGCGATGCAATGGATAACTGCGATTCGGCAACAGTTACGATTACGGTTGGTTCGCCGCCAATGCTGGATGCTGTGGACGACACGGCTTCAACGGATGAGGATACTCCAGTGGAAATCGATGTACTGGACAACGATATGGGTATACCGGCCGATGGTACATTAACGACAACAGATCCTGAAAACGGGACGGTTGTAATCAACGATGGTGGTACCCCCGATGACGTAAGCGATGACACGGTGACCTATACCCCGGACGGTGGGTTCGATGGTACAGACACTTTCGAGTACACGATTTGTGATGCAATGGATAACTGTGATACAGCAACTGTTACTATAACGGTTGGGACTCCACAAATGCTGGATGCTGTCGACGACACAGCTTCAACGGATGAAGATACTCCTAAGGACATCGATATATTGGCAAATGATACTGGCATTCCGGATAACGGAGCACTAACAACAACAGATTCAGACAACGGAACGGTTGTGATCAATGATGGTGGTACCCCTGATGACCCAAGTGATGATATGGTGACCTATACCCCTGACAGCGGATTTATTGGAACGGACACTTTCGAGTACACCGTCTGCGATGCAATGGATAATTGTGATACGGCAACTGTTACTATAACAGTTGGGACACCACCAATGCTCGATGCTGTCGACGACACGGCTTCAACGGATGAGGATACTCCTGTTGACATCGATATATTGGCAAATGATACTGGCGTACCGAATATTGGGACATTAACTGTAACAGATCCAGAAGACGGAACCGTTGTGATCAATGATGGTGGTACGCCTGATGATCCTAATGACGACACAGTGACCTACACCCCGAACAACGGGTTCAATGGTACCGACACTTTTGAGTATACAATATGTGATGATATGGAGAACTGCGATACGGCAACTGTTACAATTACTGTAGGCAAACCACCATTAACCATAGATGCTGTTGATGATGATTATACGAATATTTTTATTGATGGCATTGTAGGGGGTATTATACCAGACAGCAATGTGTTGGATAATGATACTCTTAATGGCGAACCTGTTGATTTTGCAGATGTATTCATTACTTCAGAAGTAACAGGTCCATTAACTGTAGATACAGATGGTACTGTAATTGTGGCTCCGGAAACACCAACGGGATCATATTCGATAGAATATACGATCTGCGAAATAGCCAATTCGGAAAATTGTGACACAGCGATTGTCTTAGTTGTAGTTAGTGAAGTATTGACAGTAGGCATAGAAGTTAATCAGATGGTAACGCCTAATAATGATGGTAGAAATGACTTTTTGTTCATTAGAGGTGTTGAAAATGCAAAAAATAACTCACTCAAGATATTTAACAGATGGGGGGTTGCTGTTTATGAAGGTCAGGGATATAATAATCAAAATAATGTTTTTGATGGTAGATCCAAAGGAAGGTCTACAGTTAGTGCCCAAGAGTATCTTCCAGCAGGGGTATATTTTTATATATTTGAATATCAAAAAGACAATCAGAATAATATTACCGATAGTGGTTATATTTACGTCAGCAATTAATATATTGAATTACATATGATAATAAAAAAGAGCTTTCTAGCACCTTTATTACTTGTATTCATTTTCTTGGAATCGGTAAGCGCACAACAAGATGCACAATACACCCAGTATATGTTCAATACAATGAGTGTTAATCCGGCTTATGCGGGGTCAAGGGGTCAATTGAGTATTGCTGCGTTGTACAGATCCCAATGGGTGGGTTTAGATGGTGCTCCCAAGAGTCAAACATTGAATCTTCATTCTCCAATTCGAAACAGTCAATTAGGATATGGTATATCCATTGTCAATGATGAAATTGGGAATGGTGTTGTGCAAGAAACCTATTTTGATGCAGTTTTATCGTATACGGTCGATGTTTCTTTAGAAGGGAAACTTTCATTTGGTTTAAAAGCAGGCGGGAATTTATTGAACTTGGATTTTCAAGGCTTACGTAATTTTGATGTTGAGCCAGTTAGTGTAGATAATATTGAGAACAAATTTTCGCCCAATGTTGGAGTAGGTGTTTACTACCATACAAATTCATTTTACGCAGGATTGTCTGCGCCAAATTTATTGCAAACCGATTATTTTGATAATAATCAAAGAGATGCCAATTCTGTACAATTTCTTTCAAAGGAAAGAATTAATTTCTATTTGATTACGGGATATGTATTTGATATCGGCGGCAATACTAAGTTTAAGCCTGCCCTTTTGACCAAGGTTGTTGGTGGAGCACCTTTACAAATAGATTTTTCGGGTAGTTTTTTATTTAATGATAAGTTTTCCATTGGTGCTGCCTACAGATGGGACGCTGCAGTTAGTGCAATGTTCGGTTTTCAAATATCTGAACAATTAATGTTGGGCTTGGCTTATGATAGGGAGACCACTGATTTGGGAGGAACCCAATTCAACGATGGTTCTTTTGAAGTATTTTTACGATTTGAACTAGTCAAATCATTCAATCGATTGGTGTCACCTCGATTCTTTTAAATCGGAATAGATGATAAAAAAAATAGCAATACTTACCCTCTTTGTTTTCTTTTTAGGACAATATAGTTATGCCCAGGAAAGATTGGTAACCAAAGGAGATGAGAAATATAAGGAGTACTCCTTTACACTGGCTATAGATATTTATAAAAAAGTGTTGGATAAGGGATATGTATCTGCCGATCTTTTAAAAAGATTGGGGGATTCCTATTACTTTAATGCAGACTACCAAGAGGCGTCCAATACCTATAAAAAGTTGGTAGATGGTTATGCTACTGATATTGGTCCGGAATATTATTTTAGATATGCACAGACCTTGAAATCTTTGGGTGATTATGATGGGTCAAATGGGATAATGGATAAATTTACCCAGATAACATCAGACGATATTAGGGCAATAGCCTATAGGGGTGAAGCGGATTATTTGGAAGATATCCGGAAGAATTCGGGAAGATACGATTTGGAAAACTTTGATTATAACTCAACCTATTCAGATTTTGCGCCTTCCTTTTATAAAGAAGGGCTTATCTTTTCGTCAGATCGGGATACTGGAAACCTGGCAAGATATAGACATACCTGGAATTCCAAAGATTTTTTGGACCTATATAAGGTGAATGCTGATAGTATTTCTACAGACAGGGTTGCTAAAATTGGTGAAGATGTGAATACTCGATTGCATGAATCAACGTCCGCCACAACCAAAGATGGCAGCACGCTTTATTTTACTAGAAATAATATCAAAGAAGGTAAATATATAAAAGATGATCAAGGCGTAATTAGGCTTAAGATTTTTCGTGCGGTTTTGATTGAAGGAGTTTGGTCGAATATTGAAGAATTATCATTTAATAGCAATAATTTTTCGGTTGCTAATCCAGCACTAAGTCCAGACGAAAAGACTTTGTATTTTGCATCGGATATGCCAGGCACTTTGGGTGAATCTGATATTTTCAAAGTGACTATTAATTCAGATAGAACTTTTGGGATCCCTGTGAATTTGGGTAATAACATAAATACAGAAGCTAGGGAAACTTTTCCTTTTGTTACTAGCGAGGAAATATTATATATGTCTTCTGATGGACATCCTGGTCTAGGGGGATTGGATGTTTTCGCTACCAAAATCAAATTTGGCAAATATGATGGTGTAGTGGTAAATGTAGGTGAGCCGATAAACAGTAAAATGGATGACTTCACATTTATTTTTAATGAGGTATCTCGTAGAGGATATTTTGCCTCAAATAGGAAAGAAGGAATGGGGTCTGATGATATTTACGGTTTTATGGAGCATACTCCTTTAAAACTCGAATGTATTCAAGAAGTCTTTGGAACGGTAAGGGATAAAATATCAAACGAAGTTTTGGTAGGTGCTACAGTTAAGGTCATTGATGAAGACAATATGGAAATCCTTACTACAATAACAGATTCTGAGGGTAGGTATAGTCTTTCTTTGGATTGTAACAAAGGTAATTTCGTAAGGGCTTTAATGCAGGGCTATGTGCCTTCTGAAGAGTATTTGGGTAAATCGGCCGGAAAGGCAAATATTATAGATTTCTATTTAGAGAGGGATGTAGTTACTGGTGGGTTTGGCGATGATTTGGCCAAATTATTGCAATTAAGCACCATATATTTTGACTTTGATAAGTACAATATTCGCAAGGATTCTGAAATTGAGGTGCAGAAGGTAATAGCAGCCATGGAAAAATACCCCAGCTTAAAGATCAAGGTGAACTCACATACCGATAGTCGTGGTCGCGATGCCTATAATCTTTGGTTATCCCAAAAAAGAGCGGAATCTACCGTAAATTATATGATTTCTAAAGGTATTACCCAAGAAAGGCTTAAAGGAGAAGGTTTTGGGGAGACAAGATTAATGAACCAATGTGAGAATGGGGTTAGATGTTCAGCTAAAGAACATGAATTTAACCGCAGATCAGAGTTTATAATTCTAGAATAGGATTTCATAAGTTTATAAAAAAGAGAGCACCCTATTTAATGAGTGCTCTCTTTTTATTATGCTGCCTTGAAATACTATAAATCCATTGGGTTTATCCATGAAATGCAATGTTAAAATGGTATGAAACACCAAGATTCATACAGTTCACTTATTAAATTCCTTGTTATACAACATTTGTTGCCTTATGAACTGCAATCACGGTATTTTTATAAAAATTTAACCACTGGAATGCAAAAGTTATTATTTAAGAAGGGTTTTTTACTTCTACTTCTACTATTTATTGGGTCGATTGTAACTGCTCAGGAAACTTACTTGGACAACTTTAGTTCTGTTTCTTATTCAAATAATAATGGTACTCAGAACTTTTCTGGAAATTGGAATGAGATCAATGATAATAATAGCCCTAATAATGGAAGAATCCGAATAACTGGTAATGAATTACGATTTGAGGATATCTCAAGGAACAATCGAAGAATTCAAAGATCTACAGATTTAACAGGAGCTGCCAGTGCCATATTATCCTTGGACTGGAGGACTTCGGGGCTAGACGGGTCTGGAACTGTCAATAGCGAACAATTAGATCTTCAAATTTCTTCTGATGGTACTAACTTTACAACTATTGGTATATTCACTGGTTCACAAAGTGATTCTTTTAGTCAAGATATTTCGGCCTACATATCAGCAAATACTACAATTAGATTAATAAACGTGAGTACTTGGCAATTTGGAGATTGGGAAGGTGGTGAATATGTTTATATAGATGATGTTCAAATTTCTGCGACATTTACGCCTGTAATTACAATCGATGATATTTCAGTTAATGAAAATGCCGGTACCGCTTCTTTTACTGCCACCCATGTTGGCTTAAACGCATCTGGTCCATTTACAGTAAATTACCAAACAGTTAATGGCACCGCATTGTCAGGCACACATTACACATCAACTACCGGTACGCTTAGTTTTAATGGAACTAGTGGTGATACCGAACTAATTGCAATTCCGATTCTTGATAATAGTTTATATGATGGAGATAAAAACTATTCCATCCAGTTCACCTCAGTTTCCGATGTTTCTGTAAATATTGCTGATACTGCATTAGGAACAATAGTGGATGATGAAGTGATTTTGAATGACGTACCCTTGGCTTTATATAGGGAATTTGATGGCAATTTTGACTATACAACGACTGGAGGAACTTTTAGAACGGCATCCAATGGCACAGATCCTTGTGCGATCACTACTACCTCTTCAAATACACTTAATGCCACTATCCCCGCGGGTGCTACTATTACCCGAGCTTATTTATATTGGGCACATTCTAACTTTAGCCTGGATCAATCTGTAACCTTTGAGGGGCAGAACGTAGATGCAGAATTAATTTATGGGGCTCCGTTCAGTGTTTCTGGTTACTCCATGAACTTCTATGGCTATTGGGCGGATGTTACTTCCATTGTTTCAGGGATTAGCAACCCCTCGACCAACATCTTTGACTTAACCGATTTGAATATAGATAATACGGGCGATTTCTGTACAACGGCAACGGTATTAGGGGCCTGGTCACTAATGGTGTTCTATGAGGAAGCAAGCCTTCCAGCATCTACAATCAATTTATATTATGGTTTTGATATTACTCAAAATGCGGGCACTTCTTTTACCTTAGATAGTTTTTATGCCATCAGTCCGCTAGGGAGTAAGGTTACATTTCTTTCCTATGAAGGTGATGCCACGCTCGATGGATCGAGCTCGGGTTCCACGAATCCCGAAGAGCTTTCTATAACCAATCAGTTAAGTACATCATTCATCCTTTCTGGAGATGGCGGGCAAACTGGCAATAACGCCTACAATTCTACCATATATGATAATACGGCAGGGGTGAATTCCTCAAATATTTATGGTTTGGATCTGGATACTTGGGATATTTCTACCTATATAAGTACGACCGACACACAGGTAACTGCTAATGTTGATGTGGGCCAGGATCTGGTGATCTCCAGTGCAGTGGTTTTAAGAGTACCCTCTAACTTAATATCGGGTACAGTCTTTGAAGACTTGAATTATCCGGGTGGGGCAGGTAGAAATCTGACAAATTCATCGGGAGTTGGCATCGAAGGGGTTACCGTTGAATTGTATGATACTTTGGGCGTCCTTTCCGCCACAACGACCACAGATGCCAATGGGGATTATTCCTTTGGAGGCATGGCAGACGGCACATATTCAGTTAGGATTTTGAATCAAAGTACAACCTCCAATCGAGGTGGGGGTGGCATTTGCGGCAGTTGTTATCCTGTACAAACGTTTAGAACTAGTTATAATGGTGTTAGTATTATCGAAGTAACCAACGAGATAGGAGGCACCAATCCAGCCGCAACGGCAGATACTGCTGCGGGAACCTTGTCAGGGGCTCAATCAGTTAGCGTTATAGTTATTTCAGGAGGAGGAATTGGAAACATTGATTTTGGATTTAACTTCAATACCATAGTAAATACCAATGAAGATGGTCAAGGTTCTCTGGAACAGTTTATTGTAAATTCGAATGAACTTGATGAAACCGGACTGGATATTGAAGCAAACGGCATTTTTAATCCAGCAGCGGGTGAAGATGTTTCTATATTTATGATCCCGCCAACAGGGGATTCCCTGGGAAGGCCAGTGGATGCCAATTACAGTGGTGGAATTTTTGATATAGAAACAGATCCATTGACAGCAATAATGGGAGATAATACACATATTGATGGAAGAACCCAAACCGCCTACTCTGGAAATACAAATACAGGAGCGGTAGGGGCTGGTGGAACTACTGTAGGAATTGGTGCAACCGCCCTTCCAAATTATGATCTGCCAGAGATTCAGGTACATGATAAGAATAGGGATACATTTATTGTGGCAGGGAACGCTACAGTAATACGAAATATTTCAGTGTACGCCAATAACAATGCGGCAATACGCGTTGATTCAGGATCTGCAACAATTTCAAATAACCTTCTTGGCGTGAATGCGCTTGGGGCAAATTCAGGCAATATTGACTCTGGTGTTGAAATAATAGGTGGAACTGTGGTTATTGATGGCAATTACATTTCAACCAATACAAACCAAGGCATATGGGTAAACGGAGGTACTTCAAGTATGATCCAAAACAACCATATATCCTCCAATGGAGATTCAGCCTGTAGCGATAATATTACTATTCAAAATGGTAGCGGAGTAACAATTCAGCAAAATTTAATAGAGAATGCGGCTTCCTTAGGGATAGATGGGGATGGTATTTCAGGTTCGGTAACCATCAGTCAAAATACAATCACAAATTCTGGCCAAAACGGAGGTAATTGCGCTGGAAACATTGAAAATGCCGGTATTCTCTTGGATGGCAATAATTCCTCCATCACGGGCAATATAATTGCTTCTAACGGTGGTCCCGGAATTGTTTTGGCTGGGGGAAATACTTCAGGGAATCTGATATCCCAAAATTCTATTTATGGCAATGGAACGACCACAGATGCATTGGGTATTGATTTGGACATAAGTGATAATGTAGGGGATGGTGTTACGTTAAATGATAATGGTGATTCTGATAGTGGGCCCAATGGCCTTTCTAACTTCCCAATAATCACCGTTGCATATAGGCAAGCAAACAATTTGGTGGTAAAAGGGTGGGCTAGACCTGGTGCAACCATAGAATTCTTTTTAACCGATGTGAATGAAGGTACGGCAACTGAAGGTGACAATGAACTTGGAATGTCAACAGATTATGGGGAAGGCCAAATCTACTTGGGAACAGCAGTTGAAGGAAGTGGGTCTGACTTGGCAGCTGGATTCTCTTCGTATGCCGATGTAGACGGAAACACCGATAATACTAATCTGTTTGAGTTTAGTCTTCCTATAGTTTCCGGAATAGCAATAGGGGATTATGTTACGGCAACGGCGACTATATCCAATTCTACTTCGGAGTTTTCTCCTTTTAGTATCTTAAAAGTGCAAACGGTAATTACCAATCGTAGAATTACCTACCGGGTCAATAAAAATTAATTATTTTTCGTACATAGATGCATCTGATTTATAAGGTGTTATCGATGAAACAACAAGTTTTAAGAGCTAAATATCACATTCCTTATAATTCACAACAATATTTTTTTTTGCTTACCTAATGGTTCGATTTTTATAAGATATTATACTGTAACCCTTTGATTATAAGTGGTTATAGTTGAAAAATACAACCATGGGAAGTAATTCTCAATTAAGATTATCATATCTAACCTTCTACTTAGTATTGAGTTTACTCATATTAAGTAATGGCGAAGCCTTTTCCCAAACTACCTTTACCGAAAGTGCGGCGGCTTATGGTTTAAATATTGGCGGGAACAAAGATGGTGGCCATGCCTGGGCAGACTATGACTTGGATGGTGATTTTGATTTGGTTATCAATACCCAGGGCAATGGTCGCCTTATGCGTAATGATGGGGGTAGTTTCACCGATGTTACCGGCACATTGGCGCCGGACTTTAATAGTGGAAATCTAGAGCGTACCGCACTTTTTGTTGATTTTAACAATGACGGGTACCCTGATGTTTTTAGGAATACGTATAATGATTTAAGAATTTATCTTCAAGACCCGGCTACCAACAGGTTTGGAAATGGTACTGGAGGAACTACACCTAACCAGCGATTTACTTCTTTGACCGATGGAATGAATACCGAGGGTGCTGGAGCATTGGACTATGATGGTGATGGTGATCTTGATCTATTTATAGACAACCACAATTTTGGGATAGATATTCTACAAAATGACGGAAATGGGTTTTTTACCCACGTTACCAGAAAAGCAGACAGTCCCAGTCCGCCCTATAATGCTGGGGATCCAACAACCTGGCCTCTTGGCTTGGTACAGGATGCCACTGATGGGGATTATGGCTCGGCAACCGATTTTAACGATGATGGTTGGGTAGATATTGTAGTGCGAAAAAGAGATCAGGTAGATTTGTTTACCAATTTGGGTGGAGCATTCCAAAACGGGGTAGACATCGATCAGGCGCTTAATAACAACAAAGGAGCTGTGGCCTTTTATGATTTTGATAACGATGGGGATTTTGACCTATTCTGGACGGAAAATGGTAACAATCAAATTCATCGGAACAATGGGGACGGGACCTGGACCCCTCTTGGCACCGGCACCGGTATACCTATAAATTTTCCTGGACAAATTGAGGGTCTTGCCTGTGGGGATGTTGACAATGACGGGGACATAGACATATTTCTGACAGGTTCTAGTACCAGTAAACTCTACTATAATCAAGGAGCTATGACCTTTGTCGATTCAGGACTTACTTTTAATAGTAATCCAGGTGAAGGATGTACGTTCGTGGATGTTGATCAGGATGGTGATTTAGACCTATATGCCAATAGAACAGGGAATAATAGACTATATATAAATAATTTGCCTGCAGCTAGCAGACCTAATCACCTTTATATAGATATCATTGAGGATAGGGATGCCTTTGGCTTAATAAATACGGAAGAACGATTTGGAGTGGGTGCAACGTCTAAGATATTGGATTGTGATGGGAACGTAATTTCGGGTACCCGTGAAGTGAATGGCGGGTATGGGCATGGTACCCAAGGACCAGGTCGAATCCACTTCGGATTACCTAGTGGCCCAAATACACCTATAGTTGTTGAAATAGCATTTCCGAGAACTTCTTCCGGAAGAGTTGTAGTTAGACAACAGTTAAGACCTATTGATTTTTATAATGGCAGCATTAATTTGTTGGATATTTTCCCCGATTCTGCCAACCAACCGCCCACCGCTACCGATGAATACATTACCATGGTAGAAAGTAGTAATGTCATCTTTGATCCCTTAATAGATAATGGAAATGGTGCCGATTCGGATCCTGAGGGAGAACCCTTGGAGGTTATTTCAGTCACCGTACCAGCAAATGGTACGGCAGTATTGAATGGCGATGGTACCGTAACTTATACACCAACACCAGGTTTTTTTGGTAATGATCAGTTTACGTATACCATACGGGACAATGCCGATTGTACCTTTACCTCCGAAGAAGACTCGGCAACCGTTTATATCTATGTGAGTCCCGATTCTGATGATGATACCATTCCCGATATAACAGACTTGGATGATGATAATGATGGTATTCCCGATGTTGATGAATTAGGGACCATCATCAATAACAATCAGCCTACCTGTGGGGGAGATACGGCCATGGATTTTAGTGCTGCGGCCTCGTTAGAGTCAGGAACGGCTCTTCAACAGGGAGCGGTTTATAGAATAACCAATGTTACAACAGGTACGGACGCACTTGTAACTATTGCATTTATTTATAACGCTACTGTGGCCAACATAGATAATAATGCCTCCGAGGCCTCCAATTTTAAACCTCAGACAGCCTTTAATCTTCCAAATATAGGGGATCAGGCCTATGTAGAATACAAAATTGAATTTGTTACCTCGGGTGGGTCTACTCCTGTTGTTATTCCAAAATTCTTTATGAATTTTAATGATATTGATGGCGGTGCCAATTACGGGGAGCAAAACTGGGTGGATAATCCGTCTTTGTATACTATTGATAATCCTACAGAATTAACAATTACAAACGACGGCTCTTGGGTCATTGCAACTGCCGGCTTTATAGACCATTCCGGATCTAGTAATATTGACCCTGAAGTAAATCTTAGTGTGAGTTACAATTCCAAATCTGAAATGTCGTTACGCATAGGTGCGGTAGCAAGAATAGCTGGAGCTTCATCCGGAGGCAGACAGCACAGCATTGAGTTTAACTGTGTTACTAACTTTGTGGGCCCTGAAACCTACGGAATTGATAATGACTCTGACGGCATAGCGAATCACATTGATTTGGATGGCGATAATGATGGCATTTATGATGCCATGGAAGCTGGCCATAACCAACCACACACCAATGGCGTGGTTAATGGGGCATATGGGCTTAATGGCCTGGCAAATGTCGTCGAAACAGTAGCTGAGAGTGGTGTTATCAACTATACCCTTACGAATTCCGATGGTACCGATCCCCCGAATTATTTGGACACAGATAGTGATGATGATGGCTGTAGTGACGCTAACGAGGCCTATAACGATGCAAATGCTGATGGAGGGGATAATGAATATTATACAACAGGTAATCCTCCAGCAACAGATAGCTATGGTAGGGTTACCGCAGCAACCTATCCGGTACCTGCAGATATAGACTCAGACAGCACCTATGACCATCAGGAAGCTGGTTTGGCACCGATTATCTCCACGCAACCCCCAGATACCAATGTTTGCCCAGGTTGTAGCACAACAATAGAGGTCATAGCCTCAAATGCGAATACCTACCAATGGCAGTTATATAATGGTACTATATGGGTCGATTTGACTGATTCAGGAATCCATAGTGGCACATCAACCAGTATTTTGACCATTACAAATGCAACTGCTCCTGACGATGGAAATCAGTATAGGGTTATCGTGTCAAATACCATGTTTATCTGTAGTACGGAAACGTCAAATACGGCCATTTTGACCCTTCAGGTTAACACCGTAATTACGAACAGAAGAATAACTTATCGAGTGAACAAAAACTAACTAAAATCGTATTGAAAAAAAAGGAATATATAAAGAAAAATCCTACTTAATAACCTTTGGAAAGTCTTGCTATAATGAAGCTGATCGACCAACGAATAAACAAAAAAATCATGCATTTCATCGATGATAACCTCAAATTTTAAGAGCTAGACAGTACTTAATGACACTTACACAACAAATATTTTCCTGTGGTAGCCATACCGTTAATTTTGTAAAGTGTAATTATTCTGTTTCGGTGAAAATAGAAAATCGAATCAAATTAAACAAACCCAGATTATGAATAACTTAACCAACTTTTCAGTGTTTTTAGCAAGTAAAAACCAGGATAGCAAAATAGGAAACAATACTTCTATTTCAACACTCCATTTAAACCTCAATGGAAATCTAATCCAATATCATATTTAATTAAGTTATTCCAGAGCATTATGGTTATGTAAATTTTGAATTTACAGGCCCAAATGAAACCAACTAGGAAAAGAGTATTGAAAAACCAAGCCATTATTAGTAAAGACGTTGTCATGAATAAAAAAATTCTAATACTAATTTTTCTCCTGTTCACTGGGTTTGCCTTTGCGCAAACTACGGTAAATCTAGAAGATCAATGTAATTGTGAGGTCCTTAGCGGAACTGCAGTTACAGCCCCCGGAATGGTAACTCCTGCTGGGGCCGATACAGGAGATGTATATGTTAATACCAATACAGGTACCATTTATTTTTGGGATGGCGATTCTTGGGAATTAACAGCAACCGATGATCAACTACTACAAAATTTTAGTTTTGACTCAGGAACCAATATGCTTTCTTTGGATATTGAAGATGGTAATTCGGTTACCGTTGACTTATCTTCTTTGAGCAATGCTGGAACTGACGACCAGGATGCTACAGAAGTTAACTTAAATGGACCATTGGATGTTGACGGGGATGGGAATAATGAGACAACGGTACAGGAGGCGATAGCCGATTTGGCCGCAATCACTGAGACGGTTACCAATTTAATGGACAACAATGATGGCACCATAACGTATACCAACGAAGATGGTACATTGCAAACGATAAATAAATCAGACTTAACAGATAATCTTGATGGCACTTATACCTTTGACAACGGGGACGGAGCGCCAATTACTTTTGTTGGTACTGATGATCAGGATGCAACTGAGGTGAACCTCAATGGGTCTATCGATGTTGATGGGGATGGAAATGCCGAAACCACGGTACAGGAGGCGATAGCCGATTTGGCTGGGATTACCGAAACGGTCACCAATTTATTGGACAATCTTGATGGAACCGTAACCTATACCAATGAGAACGGCACGCCACAGACGATTAACAAATCCAATCTTACAGATAACGGAGATGGTACCTATACCTTTGACAATGGGGATGGTGTACCTATTACTTTTGTAGGCTCTGATGATCAGAATGCCAATGAAGTAATTTATGACAATACAACATCGGGCCTTGTTGCCACTGATGTACAGGCTGCGATCGATGAGATCAATGCCGCTGCTGGAACTGTTGCCTTGGTTGACAATGGCGATGGCACTTACGATTTTACGGACGCAGGTGGTAACACCACTATCATATCTGATACCTCGATT
>Ga0316209_1002552_pt1 | contig 14426 bp, 7 predicted proteins | sample 6monopyrite_MG_FD_204945 | JGI IMG/M metagenome (GOLD analysis project Ga0316209, IMG submission 204945) | Microbial mat bacterial communities from mineral coupon in-situ incubated in ocean water Damariscotta River, Maine, United States -... | ecosystem: Environmental > Aquatic > Marine > Coastal...
CCGTCGGGCGCTGCCGACCCAGAAGCCGCCGATCCCGACGCGCTGATTGACGGTCTCGACGTTTCGTCCGCCGTCACCGCCAACGTCGTCGGCACCAGCTTGAAATTCGACATCTACTCGATGGACGAAGTTCTCGTCTACGGCACCGTCCTCGGCAACACCATGCCCGACGGCGCGACCGTGGAACTGCTTCTGGCGTACTTGTACGAATAACGAACGGAGGCGGCGCGATGTTCTCGCAAGTCCAGATTGTCAATCTCGGTCTTTCGAAGATCGCGTCGTCTCGCATTTCGCGGCTCGACCCGCCGCAGTCGTCCTTGGAGCGCTTTGTCGCCGCAGGATACGATCACTGGAAACGGTCAGAGATTTCAAAACGCCGCTGGGTGTTCGCGCTCGAACACAACTACGCGCTCGCCAAGGTCGAGGAACTTGTTGGCGTCGAGCGCCCGTACAAATACTCCCTACCCGTAGACTGTCTGCGTCCCGTGCGCGAGAAGCGCACGGAGTGGGTGCAGCGACGGCGGTACGTGTACAGCGCCGAAGACAGCTTGAAGATCACCTACGTGGCCGATGTTGACGAGACCGAGTTCGACCCTCTCTTCGTGGAAGTACTGGCGTGCCGTGTCGCTATGGAAAGCGTTGAGTACGTCACGCAGTCCAACACAAAGAAAGCGGACACGAAGGCGCTGTACGACGAGGCCGTCACCGAAGCCGCAAAGAACAACGCATTCGTGATCGGACCGGAAGACGTCACGTCTGACGACGAAGACTTTCCGTTTTTGACCGCGAGGTACTGACATGCCCAAAGCGTCGCCTATGATCCGCTCGTTTAACGCGGGCGAGTTTTCCGAGTTACTAGAAGGCCGCGTTGACCTCGACCGGTACCCGTCTTCCCTGCGGTCTCTTGTCAATTACATCGCCGCGCCGCAAGGCCCGGCGATAAGCCGCTCGGGCACCGCGTTTGTCGCGCCCGTGGCCGACGAGACGAAGTACAGCGCGTTGCTGCCGTTCGTGTTTTCGAACGAACAGGCTAAAGTGTTGGAGTTCGCACAGGATCGTATTCGCTTCTTCGATGAAGACGGTATACAAGTTTACACTGCGGTCGCGGCGGACGTAACATCGTCGGCAGGCGCGGCCATTGTTGTGAACGCGCCGGGTCTCGGCGCGGCGGTGGGCGACCAAGTTGTGCTGTCCAGCTTTCCGGCTTCGTACAATCTCAACGGCGAGATCGCCAATGTCACCGCGAAGATAGGCGACGACTACACCCTAGACAAGACGTATCCGAACGAAACCGTTGCAGACGGTCAGGTCTCGCGAGTGTACCATGTTCCGTGCGCGTACACGGAACCGCAGCTTCGGTCTTTGCGGTTCGTGCAGTCCGTGGACGTGTTGTATCTTTTGACAAGCACGGCGCGCCCGCGCAAGTTGTCGCGGTTCGGCGATTACGACTGGCGGCTTGAAACGGTTGGGTTCGAAGACGGACCGTACATGCCGGTCAACGCTACGAGCACGACGCTAACGCCGAGCGCCACGGGCAATGCTATCCCGAACATGACATCCGACACCGCGCCCTCCGGCACGTGCGCGGGCAGCGGAAACCGACCATCGGTAGCGGGAACAAAGAGTTCGCCAGTTGAGTTCTTGGGCCGGGACTTGACGTACTCGCTCGACGCCAGCGAGTTTTATTACGCTTTCGACAACGACGACGATACGTATTGGGCGGCTGACGCAGAACAAGAAGGAACCATACAGTACGCGCCCGCGTCCGGGTTCGTGTGCGATGGGTACACTGTCTACGCCGCAAAAGACAACCAAGACACGTCCTACACCTCGAAAGACTACGCGCCCTCGACATTTACGTTCGAAGGGTACGACGGTGCGAATTGGGTCGTGTTGGACGAACAGGAAGACTACGTGCTGTACGACGGCAGCAAGTCGGTCTTCATCGAAATCGACAACGAGACGTCGTACGGAGCGTACCGTCTTAACGTCACGAAACTGACACGCAACGGGCTTATCGAGCCGCGCGTTCGTCGGCTCGTGATGCGCGAGAAAGACGCCGCGAGCTTCACGCTTACTGCGTCTGCGATAACCGGCATCAACAACGACACCGGGTTTCAGAGCACAGACGTCGGGCGTCTTGTTCGCTTGAAAGGCAGCGATCAATCGTGGCGGTCGTGCGAGATCACAGCCGTGGCCAGTACGACCGAAGTAACCGTCAAACTATTGGGCGAACCGCTGCTCGACACCAAGCCGATCAAACAGTGGCGCCTCGGGTATTGGTCGGACACGACCGGTTGGCCCGCTGTCGGTACGTTCTTCGAAGATCGGTTTTGGCTGGCGGGGTCCGAAGAGTTTCCAGACCTCTTTGCGGGTTCGGTTGTCGGAGGATACGAGACGTTTAGTCAGACCGACACGTTCGGCGTCGTGCTGGACGACAACGCCGTGGTGGGGCGTCTCAACTCCCGGCGGCTGTCCCGCATCCGTTGGCTGTCGTCGGACGCGCGCGGCCTGCTTTTAGGCACCGGGTCCGAAGAGTACACGATCTCGGCTCCGAACAGCGAACCGCTGACGGCGCGCAACATCGCGGCGCGCCCGGCCACCCGGCGGGGCAGCGCCGACGTCGAACCCGTTCGCGTAGACAGTCAGACTTTGTACGTCCAGCGGAGCGGGCGCGCGGTGCGCGAGTTCGCGTTCGTCTTTGAAGCTGACGGGTACAAGTCTCCGTCCATGTCGCAACTCGCCAGCCATCTTGGCGCGGTGCCGTTTGTCGAAATGGATTACGCCGCCGAGCCGCACAGCATCATTTGGGTGCGCCGCAGCGACGGTTCGCTCGTCGGGCTGACGTACAACCGCGACGAAAACGTCGTGGGCTGGCACCGCCACGATCTCGCGGGCGGCGTGATCGACACCTTGGCCGTCGTGCCGCAGAAAGACCAGTTGCAAGACGCGCTATGGGTCGTCGTGCGTCGGACGGTAGACGGACAGTCGCGTCGGTACCTCGAACGCCTCACACGTTTTTGGGATTTTGATACAACGCTTGCAAACGCACATTTCGTGGACTCCGGGCTGCGGTACGCGGGTCCGGCGGTCGATACGGTGTACGGGTTGCAGCATCTTGAAGGGGAGACCGTGTACGGTCTGATCGACGCGCGCCCTGTCGGTCCGCTGACTGTGACGAACGGAACCGTCACGTTGCCGTACGAAGGCGAGAACATTGTGCTCGGTCTTGGTTACGACAGTGAGGGCGTGCTTCCGCGCTTGGAGAACGGTGCGGCGGACGGCACCGCGCAAGGTAAGGTCAAGCGCGTGCAGAGCTTGGTCGTCAACGTGTGGAACAGCTTCAACGGTCAGGTCGGCGTGTACAACGAACAAGAAGGCGCGTTCGTGTACGAGCCTTTGGAGTACCCCGGGCGCTTTGACGAGTTCGAGGACGTCGAGCTTTACACGGGCGAGATCGGTCCATTCCACCCGTCACCGGGCTACGACATGAAAGGGCTGGTCGCGTTTAAGCGCCCGAAGGAAAGTCCACTTCCGTTCAACATCGTGGCCATCATGCCGCAAATGTACACGCAAGACCGATGATCGGGTTCCGACCGTTCAAAGCGGGGCACTTGTCGTATCTAAAGCCGCAACCCGCGCAACGCCGCGAGCACGCGGTTCTTGTGCGCTCGGGCGCGGTAGAGTTGTTGGAAAGCAACGTCGCGCTTTCGGGGTGGCGCGGCGGTACGTGTCTCGGCGCGGCGGGGCTGATCCCGGTGCGGGCGCACCGAGCGGTTGCGTGGATGATCTTGTCAGAAGAGATCGGGCCGTATATGCTGCCGATAGTGCGAAAGGTGCGTCGCGTTCTCTCTGCCGTCCCGTATAAACGGATCGAGCTTACCGTCTCTGCGGATTTTGAAGCCGGACACCACTTCGCGAAGCTGCTAGGCGCGCGGTGCGAGACACCCGAGCCTATGCGGTTCTACGGTGCGGACGGCGGCGACGAAATGATGTACGCCATAATCAGGGAGACGTGACATGGCCTTCGCAACCTCGCTTCTCGCAGCGCTCCCGGCGGGCCTAAGTACCGCGCTCGCGATTGGCGGTACGGCAGTCTCGGCCATTGGCGCGATCAGTTCGGCCAACGCGCAGGCGCGAGCGGCGGAATACAACGCCCGGACCGCCGAGCGCGACATTGTGGTGGCGGATCAAAACCGCAAGCTCGCCATCGAGCAGGCACGCATCGACGCGGAGGACAAGCGGCGCGGGAACCGACGTGTCCTTGCGTCAATGCGAGCGTCTTACGGCGCGAGCGGGGTCGAACTCGCTGGCTCGCCGCTCGACGTCCTCGAAGACACCGCCGTCGAACAGGAACTCGACGCGCAACGCGTTGAGTTCGAAGGACGCGCCCGTGGCCGCGAGGGTGCGTTGCAGATGCTCGGGCTGCGAGAAAGCGCAACGCTGTCGCGCATGGAAGGCCGGTCCGCCCGGACCGCTGGTATCATGGGCGCAATCGGCACCGGCCTCTCGGGCGCGGGCAACGTACTTTCGAGGGTGGCATAATGGCGCGCATTCCTACAGTGACAAGTCAGATCGCGGCGCGAAGCGGGCGCACGTCGCAAGGCGTGCCGACGCCGCAAGCGTCGCCCGAGGCGTTCGGCGCGGGCGCAGGGCGCGGGCTGCAAGCTATCGGTGCGGGACTGCAAGACGCAGCCCAAGGGTTGTACGTGCGCGAAGAGCGGCAGCGCGCGGAGACTGTGGCGAACTCGGTGGCGCAAGCCGACTTCACGCGCCGCGAACTCGAACTGCGCAATCAGGTCGGGCCGGACGCGGCGGGCTACCAAGAGCGCGTACTTGACGAATACGATCAGTGGGTAGACGAACAGGCGCAAGGTATCGAAGACGACCGGGCGCGCGCGGAGTTCACGCGTCGGATGCAGGCGGCGCGTCCGGGCTTGTCGTCGCGCGCGGCGCAATACGAATTGGGCACCGCCGCAGAGTATTCGACCGACGAAGCGAACCGCTCGCTGACCGCGCTCGACAACCGCATTCGTTTGCAACCGGACATGTACGACGACCTCGTGGCCATGGGCGAGGAAGTTATCAACACGCGCACAAACGTACCGGCCAACGTTCGCGCGGGCATGATCGAACGTTGGCGACAGAACAGCGCCATGGGCCGCTTCGAAGGTATGCTCGAAAGCGCGCAAACCGTGGCCGACATTGACCGCATTCGTGCCCAACTTGACGAGGACGGCAATCCGTGGGTCGAGCAACTAGCGCCTAACGACCTCAACCGGCTGTTGAGTACGATGGACACCGCACGACGGTCGATCCGTACGGCGGCAGACGCGCAGGCGCGCGCGGCGCTTGAACGGTTGGAAAGCCGCGCGGGCGACCCGACGGTCATGATACCCGAGGCCGAGTTGCGCGCCACGGCGGCACTTGTCGGGCAGTCCGAGAACCCCGTAACGGTTGCGCGCATGGCGCGTATCCAGCGCGATCAGGCGCTCGTGCGGGAGTACCGCCATTCGACGCCCGCCGAAATGCGCGCCGCTGGAACGCCGTTGAGCACCGACGGTCTCGCCCCGACGGACCGCGCCGCGCTGTCCGCAGCGGGCCGCGCGTACGGTGTGAGCCTCGAATACATGACGCGCGTCGCGGGCGCGGGTGAAGTCGATATTGAGTTCGCGGGCAACACTTCGGGCGCGGGACGCCCCGACAGCCGGATCACGGACGCTATCACCGCCTCCGTGGCCGCTGCGGGGTACAACGGGTACCGCGTGCGCGTGACGTCCGGGCTGCGGCCCGGCGACGAGGGCAGTCAGCACTCGGCGGGGGTGGCGGCAGACTTCGCGATCATCCGGCCTGACGGGTCGCAAGTCGCGTGGAATGACCCCGAAGCCCGCGCCATCGCTTTGTCGGCGGCGTCGATGGGCGTACTTGGGTTCGGCGCGGGGCCGAACTATATGGGCGGCAACTATTTCCATTTCGATCTCGGCACGGGAGGCCCTGCCGCAGCGGCACGGGCGGGGGTCACTGTATGGTCGGACGACCCGGAAAGCAGCGGTCCCGGCGCGGCGGAATGGTACGCCGATCTGGTGGCCGCAGCGCAGAACCCGGCGAGACCGCGTGTCGAGATCGGTCAAGATTTTCTCGACCGGGCGCTTGCGACGCCCGGCGTGCGCGAACGGCTGGCGGGCGATGAAAGCCCGCCGCGCGTCGTGGCGGCGTACGCGGCGGCGACGCGGGACCAGTTTCGCGAAGTTCTCGGGCGCGACCCGTCTGACGAAGAACTGTACATGGCGCACCAATTCGGCATCGGCGAAGCGACGCAGATCGCGCTCGGATACCGCGACGGAGACCCGGAAGCGGTTGCGCGGTACACCGAAGTCGTGCGGGACTACGCCGAGGCCGGGCCGAACGGTGGCGTGACGGCATCGGCGTACGCTCGGCAGGAGCGCATGACGGCCATGGCGGCGGACGCCGAGCGCCGATTGGCGGCGGACCCCATGACGTACGCGGCGCAGACCGGAACGTTCACGTTGACGCCGCTCGACGGGCCAGACGGTTTCACGACACGCGGCGAAGAAGCGCGCCGTGTCGCGGACTATTACAACATTCCGCTGGACACTATGCAGCCGTTCACGGAAGACGAAGCCGCTGCGTTCTCGGAGCGGTTTGCCAACGGGTCGTCAGACGACGTGCTTGAAATTCTTACCGCCATTCAACAAATGGGCGGGCCGGTTGCGCGGGCCGCGATGAACCAACTGGACGACGTGCACGACGTGTACGCATACGCGGGCGGGCTGCAACTTGAAACCGGACAAGGGGCGGTTGCGGCAGACATCGTTCGCGGGCAGCGCAGGCTCGAAGAGAACCCGGACGTGCAGCGTCAGATCGGCGCGACCGAGCAAGGCATTTCCAACGCGTTCATGAACGCTACGGGCGGCGCGCTTATGGACGCCGCGCCGGACCAGCGTCAAGCTATTATGGACGCCGCGCTCGCTCACTACGTCGAGACGTCGGTCGCGCGGGGGCGCGCGGGTCTGTTCAACACCGACATGTTCGCCGCGAGCGTGCAGGCGGTGCTCGGAGGGCGACAAGGCGCTCCGGCGCTTGACGAAGTGAACGGGGCGCGCACGGTTCTGCCGCCCGGCGTCTCGGGCGCGGAAATCGAAACGGCGTTCGACATCATGACGGTGGCCGGGTGGGCTTCGATGTCCGAACAGGGCTTGCCGCCCCGATACGTGACGGGCGCACTCGCCGAACCGGACGACATAGCTGACGAAGCGACATTGCGCGCGATTGGCGGCGGACGGTACCGGGTAGCGTTGAGCGACGGGTCGTACCTCGTGACCGGTCGTCCGGGGCAGAACGGCAGGCTTGAAGCGTTCGTGTTCGTGCCGACAGCAGACCGTATTCGCGAACTCAACACCGTGGCCGAAGAGCGCGCGACGCAGCGCGAAGCGGACATTCGCGAACAGATGCAGCGGCCCGGTGCCGGTCAGCAAGTAGCGGACATTCAGGCCGCGATGGAAGACGGGACGTTGACATTGGAAGAACAACAACTGTTGTTCTCGCGGTACGGCGCGATGTGGGCGTACGACGACCAAGGCAACAGGATCGCACCGACACAATGAGCTTCTTTGGCGAAACAAATCAGGACAGCTATTCGGTCGCGCCAAGCGCAGCGGCCACGGGGCCGCTTGTCGGGTTCTTCGAGAGTTGGGGCGTCGCGGTAGACGCGCAGATGCGTGCGTCGTCGCAGTTCGGCATCGAATACTTCATGCAGGAACTCGACTGGAACCAGACGCGCGCGATGATGGACGCGGGGGTTGAAGACCCGCCCCAACTTATTCTCGGGCTGGAAGGCCGTCGTCCCGGCGAAGGTACGGTCAGCGTCGCGCAAATGCTACGCAGTGACAGCGGGTACTACGAAGACTTCATCCCCGAGCGGTCCGGTGCGTATCTAGACGTGGCGCGGCGGTACGCTGGCGAAGAGATTAGCCCCGAGTTCGAAGAGCGGTTGCAAGCGTACGACGCGCGCGTGTTGCAAATACGCCAAGACCGCCCGGACCTCGAACTGCTAACGTCGCGCGAAATGTTCGACCGCGTGCGCGAAGACGCGCAAGCGGCTGAAAGTCGGTTGGACGGAGACCGCCGCACGTGGGGCGGCGCGTTCGGCGGGTTCTTTGGCGGCGCGCTGTCGTCCGTGCACCCCGGCACTGACCCGCTAAACTTCTATTCGCTCGGTGTCGGCGGTGCGGGGCGCACGGCGCTCCAACGCATCTTGTTCCAGACCGGTGCGCAGGGCGTGGTCGAGACGATCAACCAAGTCACGGGCGTACAGGAAGAGCGGGAACTTCTCGGGCTGTCGTACGGCTTTGCCGACGCAGCGCAGCGCGTAGCGGCCACGGCGCTCGGGGCGGGCGCGTTGCAAGGCGCGGGCGAGGTTGTCGGCGCGGGCGTGCGGCGTTGGTTCCGCGACGTCCCGACCGACCGCGCGCCAGACATCACCGTGGCCGAACCGCAGCGCGAACCGTTGGCGCTTCCGCCGCCCGAACAGTTTCGCGAAGAAGCGCAGACAGTTCGGCTCGAACAAGACGGACGGGCGTACACGAGCATTCTCGCAGAGCAAGCGCCGCTGTCCGGCATCCGCATGGCGGAACCGCGCATTGTGGCGGACATCGGCGACATGACACGGCAACTCGAAGCGTGGGACGGCGGCGCTCCGGCGTCACTCGGGGCGCGTACCGCAAACATTGCGCTGCCCGGCGAAGTCCGTTCGGCGCGGATCGGCGGCGTGCAGGCGGCGCTTGACAACAACCGCTTGTACCAGCTTGCCAAAGAAGCGGACCCGCAAGCGTTCCGTCAGTACGAGCAACTTATCGAACGGCGCAACACGTACCGTCGATGGGTGGAGGAACTCGCACAGGGCCGCGACCGCGACGTGCAACAGACTATGGAGCGGATCGAAGCCCGCCTTCACGCTTTGGAAGCGCGGCACAAAACGACGCAGGGCAAAACGAACAAGCTGCGCATTCGTGAAGAAATGGCGGAAGTCCGGGCGGACCGCGAAGCGCTGATCGCGGCGAGCCGCACGCGCGAGACCCGAGACATCGCACAGGTCCGGCAAGAACTCGTCAAGGTAGACGAGAAGATGCGGGACATCGCGCCGCTGATCGGCAGAGCGTACAGCCGCGCCCGTGGCCGGTGGGGCGAGACCGCGCAGGAACTCGACGCTGTGTGGGCTTCGTACAGGTCGGGCCGGGCACAACCCGACATGCCGCCCGACGCGGTGCTGCCGGACTACGACACGGCCATGATGTCGCTGTCGGATCGTGCACCGGTCCTGCGCCAGTCGGATCGCGTCGAACCGGGCGCTACGTCGGCGGACACCGCGCGCGCAATCGTGGCCGAAAACGCCAAAGTGATTGACGAAGCGTTGGCGGCGTACCGCGCCGAAGTGCGGCGGCTCGTAGACGTGTCGGAAGACGGAAAACTACGGATCGAAGGCCGTGACTACGAGTTCGATCTGGATAAAGACACGATGTTCGTGCCCCACGAAGAAGGCACAGGCGGGCGCGAAGTAACACTGCGCGAGTTTCTTGAAGAGACGAGGCGCGCGGACGACGAATTAGAGGCGGTGAGCACATGTTCAATCCGGTAAGTTTCATTGCGTGCGTGCGCGAGAACCTGCAACAGCGTGGGTTTGGCAAGAAGCGCATTGACGAGATTGAGCAAGACTTTCGTAACCGCGCTGCGGGCTACGAGGCGCAGGGCAAGGACGGGGCGACCGCCGCGCAACTCGCCATGCGCGACACGTTCGACATGATGTCGTTCGAGGCGCGCGAACGGGCGAAGCGCAGCGCGAAGATGATCTCGGTGCAGGCCGACAATATCGCCCGCATCCGCCAAGGCGTTGGCGCGCCGGTCTCGAAATTTGTCATGGACGGCAAGAAAGGGTCGCGAGGCACCGCCGTGGCGCGCGCCGCCGTGTCGTTGATCGAAGACGATCCGCGTTTCAACGGGCTTTCGTACAGTGCGAACAAGGAAACGATCAGGGGGCAACTTTACGCGCTTTTCGGCGACACGCTCGAAACCGTTGGTAAGGGTTTCATGGGGCGTCAGAAAGGGAACGCACATTTGCCGAACATCGTACGCGAGATTAAAGGCCAAGCTACGGGCGACGCAGCGGCGAAAGCCGTAGCGGACGCTTGGCTGAAAATACAAGACCTCGCCGTCGATATGTTCAACGAGGCGGGCGGCACGATGCAGCGTCTTAGCCGGTACCTACCGCAGTCGCAGAACTCGGTGAAGATGGTACAGGCGGGCAAGGCGCGGTGGGTCGAAGTGCACATGAAGTCGCTGGACTGGAACGCGACACGGTGGCCGGACGGCACGCCGATCCCACCCGCCGAACGCGTTGCGGTTCTCGAACGCGTGTTCGAGACGCTCACCACGGACGGCGCTAACAAGCTGGACGAAACCGCGTTTCGCGGACGGGGGCGCGCGGTCGGTAACATGATCGACAACCATCGGTTCTTGCACTACGAGGACGCGGACGCTTGGCTGCGCGTGCACGAAGAGTTCGGCGACGGCAACGTGTTCGAAGTGCTAACGCGCCACATCGAAGACATGTCGCACAAGATTGCGCTTATCGAGACGTTCGGACCGAACCCCGAAATGACGGCAATGAACTTGACGTCCATTGTGCGCAAAGAGGCGGGGTCTATCGGAGCGGAAGAACTCGCACATGCCGAAGCGGTGTTGAAGAACAAGTTCGAGCCGATGTTCGAAACTGTCATGCGCGAAAACCCGATGGACCCGCACAGCACGTTTGGCAACCTCGTCACCGGAGCGGCGAACATTCTCACCGCCGCGCAACTCGGTAGTGCGTCGCTGCTCGCCATACCGGGCGACTTCATGCAAACCGTAGCCGTGCGGGCGCTCAACCGTCAAGGGCTGTTCGACGGTGCGGGTACGTACATTCGGGCGCTGGCGACCGATCCGAAGTTCATGCGCGAGATCGCGACACAGAGCGGCTTCGTCATGGACGAAGTGGTTATGTCCACCTACGCGCAGTCGCGCTTCACGGGCGTTGCGACCGTCGGACCGGCGGCGAGCCGTCATGTGTCGGAGGCGACAATGCGCCTGTCCTTGATGTCCGGCCACACGAGGGCGGCGCGGTGGGCGGTGCAGTCGGAGTTCATGGGCATGATGAACCGATACCGCTCGACGGCCTTCCAAGAGCTTCCGTTTAGACAGGTCATGGAACGGTACGGCATTCAAGCCGACGAGTGGGACGCGTTGCGCGGTGCCGTGCAGGCGTGGACGCCGCGCAAAGGCGTCGAGTTCTTGCGCCCGATTGACGTGCTCAAAACCGACATGCCGAACCGTCAACAGTTGTACCGCAAGTTCCAAGGTATGATCTTTGACGAAGCGCGCAAGATGGTGCCGGAAGCGACGATTGAGGGCGCGACCGCGTTGAAAGGTACGACACGTCCTGACACTCTTGTCGGCGCGTTGCTGTATTCGTTCGCTATGTACAAAAACTTCCCGATCTCGTTTATGATGATCTACGGTCGGCTCGGGCTTACGTCGCCGTCGGTTAAAGGACGGCTCGGGTTTTACGCCGGTCTCGGCGCGGGCATGACAATGGTCGGCGCGCTCGGTACACAGTTGCGCGAAATGTCCAAAGGGCGCGATCCGCTGCCGATGGACAACGCGGCGTTCATCGGCAAAGCGTTCTTGTCGGGCGGTGCGTTGTCAATATGGGGCGACTTCCTCTTCGCGGGCGTGAACCAATACGGGCGCGGTCCGGCAGATATGGTCGGCGGGCCGCTTGTCCAGTTCCTCGGCGACACAACCAATCTCGTGTTGGGCGACGCGTTCCAGTGGGCCGACACGCTTGGCAGCTTGTCAAGCGGCGAGTTTGAAAGTACAACAGCAGCACGATCCGTTGAATGGGCGCGGCGGTACACGCCCGGTACTTCGATTTGGTGGGCGCGGCTCGCGTTGGAGCGGCAGGTGTTCGACAGGTTGCAAGAACTGGCCGACCCGCAAGCGTACCAAAGGCAGCAACGTCGAGTGCGTACGCAACGTACAGAACGTGGGAATGAATACTGGTGGGCACCGGGCCGCGAAGCTCCGTCACGCGCACCGCAGTTTGGGGGATAGGCCATGGCAATCGCAGTCGAAACCGTCGCACTAAAGTACTTGGACGTCAGCGCGGGCGTCTCGGTCTCGGTGGCGATCCCCGCGTTTGAGGCTACCGACATCTTCGTGTACTACGGCTCGGCGTCGCTCACCGCGGAACAGGTCGTGGACTACACGTTGACGCTGGCGGAAGACTTCTCGACCTTCTCGGTCACTCCGACCGCGAGCTTGATCGCTAAGATTGACGCGCTGATCGCCGCCGACGCGACCGAAACGAACTTCATTGTGGTGCGCCGCACGCTGGACTACAAAACCGACGCCACGCCCGCAGGCGTGCGCTATACGCCGTTCACGTCTCGGGAGTTCGAGCGCACTGTCATGCGTATGCAACAGATGGAAGAACGGGTAAACCGCGCGGTGTTGTTCCCCGAGAAGATTGTAGGGGACACCCAACAGTTAGAGATAGACGACATCGTGGCCGACCGGGTTATTGTCGTCAACAACGACGGAACGGCGCTTGTGGCGTCTAGCTACTCTTTGGCGTCCCTCGCAGCGGATGTCGCGGCGGTGGCGGCGAGTGAGGCGGCGACGGCAGCGGATGTCGCGGCGGTGGCGGCGAGTGAGGCGGCGACGGCAGCGGACGCGGTCGCGACTGCTGCCGACCGAGTGCAAACCGGGCTGGACAGAACGGCGGCGGCGGACTCCGCTGCTTTGGCGGCTGCGGGCATCCATATAGTTGAGGCGTTGGCCTCGCCTGTTCCGGATAACGGCACACAAGAGGCGCTTATCGTCGATGAAGGCTTGCGTCTTTACGAGGTGCAGACGGGCGCTTGGGTGGCGATTGGCTGGATCGGGCGCGTAGAGTTTGACACGTTCGCGGAGTTGCAGGCCAGCACATACACGACGTTTGGCGGAGACGGGACTATCGTGCAGTATGGCCCCTATCGTGCGCAAGAGGTCGCATCGGGCGAGCATTTCACCACGGCTGGCGGTGTTAAGTGGTTGGCTATTCCAGACTATGACGGATTTTACACTGCGGACCAAGTGGGCATTGCTGTCGATGGGCTGTCAGATGTTGGTGCTGATATTGTCGCGGCTGCGGCGAAGTTTGGAAGCCTGCGCCTCAATGGCATTTTCGCAATCAATGGGCAGTATTCAGCAACTGTTTCCAAAAATATCGTGATAGATGCGACGAATGGGATCCTGAATTATACCAGTGGCGCGCTCGTTTTCACAAACGAGGCGAAAGTTACTAGCACCGTTGCCGCCAATGCTGTGCAGTACGACACAGCCGTAACTTTGGATGCCACTGGTGCGGCTATCGGCGATATGGTGCATATTGGCTCTGATGTTGCCGTATCAAATGATTTTGGGGCCTATAAAGTCAATCAGGTCAGGCGAGTCAAGTCTATCAGCGGAGCTATTCTAACACTGGACGACGGCTTGGAATTTGCTGTTGCCGTTGCTGATACAGCACAATTTGCAAATGTATATACACCACGATATTTTCGCCTAATTGGTGGTAAGTTTACCGGGCAGACGGTTGGAATGGGCTACGTCACGGCGGAGTTCTTTTGCGACGTTCATTCATATAATATGATCCTATCAGGCCCGTCCAGCATGGCACTAACTGACATTCATCCGAGGGGCTTTACCGCGTGGGCGTGCGACGGGGTGTCGGTTGTATCTCCGACTATGACGCGCATCGCGTATGGTATAATTCCAACTGTGGGAACAAGAAAAACGGTGATCTCGGACATAGTAGCGGCTGGTTGTCGCCACCCCGTTGACCCGGCGGTCTGGGCGGATGGTGTCACTGTGATCGGCATTGAGGCGTCAGGGTGCTACCAAACGGTCAGTTCTCATCCAGCGCTCAACGTGACTTACTATAACGTCAACGCGGTTGGCGAGTGGGATTACCCAAATCTTCGGTCTGTCGGCGGGCGCATTAGCAACTGTCGTGTTGCACTGCACCCCGATGCGGCCTTGTCGGCTGGTCGATGCTTGATGCACGTCACGACGCTTGAGGCCGCATTCCTCGCTCTGTGGGATAATGCAACGCTAGTGATTGATGGCCTAGAAGTAACTCAAGATGGCGCACCAATAGGGACTCTTGATCTTGGCTTCGGTCATATATCATTATCAAATATCGCGGCAGGTAAAATCTACACCCGCAACACCGTTAAAACGACGCGCATCGGCAGCGGCATGGAGCGAATTGGCCTTAAAAAATACGGAGACCCTACAGATGTAGCATTGTACGGAATTCGTTCAACACCTCG
>Ga0316209_1002554_pt1 | contig 14420 bp, 14 predicted proteins | sample 6monopyrite_MG_FD_204945 | JGI IMG/M metagenome (GOLD analysis project Ga0316209, IMG submission 204945) | Microbial mat bacterial communities from mineral coupon in-situ incubated in ocean water Damariscotta River, Maine, United States -... | ecosystem: Environmental > Aquatic > Marine >...
TGGTTTACGCCCAGAGCATGAGCTGGAGAAAAAGAAAACTGGTAAGGGTGGTAAATTAAGCAGTATCACGTTTGAAGAATACGCCAAAAGTATAGAAGAATATACGCTTGATTATGCGCACGAAATAAGTGGTGTACCTAAAGAAAATTTATTGCGTCTGGCTAAGCTATATGCAGATCCTAAGAGGAAGATAACATCGTTATGGACAATGGGCTTTAACCAGCATACACGAGGTGTATGGGTAAATGGCCTAATGTATAACGTGCATTTATTAACCGGTAAAATTTCTCAGCCAGGCAATGGTCCATTTTCATTAACTGGCCAACCATCAGCTTGTGGTACTGCTCGTGAAGTGGGTACCTTCTCGCATCGTTTACCTGCTGATTATGTTGTTAAGAAAAAATCACACCGTGACCTTGCAGAAAAAATTTGGGAATTACCAGAAGGCACTATCCCTGGAAAGCCTGGATATCATGCGGTGCTACAAAATCGTATGTTGAAAGACAGTAAGTTAAACGCGTACTGGGTAATGTGTAATAACAACGTTCAGGCCGCAGCTAATTTAAATGAAGAAACAATGCCGGGTTATCGTAATCCAGATAACTTTGTTGTGACATCTGATCCTTATCCAACTGTAACTGCAATGGCATCTGATTTGATTTTACCAACTGCTATGTGGACAGAGAAAGAAGGTGCATACGGTAATGCAGAACGTCGTACACAGTTCTGGCGACAACAGGTGAATGCACCGGGTGAAGCAAAGTCTGATTTATGGCAGTTAATGGAATTTTCAAAGCGTTTTAATATTGAAGATGTTTGGCCTGCAGATTTAATTGCAAAATCACCGCAGTACAAAGGTAAAACATTATTTAATGTATTGTTTGAGAATGGTTATGTAGATCAATTTAAAAAACAAACGGTTACTGATGATCGTGGTAATAAATATGCCAATGATGAAATGGAAGACTTTGGGTTCTATGTCCAAAAAGGCTTATTTGAAGAGTATCGTCGTTTCCAGCAGGAAGGTCCTAAGAAAGGCCATGAGCAGGCGCCATTTGATGTTTACCATAAAACTCGTGGACTAAGATGGCCGGTAATAAATGGTAAAGAAACCTTATGGCGTTATGCTGAAGGCTATGACCCTTATGTTAAAAAAGGTGAAGGCTTTAAGTTTTACGGCCAAAAAGATGGTAAGGCCAATATCATTACAGCACCTTATGAGCCAGCTGCAGAAAGCCCAGACAAAGAGTACGATTTATGGTTATCAACCGGTCGTGTGTTAGAGCATTGGCATTCAGGTACTATGACTCGTCGTGTTCCAGAGCTATATAGAGCGTTCCCAGATGCGGTTGTATTTATGCATCCGGATGATGCGAAGAAACGTGGCTTGCGTCGTGGTATGACAGCGAAAATAATTTCTCGCCGTGGTGAAGTTGAGTGCATGGTTGAAACTCGCGGACGTAACCGTCCACCAGTGGGTCTGGTATTCGTTCCCTGGTTTGATGCCGGGCGCTTAATCAATAAGGTAACACTTGACGCAACTGATCCGTTGTCAAAAGAAACGGATTATAAAAAGTGTGCAATCAAAATTGAGAAAGTATCTTAAAAGGCTGGATGGATTGCTGTGAAACCATCAACCGATAAAACTTTACAAAGTCGTCGCCGCTTTCTGGAGAATATTTCCAGAGCAGCAGGTGGTGCGGTTTTGTATGGAATTGGTTTAGGTCTGTACTCACGGCAGGCAACTTCTTTGCCAGCACAATCTATCCGTCCACCGGGTGTTGCTAATGAAAGCGATTTTTTATCAGCCTGTGTACGCTGCGGATTATGCGTTCGTGATTGTCCCTACGACACATTAAAATTGTCTAACTTAGGTGATGATGTGGCTTTAGGTACGCCTTATTTTGATGCACGAAAGATTCCCTGTGAAATGTGTGAAGACATTCCCTGCGTAAAGGCTTGCCCTACGGGCGCGCTAGATTCTGCGTTAGATAATATTGATGATGCACGTATGGGACTAGCGGTACTCATTGATCAGGAAGCTTGTATTGCGTTTCAGGGTTTACGCTGTGAAGTTTGTTTTAATGTTTGTCCTTTGGCAAATAAAGCGATCAGTTTAAATCGAACGCATAATCAACGGACAGGTAAGCACGCATTAATTGTACCCGTAGTACATTCTGATGCTTGTACAGGTTGTGGAAAATGTGAGCATGCCTGCATTTTAGAAGAGGCTGCTATTAAGGTTTTGCCTACTAGATTAGCTAAAGGTGAGTTAGGACATCATTACCGATTAGGTTGGCAAGAAAAACAAAAAGCAGGTGAGAGTCTGGTAACGCCTGACACGCCTCATCAATATAATTTACCTGAAGGTACGAGTTATGATTACGAAGGTGAAGGCTTAATACCAGCGCCCAAAAATAATGGCAGAAACTTTAATGATACCCCGTTTAATAAGAGCGCAATTGATCGCTTGAATGAGGGAATTAAATAGATGAGTGTTTCTACTACATCATTAAAAATCCCTGGACAGGAAGCAGTTCAAAAGAAAGGTTGGCTGCATGCACATAAGTGGTTATTGCTAAGACGCTTTAGTCAAATATTAATATTATTTGTGTTTCTTCTAGGGCCCATTTTTGGTATTTGGATCGTGAAAGGCAATATGTCATCTAGCCTAACGCTTAATGTACTTTCCTTAACCGACCCATTTGTATTTCTTCAATCCGTATTAAGTGGGCATGTTGTTGAAACTACTGCAGTTGTTGGTGCGCTTATCGTTTTTGCCTTTTATGCAATTGTTGGTGGTCGGGTATATTGTTCATGGGTTTGCCCAATCAATATTGTGACGGATGTTGCTGACTGGTTTTATAGAAAATTTAATATTAAGTCACCAGTACATTTTTCTAAAAACAATCGATATGCATTATTGGCTGCGATTCTATTAGTAACTCTTGTTAGCGGGATTATGGTTTGGGAACTACTAAATCCAGTAACAATGTTACAGCGAGAACTAGTATTCACTATGGGATTTTCATGGGCGGTTGTATTGTCGATTTTTATTGTCGATGCCTTTATAAGTCGTCGTGCATGGTGTGGTCGGTTTTGCCCAATGGGCGCATTTTATAGTTTGTTCGGTAAGTTTAGCCTCATCCGTGTGAATGCTTTAAATAGAGATGCCTGTAATGACTGTATGGATTGCTATGTAGTTTGCCCAGAGCCACAGGTTATTAAACCGGTATTAAAAAAGGCTGGTGATTCGAACCCGGTAATATTAGCGGGTAACTGTACAAATTGCGGTCGCTGCATAGACGTTTGTTCTGAAGATGTGTTTTCTCTTGGAATACGTTCAGAAAAATTTATAGTTTAAGAAAATAAGAATGACTAATTTAATAATTAAAACAATACATTTTAACTTCAAAGGTGAGGTTCTATTATGAAATATTCAATTTTAGCAGGGCTAGTTTTAATGGGTTCATCCATTTTTACTTCAACAATAACAATGGCTGATCAGGTTAAGTCTTTACGCGGTGGAACAGATATTAACGCTCCTTCGAACGCAGTTGAAGTAAAGAGAAATGTTAATGACAATGGACCGATTGTACGTGACTATGTACAGCAGCCACCGTTGATTCCTCATAAAATTAAAGGCTATAAAACAAATTTAAAATTTAATAAGTGTCTAACTTGTCATAGTTGGGCAAATTATAAGAAATCTGGTGCAACGAAAGTTTCGCAAACACATTTTTCTGGACGTGATGGTGAAGCACTTTCAAATATATCTCCCAGGCGCTACTTCTGTACCCAGTGTCATGTTCCGCAGGCAGATGCAAAGCCGCTTGTACAGAACTCGTTTAAGTCTGTGTCTAATATTAAATAAAAAAGGATATACATGATGAATATAAAATCCTTAATTAAGAAAATGCGCACGGCTAGTACAGCAACATTGGGTAGCTTATTAGTGGCTGGTTTTGTTTCGGGCATAATTTTCTGGGGTGGTTTTAATACTGCGATGGAGGCGACAAATACTGAAACATTTTGTATCGGTTGTCATGAAATGAAAGATAATGTGTATGAGGAATACAAGGATACGGTGCATTATTCAAATCGTACAGGTGTAAGAGCTACCTGTCCCGATTGTCATGTTCCAAAACCCTGGATACATAAAATGGTACGTAAAGTTCAAGCCAGTAATGAATTATTACACAAGGCTTTGGGCACCATTGATACAGCAGAAAAGTTTGAAGAAAAACGCCTAAAGCTGGCGCAAAATGTATGGCGCTCAATGGAAAAAACAGATTCAAGAGAATGTCGTAATTGCCATGACTATGAATCTATGGATTTTGTTGAACAGCAACGACGTGCAGTGACTAGTCATAGTAAAGGCCTGGAGGAAGGTAAAACCTGTATCAATTGCCATAAGGGCATAGCTCACTCATTGCCTGCTTTATATGAAGTGGATCCAAGTGCAGTAACTGGGAACGCAGGAAAGTAATTTGAAAGTCAGCTAATAAAAAAGGCCACATTACATATTATGTGATGTGGCCTTTTTTATATGCTTAGATTCTGGTGTTTGTTATTGCAGAAACAGATTAATTATCACTTAGCGTTTTTGCAATCAAGTATCCGTGTCGATAGCCTACTAAAATGTCACGTTTCTTAAGAATTGAATATGCAGGTGCGCTATACCATGTCACTGCACGTGGAGATATGTGAGTCGTACCGTTAAATCACATGAATTAAATACGTGATTTCAAGACCTCACCCTATCGATTACTGTTTTCACCTCAATATATAGCTATCACTGCTAATATCTTTTCTATATTTCCCTGTAAATCAATTATCAATATGCTCTCTCTGTCATTCGTATGCTGGTTTAACTTGTTATTTGAAAGATATAGCATGTAATCTGTCTTCAACGAATGGCTGAGTACCTTCATAGGGCTAGCGATAAGAGTAAATACCATTTATCCTTTATAGCCATTTCAGTATAAACTGGTCTGTTAAGCAAAACCCATGTAGCGGAGAGAACTAAGTGAAGTTCACGATTGAAGAATTTCGAGCCTGGCAAAATAAAAAGGTCACCTTACTAGGCATGTCAGGCGTAGGTAAAACCTATCTATCCACTATGTTGAGGGATAGTCAGTGGTTCCATTTTTCAGGTGATTACCGCATTGGTACGCGCTATTTAGATGAGCCAATTCTGGATATGATTAAACAGCAGGCGATGCAGGTTCCTTTTTTAAATGAACTGCTGCGCAATGACTGGATATATATCCGTAATAATATAAAGGTGCATGATTTAGGTCCTGTGTTGAGCTTTGTCGGCAAGCTAGGCAACCCTGAATTGGGTGGCGTTGAACTGGATGATTTTATAAAGCGCCAGGCAATGTATCGTGAAGCTGAAATAGCCACTATGTATGATGTACCGGGTTTTATAGATAAGGCGCAGAGTATTTATGGCTATGACCACTTTGTAAATGATGTGGGTGGCAGCCTGTGTGAGCTAGACGAGCCGGGAGTCATTGAAACTCTGACTGAGCACACCTTAATGCTTTATATACAGGTGACAAATAAGGAAGAGGAAGCAAAGTTAATTGCACGCGCACAAAGTGCTCCAAAGCCACTGTATTATCGTGCTGAATTTTTGCAGGAACAGCTTGCCGCATATTTAAAAGAGCATAATATTCAGTATGCTGCCGAGCTAGACCCAGATGAGTTTACACGTTGGGTATTCCCACGTTTATTCCACTCGCGTGTTCCTCGGTACGAAGAAATTGCCAAGCAAGGTTATACGGTTACTTCTGAAGAAGTAGCAAAAGTTAAAAATGAAGATGATTTCCTCAAGCTGCTGGAAATGGCAATTGAAAGACAGTCGTAATCTTAATTAGGAATTTTTAATCAAATGCCGTTAGTCGCTCATAATCAATTACCTTCATTTAATCGCCTGCGAGGCGAAGGTATAAAAGTACTCGCACCGGATGCAGCCAGCCATCAGGATATTCGAGAACTGCATATTGGTTTGCTCAATATGATGCCTGATGCTGCAATGGCTGCAACTGAGCGACAGTTTTTTAGATTAATCGGTGAAAGTAATCCTATTGCGCAAATTTATGTGCATCCATTTACATTAAATGAATTACCGCGTAATGATAAAACTCAGGCGCATATAGACGAATTTTATGAAACCTTCGAGCAAATTAAAGAACAGGGTTTAGATGCATTAATTATTACTGGCGCAAATGTGATTGGCCCTGATTTAACCGATCAGCCTTTCTGGAAGCCACTAATTGAAGTGGCTGACTGGGCACATGAAAATGTGACATCAACTCTTTGTTCATGTTTGGCAACCCATGCGGTTCTGGAATTTCGTTATGCTCAAAAACGTGTACCACAAGCTGTTAAAAAGTGGGGCGTTTTTTCGCATAGAGTAATTAATAAAATGCACCCACTTGCGACAGATATAAATACACGTTTTGATGTACCGCATTCGCGCTGGAATGATGTGAGTCTGCAGCAGTTTAAGCAGGCAAAATTAAATGTGCTAGCAGTAGGCGATGATGAATGCGTTCATCTGGCGACATCAGAAGATGGCTTTCGCACAATCTTTTTTCAGGGGCACCCGGAGTACGATACGATTTCATTATTGAAGGAATATAAGCGTGAAGTCTTGCTATTTGTTGAAGGTGTCAGAAAAGATTATCCGCCATACCCAGAAAACTATTTTGGTGTGCAAACATCGGCTATTTTGCGTGAATATAAAAGTCGTTTGCTTACCGCTTTAAAAAATAATACAGACATACCAGTATTTCCTGAAGATTTAGTAGTGACTCAACTCGATAATACCTGGCATGACACTGCAGGTGAGGTTGTTGGAAATTGGGTAGGTCTGGTATATCAGTTAACCCATGCCGATCGTAAAAAACCATTTATGGATGGTATCGATATTAATAACCCTCTAGGTCTGTAGTCTAATGAGTGATTTTGAGAAAGATGAATCGATTAATGTTTTGGGTGAACCACTCGAAGAATGTGGAGCAAATCCGATAACAGGATTTTATAGGGACGGTTACTGTAATACCTGCAAAGATGATGTAGGTTCACATACTGTATGTATAGAAGTATCGCAAAAATTTTTGGAATACTCTCGCTTTAAAGGCAATGATTTATCTACACCTATTCCTGAGTATGGTTTTACTGGATTAAAACCGGGTGATAGCTGGTGTTTATGCGCAGCACGCTGGTTTGAAGCGCATGAAGATAATATGGCGCCTGGAATTCATTTAATGCGTACTCATAAAAAATCATTGGAAATTGTACCAATGGAAATTATGCGAGCGTTCGCGGTGGACTTAAACTAAATTTAAACCCACCACGAGATGTATTACATACATGTATTCATATCATAGTAATGGCAATCATTTATCACCGTACTGAGGTTTTTCCCAGGGCATTAGCTGATTACGATCAATCTCATGTAATAGCATGTAACCATGAAAATACCCGACTAAGCCTAACTTGTTTTGCCAGCCATCACCAATCAGTGACAGATGATCCTGCTTTATGGCATAAAAATCCCGGTCATTATTATTTAGATAGACAGTGATCTGCTGCCAGTTTTTTGCTTCAAGTGCCTGCCCATGCGAGTAATATTGTGCAGAAAAAGGTCGTTTCTTCAGATAAATCAGCTGGCCATTTGTATCTGTTTGCAATTGTTGGTAGTGGGTCACTAAATCTTTTTGTGACCTTGTGACGATACGATCACTGCTTTGCAAGTATATTAGGCCTATTAATAGCAATGGTGTAATAAGGGCCAATAATGCTAGAGCGTATGGACGGTATGGTTTATGAGTGACAGCCATACGATTCGATAGTAACCAGACTTCTGCACTTAACAGTGCGATAGGAATAAGAGAAGGTAATGTATAGGTGGCGAGAATATTGCCAGCAAACGTAAAAAACAATAAGGGAATAATGGCCCAGAGAGCCAGATATGTCATCCAGGCTGTTTCCTGTGATGTGGATTGCTTTAGTAGATTACGCTTGCGCCAGATCAGTCCAGGCAATACGAAAGACCAGGGTAAGAAAGCTGCAATGGCATATAACCAGATAGTGCCGCGTGTTTTTGCATGTGCGCTACCATAAAGATCTCCCTGCCAGCCTGAAATAGTAAAGCGTTTCCAATGTTCACCGATAATGAAATAGTCAAGGAAACCGGGGGTGCGTAGCTCGGCTAAAATATACCAGGGTAGCGACAAGGCCAGTATTAGCAAGCTGCCGCTGAACCAGGGGATACGCTGAATAATTTGACGGATATTGCCTTGCCAAATAGCCCATATACCGATGGGTATAAAAACCAGCGGTAGTGTGAGAGGGCCTTTAGATAATAAACCAATACTAATGCCTATAAAAAAAGCATAACCCCAGCCGCGACTAGCGCCATTAATGGCCCGCCAGAATGAAACCATCGCTAGCGTAATACCAGTCACCAGGGCGGTATCCATGATGACCGCGCCTGCGGCAACAAAAAATAATACACTGGAGGCCAGCATGGTGGTGGCGACTAAAGCTAGTTCAGAGCGGCGCTGAAATCGGCCCACGGAGTAAACCAGTGCAAGAATAATCAGCGCCAGTGCGAGGGAGGGCAAACGCGCAGAAAATTCATTCACACCAAACAACTGATAACTGCCAGCACTCAGCCAGGTGGCCAGTGGTGGTTTACCCCAGAAAGGCACGCCATAGTCGAACTGTGGCGTAACCCAGTTTTGAGTTTCGAGCATTTTCCTGGCCATTTCACCGTAGCGAGCCTCGGTGGTGTCCAGGAAAGGGTAGGCATCAAGGGTGAGCAAACGCACCGCAAGGACGCTGAACAAGGCGATAAATAACCAGCGTCGATGGCTAGAAGACAGTGGCAGGCTCATGATAATTTTTGCTCAATAAAAACGCATCTACTCGTGATGTCGTTGGCTTCACTGTTGTTTGCAGGGCTCCAGTTGTTGACCAAATATAAGGGACGTTTTTTTGTTTCCATGTAAATGCGGCCCAGGTACTCGCCCATGATGCCCATAATGGACATTTGTAGGCCGGAAAAAAATAAAAATCCGATTGTTAACAAGACTGTCATTGAAACCGCTTCGTCAAATGATAGAAAGCGAATGCCGATCCATAGACTGGCGAGCAGTGCGGCAGCTATGCAGAATAGACCAATATAACTGGCGAGTTTTAAAGGTGCGGTGGAAAAAGAGGTAATCCCCTCAAGCGCCAGGTTCCACAATGCACGGTAATTCCATTTGCTACTGCCGCTAATGCGTTCATCACGATGATAAATAATTTCTTTTTGCTTGAAACCTAACCATGCAAAAAGCCCCTTCATAAATCGATTGGATTCGCGTAGCTGGCAGAGGCTATCGACTGCACGTCGGCTTAATAGACGAAAATCACCCACACCTTGTGGAATGTCAATGTGACTAATTCTAGCGATTAGCCGGTAAAAAGTGTGCGCGGTGAGTCTTTTTAACCATGTTTCACCCTGTCGACTGGCTCGTTTCATATAAACAATGTCGTAGCCACGTTGCCATTCCGTGAGCATTTCTGGAATCAGTTCTGGTGGATCTTGCAGATCTGCATCAAGAATAATAACCGCATCACCTTTGGCATGATCCAAACCCGCTGTCATTGCTATTTCTTTACCAAAATTGCGACTGAGGTCGATGATGGCAATGCGCGTATGTTTTTTGCGCAGGGCCTGCAGTATTTGCAGGCTGTTATCGTTACTGCCGTCGTTTATGTAAATAATTTCGGTATTTAAAGGCAGATCATTGGCAACGGCGTCAAGTCGTTGGTGACAATTTTCAAGGACCTCTTGCTCATTGTAAACGGGAATAATGATTGAAAGCAGAGGGCGATGCCTTTTTTTACCCACAGAATGGTCAGCTGAAGATGTGCATTGCTCGGTGGTGCCAGTGTTTGCAGCGGACTTCTGTTGATCACTCAAGTTATAGTTATAGTTCATTTTGAATACCTGAAACTGTACGACTACAGGGCACAGAACCCTGAGTGTAAATTAATTTTTCATAATTTAATCACAGCCAAAGCACTGTAAATCAGCTCTACAGTGGTTGTTTATGATTAGTTTTTATTTGCGCGTTTGCGAGTTTGCGCGTGGCAGAGACGCGTCGAAAAATCAGGCAGTAATTGGTGGTGGTATGACAGGTTGTTGATAAACGCTGTACAGGCTAATGCCTGTGGTTGTGAACGGGGTTATGGCAGATAGTTGAACCCATGTTTCTAACTGAGTAAATAATGAGGCGTAGTTGTAGTCACAACTGTTATAGCAGCAGACTGCCGTTGTATTGTTGAGATGGCACGGTGTATTGATGCTTTGTTCATTTGATAAAGACTGAAGTGCATCGGCGTTTACAGGCACACTGCTCATTGACGCGTCGACTGTTATGGTGCTTGATAGCAGCATAATAATAATTAGTGGGGTTAAAAAAAATCTCATAGCCTGTACAAAGGGGGAGTAAAGTTATGGGTGAGATGCCTGATGTGACTGAAAGTTCCCTAATGAGATTAATATGTCCAGCGTTTATTTGCCTGGTAGTTCCACACGAATGTAATCGCGGTGGCTGATATTTGAGCGCTTATGGCTGATAATGCTAGTAAATAAAATGCCAGGCTAACCACCATTGCATTGAGTGCCAGACCTGCGCAAGCAATTAATATAAACGAGCTACTGGTAAGGAAGTGCCCTCGCTGGCTGTTAAATGTGTAAAAATAATTAACAAAGTAATTCAGTACAGCACCGGCAAAGGCACCGACACTAGTTGCCAGTACAAGGTTTGTATCCAGTCCCTTATGCAGGCTGAATAAAATCACATAATGCAGTAATGTTGCTAAGACACCGGCCACAGCATATTTATATAAAGGATTTAAATGATACTTAAACATGCAAATTGGATGTTTAAGTTATGGATTTGTTCAATAGTTATAAAATATTTTTTATAACTTGCCTGGAGAAATAGTGATTGACCGTATTTTATTTTAATCTCGGCTGAATGTTTGAGGTACATATGTTTATTTAAACAGCGCTTAATACAGATGATTAAGCGCGCGCTTTAAACAAGCTCGCATTGCGTTGCTTAAATAGGTTACTGGTGGTTAATGAACCGACACATTTGGGTTAGAAATTCCCTCACTAATTTCAATGGCTGTTGCATCACGGACTTCAAGAACTTTGACAGAAAATTTGGCTGTTTTACCCGCAAGTGGATGATTACCATCAACAGTTAATTTACCATCTTCTATTTTTGTCACAGTAAATGATTTTGTTTCGCCTGCATCATTGGCCATTTCAACCTTTTCGCCAACTTTTCTGAATTGAGGTGGTACGTTTTCCAGGTCATCAGTGAAAGTTAAATCTGGGTCTATTTCACCGAAACCTTCAGCGGGTGGTACATCAACTTCTATTCTGTCGCCAGCAACGCAGCCTTCTAGTGCCCGCTCTACCGGCTCGATTAGGCCCATATTACTAGCACCATGGACATAATTTACCGGTAAATCGACTTGCTCTACGACGTTACCTTCGCCATCTGAAATGGTATAGGTAAATTGCACTGCTTTGTTTCTTTGGATACGTTGGTCTGAATTATTTGAAGTCATATTATAAGTCATTGTTTAATAATGGAAAAAATTTAACCAATTATAGCGTAAAAGCCTACATCACCATAATTAGTGCGCTTAATGATCGCATAGTATTGGTGTATAATCTGCGCTGTATTAAATTATAAGGTATTCCTATGGAAGCATCATCATGTAGTAAAGCCGAACCCTTTGCATTGCAAGTGCTGGGTGATTCTATGCAGCCTGAATTTATGGATGGTGTGGTGGTGATAGTCGACCCTGAGGGTATTATTCGCGATGAATGCTATGTTGTCGCATTGGATAAAAAAGACGAATACACCTTTCGTCAGTACCGTGTATACAATGAAAAACACTATCTCGTTCCATTGAATGACTTATATGAGACAGAAGAGTTTGGTGGCCCCGACCGCGTTAAAGGTGTTGTTATTCAGCAGGCGGGTAAGCATCGTAAAGATCGTAGGTTTTACTAAACAATAACTTTACTAATCTGCAATAAAAAAGCCCTGATTTTCAGGGCTTTTTTATTGCTAAATTACGTTAGAGAGTTAACTTGGTTCCATCTGGTCAGCTCGTGGGCCTTTACTAAAGTAGGCATCTGCATCGTCTTCATCTACTTCGTTTTCATTCATATCGAACAAAGGTTGTTCATAGTCAAACCAACCACGCAGACCTGTTTTTAAAGAGCTGACATTGCTGTAGCCCATTAATTGCATGGTATGGGCAGCTAAGGCACTGCGGTTGCCAGAACGGCAAATCACTATCACTTCTTTGTCGCGTGCTGCAGCCAGTTCTGGAATGGTATCTTCATAACCCCAGTCACAGCCGGACTCTAGAACACCACGCGGTACATTAATAGAATTTTTAATATGTAGTGTGTTAAATTCTTTTGCTTCAGTAATATCGATAAGTAATAATTCTTCGTCCGCTGCAAACTTCTCTTCCAAATCCCAGGGGAAAACTTCTTTAATATTTGGCAGTATATCGTCGATAAGTGATTTAAAAGTTTTCATGTTTTAGGGCCTGCCTGATAGTCGTGAGGCTTTTGCTTAAGGCCTTGTTCTACTGCAATTACTGCAGCTTCTACACGGGAATGTACTTCGAGCTTTCTTAAGATTGCTTTTACATGTAGCTTGACGGTGCCGTCAGAAATACCCAGATTACGCGCAATTACTTTATTACTTTGTCCATCTGCCAATAAACATAAAATTTCTAGCTCTCTTGGTGTGAGTTCAGAAAATGGTTTTTCTTTTTGCTCAACTTCAATAGGTTCACCCTGAACCATTTTTGCCAGTACATCTGTTAAACCATGAGCAACAACGCTTTTACCTTTTTCTATGTCGCGTAAAGCGCTTACCAGTTCATCTGGTTCCATATCTTTAAGTAAATAGCCTTGTGCGCCATTGCGTAAGGCTTCTACTAAGTCTTGCTCTTCGTTACTTGTGGTAAGCATAACAATGGGGGCTACAACATTTTGTTTTTTAGCCTGCCTTAGTACGTCAAGGCCATTCATGTCCGGCATACGTAAATCGAGTAATATAATGTCGGGTTTTAATTCGTCGATTAACTGTAAGCCTTTTGCTCCCTCGGCGACAGCATCTACAACTTCAATGCCACGTTGTTCAAGCAAACCTTGTAGACCAACTCTAAACAGAGCATGGTCGTCGATAATTAATACACGCATACTCAAGAGCTAATCTCCGATAATCGTTGCAATGGGTCGTTTTTAGTTTCGCTGCTATAAGTAAAATACAGTTCTATTCTGGTGCCTTCCTCGGGATCGCTTTCAATGCGCAAGTCGCCACCTAAATAATTAGCTCTCTCTTGCATAATGCTTAATCCTACATGCTTCCCCGGGTGGTCACTGATGTTTGGTGTTTCAAATCCCTGGCCATCATTTTCTATTAAAATATGGTGGTTAGCATTTTCATCGCAGCGGAACATTAAGCGTACATTGTTAGCGTTGCTATGTTTGCGAATGTTGTTTATAGCCTCTTGCACAATACGAAAAATATGCATTTCTAAATTGGCTGGTAAGTCTGAATTTTCCCACTCCCGTTGCAGCAAAATATGCATGCCTGAGTCTTTTCGCGTGCGAGAAACTAGTTTTTCTACTGCAAGCATTAATCCTTGTTTGTCTATTGGTGTACGACAGTGTGCAATAAGTTCTCTTAAATCAGAATAGGCTTCATCTAGGCTGTTTTCTACTTGTTCAATACCACGAATAGACTGGAATTCAGAAGTAGGTTGCAGGGTCTCATCTAATACACGAACTTGAAAACGCAAGCTTGCTAATGTTTGTGCCAGTGAGTCATGCAGCTCATTAGCAATAAGGCTACGTTCCTGCATAATAATCATGCGCCGTGATTCCTGGTCTTGCTTGGCTTTTTCAATAGAGTTACTTAATTGTGTCGCTAGTGTAGAAAATAATTCAAATAGATCGGCCTGGTTTCCTAATGGGCGCTGATTAAGCTTTATACGAATAACACCCAGTGTAAGTGATTGGTTGTGCAGTGGAAGGTAATACGATCGATCATCATCAGACACATCGCATTGTAAAATTTCAGCAAGACGTGTGACGTGTTGATTGTCATGAATGATATTATTATTAACCAAAGTGTCTGCAAGTTCATCGGTGATTTTAATGCGCTTAGACTGGGAGACAATGGTAGGGTCGATACCTGAACCTGAAATAAATTCTAACCAGTTGTTCTCTGTTATTAACCAGACGGATACGTTTTCAGCCTGTAATTCCTGATATGTTTTTTTACAAAAAAGCGTCAGTA
>Ga0316209_1002555_pt1 | contig 14418 bp, 13 predicted proteins | sample 6monopyrite_MG_FD_204945 | JGI IMG/M metagenome (GOLD analysis project Ga0316209, IMG submission 204945) | Microbial mat bacterial communities from mineral coupon in-situ incubated in ocean water Damariscotta River, Maine, United States -... | ecosystem: Environmental > Aquatic > Marine >...
TGCGATATCCAGCCGAATTGAATTCTGTTGGCCTGGCGACAATATTATTTCCATTTTCCAGCCGGCAAGCCTCATGCTCGTTCAGTCGTAACTCGAACGTTGTTGCATCAGGACTTTCTGTTGAAGATGGCTCACTTTCATGAGGATACCGATAGATATCCGCCATCCCTTCGATAACTTGCACTTCCGTTTCGCTTGCTTCTGAAACATTCACCGAAAAACGAGTGCCTCGATCCACCACGCGTGTAACCGGGGTATCTACACGGAACCCTTCTGCCCCCTTGGGTGCATAAACCGAACAATGTCCGACATCTAACGCGAGGCAGTCATCAGAAAGAACGCGGAACACAGCCGGCCCTTCAACAATGGTCATTGCTCCACGCGGGAACGATAATTCGACAAGACCGCTGAGCAATACATATTCTCGCTTGGGTGAAAGAATAGATTTTATCGACGGCGACATCTCCCCCAGAAAGCGAGCATGCGACAAGCTGGCAAACTGCACATTTCCAGTAGATATTTCGACTACTTTTTCTGGAACGGCGCTGGAATGATTCGCCGCATACCAGACCATTGGTAGCGCAATCACTGAAAGGATCGCCACGAGCCAACCACTCTGGCTGACAATGCGAGGCCAGTAACGATTCTGTTTTTTGATCGAAGATGCACTAACTTTGCTTTCAGTGTTTGAGTCTTGCCATTCCACCTGCTGCATCACACGGCAAGAAAAACTGTCGCTATCCTCGGGCAGCTTCTGCATGACATCGCCCACGAACTGTTCATCGCCATCTGTCTGTTCGGTCGCGATTAACCCCAGCAGTCGATGCGTTCGGTAATAATCAGCCGCCTGTTTGAGTAGGAATTTGTGAGCCGTCAGCAACTCTTGCAGTTCGACAAGACCGGTTTCTTCCAACTCTCCTTCGAGATAGTCGGTCCATAATTCGCCAAAGCGTTCTTCGGGATTTTTTGATGAATTTGTCACGAGACACCTCCTTGTGTAGTCGCGATTCGTTTTTCAATACAGTGTTGCAATTTTTGACGTATCTTCCAAAGTTGTTTTTTGATTGCGGTAACAGAGCGCCCGCTGCGATTCGCCATTTCTTCCAGCGGAATTTCTTCGCGGTAACGCCAATCGACAAACTGACGCAACGGCTCGCTGAGAGCTTCCAGACACTGCTTAAGCGACTCGGCTCGATCCAGCCACATTTCAGGCGGTTCCTGATCAAAACGTTCAAGTTCTCGCTGCAACAATTGTGGTGCATACCGTGTATGATAATCAGCCACGCGGCGTAATCGAGTCGTTTCAGTTTTCAACTGATACCGAGCCACCGTAAACAGCCAGGCCGCGAAATTGCTATCCAATTCATATTCATCAAGCCGAGAAAAAACAGCGACAAAAGCCTGCTGGGCGATCTCATCCACATCAACCCCCGGCGGAGCATGCACCGCCAACCAGGAACGCAGCGACCGCTCGTGTCGGCGTACAACAACCTCGAAAGCATCCCGTTCCCCCTGAAGGACAAGGCGCAGGCAATCATCGGTCGAAATTTGAGAATAGTTTTTACCCGGCATGACACCCCATCATGGCAGAAATCCCGATCTGGTTACCCTCTTTAGCAATAGAATCCATCTTTTTTCTATATTTTCATAAAGATTTTTTCCCGTTTGGTCCACTAATCACTACATGCTTATCTGTAAAAAAGATCAGTGAGCCAGGTGGAATTAACTTGATTATCACGCGGACGGGTTATAATGCCGAAATGAAATCTCGCTGTCGGACAGGAGTCGGCAGGAACAGTTGGTATTTTGAAAGGAGACAGGAACGTGTTGAGAACATTTGTAATGGCATCAATGATTGCATTGACTGCTACCGTCGGGCTGGCAACTTCAGCAATACAGGCTGCTGAACCAGCCGCTACCGCACAGGCAAAACCTTACGCTCCGGATCAGGTTATTGAGCACACTGCGAATAAACCGGTCTGTGAAAAAGGTAACTGTAAAGCGTGTGGAGGCGAGTGCTGCGGAAAATGTAGTGGGGGTGTCTGTAAAGCTTGCAGTGCAAAATCAAGTTGCTGCAAGGCGAAAAAAACGTGCTGTGCATCCAAAGCATGTTGTGCACCGAAGGTATGTTGTGCACCAAAGACTTGTTGCCCAACTTCAAAAGTTTGCTGCTCTTCAAATAGCTGTTGTCACAGCCATCATCATTGCTGTTACAAGCCAACACGGCGAGAGCTGCGGGCAGAACATCGTGCCAACCGAAGATGCAATCGCCGCAGTCGTTGCTGCAGATAATCTTCTAACGTAATCTTCGTGAAATTGAACGGGTGACTGCATCTACAGTTACCCGTTTTTTTTTGTGATGCCCCTCTCCATGCCAGCAAAATTGTTACCGCAATCACCTTCATCAGACCAAGTGTCCAACAGAAAAGATAAAAGAGTAGCGAAATGATCAGAAATCGAATTGCTGCTAAATTCTGAAGAACTGGTCTGCTCATTACAACCGGAACGGTCTTGCTCGGACAGTTTTCCTATTCGTTACGCTGGTCTGAATTCCTTATGTGAATTCTTTCGGTCTCATTTCTACCTCATTGAAAAGAGGGCTTTCTTCCGATCTCAATGAGGTCATGAAAAGTTCCAGCAAATCGAAAAAGAAAAAAGACGTTTCTTCCCCCAAAGGCTGGAAGCGGCTGTTGTTCGATCCTCGTGTACTGACACTATTGGGGCTGCTTTGCTTTCTTCCGCTGGTGGTCAGTGTTGCAGGAAAATTTGGAGGCAGCCTGCTGGAGGAGCAACGCTTTGAGGTAACTCGCGACTCTTTTCAGATTAATGAATCGCCAGAAGGGGTTCCGAATGATATTCTGGCTCGCGTTTGGCGTGAATCAAAATTGCCCGAAGAATTCTCTATTTTAGAGCCGGGTTTATCAAAAAAACTAGGCGAAGCATTCGAACAATCGCCCTGGATTGCCAAAGTAAAACATCTGGAATTAAAGCCTGCTTCGGTAATAAAAGTGGAATTGGAATATCGCGTGCCAGTCGCTTTGGTAAAAAGTGCGCACGGTTATTTTCCGATTGATCGGGACGGCGTGCTGCTTCCGCCGGCTGATTTTTCAGCTGATGATCTGGCGAGATATCCGCTTATTGTTAGTCCGCGAAGCAATCCGCAAGGCCCTGCAGGAACGCATTGGGGAGACCTTTCCATTTGGGGAGCCGCCCGGCTGGCGGAAGTTTTAACGCCCGATCATCAATTAAAAACGTACTGGAAAAAATACGATTTAGCCAGCATTCAATTTTCCGGCGAAGTCAATTTGCTCAACGCTTCACCCGATCAACTGCGGCGGGTCACTTATCGATTAGTCACCAAAAAAGGAAGCGAAATTATCTGGGGGATCGCTCCGGAAATCCCCGATCCTGCAGAACCAGATGCAGAAACAAAACTCAAAAGACTGGCTCTCTATTTTCAAAATATTGGCGGGACAACCGCAGGGCAAAAACCTGTCGAAATCGATCTGCGTCGCTGGAAAAACATTGCCCGCCGCCCGTTGCCGGAATCTTCTGATCGAACAAAGCTGCAATAAACTACAGTTGCACTGCTTATGTTGATCGTATCGAAAAGAACCCTGTACTCCTATTGGTGTTAATCCCTGTTCTTAGATTCCAACCCTTGACATCACTTGTTCGCTCTCCTCAAAATAGATGGTACAATGCTCAATCAGTTTCCCAAGGGTCAATAGAGAAACGGTATTCACTTTATGCAAGCCAGACTTATCCCGCTCGAAAAGGGGCGACCCGTTGAGATCACCAAAGATGTGACCATTGTCGGTCGCAAACAGGGAACCTGCGATTTGGCGATTGATCATCCCAGTATCTCAAAAATACATTGCGCGATCGCGCGAACCGATGGCCTGTTATTTATCCGCGATCTTGGCAGCACCAACGGGACGAAGGTAAACGGTCAGCGCGTTCTACGGGGAGCCATTCTTCCCGGCGACGAACTCGCATTCGCAAAAGTGAAATTTCGCGTTTTCATGGGGCCGGACAAGCCCGATGAAGTCTCTTCGAGCGAAAAGACAGAAGTCATTTCACACGACCCGGCTACAGTCGATCCCGATGAATTCGAATTCGACAGCGATTCGGATGACGGCCCGGGATTTCTAAAAATGCTGGGCAATGATGATTAAGCATTGAGCAAACAATAACTGTCATATCTGTGTTCGTTTTTCGTAGGATGGCAGTTACTGTTTGCCCGATGCTAATGTTCTTAACATTGGTCGTAACTTTTCAGCTTTGACGTAGGGACCGCTACCATTGGTCTAACAAAATAACTGCCACTTCTTCAGTTTCTGCACTGTTGGGTGGTGTGCTTGCCCTCAGCAGTTAGGGGAACCTCTATTTATCCAAAAAGAGCACAGACATTCGGCGTCTGTTTCGTTTGAGCCTGCTGTATCGTAGGCAGACTCCGAATCTCTCCCCTGCGTTCAAACTGTATTTTGAATGAATAGTTACTAAAACTTAAACCTTAAAGGACCACGAAAGAAACGAAAAACACGAAAGAGGAGACAACAATTCGTTCAACGGCAAGCCGAAGGCGACTGCATAAAACAGGTCTACTTTCATCTTCCAGAACTGTTGCGGGAGATAATGCACTTAGTTATTTCCGTAAATCCTCTCGTTGATTCGATGTACTGCTGTTACAATGCCTCTTTTCTTCATCTGGTTCCGACTACACCTGAATAGATAATGGCGACAGAGTCATGCAAAAAGTTTCTTTGGGAAATACGGGATTGGAAGTCAGTTCGATTGGTTTTGGTGCGTTCAAAATTGGGCGAAACCAGAAGACAAAATATCCCGCCGAGTATGCGCTGCCAAGTGAGCTGGAATCTGAACGGCTTCTTAATGCGGTGCTTGACATGGGAATTAATCTGATCGACACCGCCCCCGCTTACGGCATCAGTGAGCAGCGAATCGGAAACGCGATTTCACATCGCCGCGATGAATTTGTTCTGGCGACAAAAACGGGGGAATGTTTTGAAGAAGGAGAATCGATCTACGATTACTCTGCACAGGCAACGCGAACCAGTATCGAGCGAAGCCTCAAACGGCTTAAAACAGAAGTACTCGATATTGTTCACATTCATTCCGATGGGCGTGATGAATGGATTCAGAAACAGACCGATGTTGTCGAAACGCTTCAGCGGTTCAAAGAACAGGGAGTGATCCGTTACCTTGGTTTTTCAGGGAAAGAGGCGAAAGGTGCGGAACTAGCGATGAGTTGGGCGGACGTGTTAATGGTGGAGTATCACAGTCAGGATTCGAGCCATCAGCAGGTGATGGAAAAGGCAGCCAGCAAGGGAATGGGCGTAATTGTAAAAAAAGGATTGGCTTCCGGACATTTACCAGCCGACGAAGCGATTCGTTTTGTGCTGAGCAAGCCCGATGTGCACTCCATGGTGATCGGCGGATTAAACGAAAAGCACCTGCATAACAACTGTGAAATCGCCCGTTCGGTTTGATGAAGATAATCTCACCTGTGCTATTGATGCGACTTCATTTTTTCCGCGGTTTTGTTTGCCGTTCGATTTCCCGATAAATGGGTGTCCCTGATCCTGAACTGCCTGCCGCGGGAGGGACGTTGATTTTGGGGAGCCATTTTGCGTGTTCTGAAATCACCGTTGCAAATTGAGGCAGGTGAGCCAGATTCGTGATTTCATCGGGATCTGTTTTGTGATCGTAGAGTTCTTGCGAGCCATCATCGTAGCGAATATATCGCCAACGCTGCGAGCGGATCGAATGATTGTTCGGTCCGAACGTCGTGATGGCAGGTCGGTTCCATTTGGCTTTCGAGTTTTTCAGAAGGGGCTCAAGACTGACTCCTTCAAGCTCTTTTCTGGAAGGAAGATTGCACAGTTCGATCAAAGTCGGATACAGATCGATCAACTCGACAGGGGGGGTGCATTTCACATTTTTCAGGCAGCCCGGACCTGCAATAATAAGCGGCGAGCGAGCAGATTCCTCCCACAGCGACCGCTTGGCCCAGCGTTGTTTTTCTCCCAGATGAAACCCGTGATCACTCCAGAGAACAATAATCGTATTGTCTGCTTCCCCACTACGCTCAAGAGCATCCAATGTGATGCCGACACAATGATCAACAAAGCTGATACACGCCAGATAGGCCTGCACCGCGTGTGCAAATTCGCCATGCTCCAGAAACCAACTGTGACGCGGAGCAACTCCACTAAGCGTTAATTTGATCGCAAAATCTGAAATGTCATCGAGGTCTCCCGTCGGATTTTGCGGGAGTTTTAATTCTGCTTGCGGGTAAAGATCGAACCACTTTTGCGGAACATAAAGTGGAACATGAGGCAGAGAAAAACCGAGCGCCATGAAAAATGGTTGTTCTTTCTGAGCCAATTCTTCTAACCGAGACGCTGCCCAGGTTGCTGTTAGATGATCGCGAACCTGTTCATCTTTTTCGGGCCACGCCCCCCAATCCCAAAGTCTTGATGAATTCGGCTTGTTGTAACTGAGCTTCTTTTTCGGACGAGAAGCACCGGAGCGGGCCGGGCTTATTTCATCAAACGAAGCCCGGTCGATATCACTCATTTTTCCATGAAATATTTTCCCACGGGTGATCGTGTAATATCCCTGTTTTTGAAAATATTGAAACAACGATTCGGCTGTTCGTGTTTTTTCAACACGGCGAAAATCCGGTCCCAGAAAATAAATACCGGTTGTTGAAGGACGCAGTCCGGTGATGAGACTGGCACGGGATGGATTACAAATCGGCGCCTGGCACTGCGCATTCAAAAAGAGGGTTCCTTGCCGGGCCAGTTTATCAATTGCAGGCGTTTTTACCTGTGGATGCCCGCCGTAACAACCGACCCAGTCGTTGAGGTCATCAATCGAAATAAACAGAACATTCGGCTTTTGCGAGGGAGCATCACTTCCCCGGCAAGCGGAAGGGGCAATCTGCAAACTCACCAACAAAATCAACCCGATTGCCAACCGTGTCACAGAGGTCAATTGAAAGGTGTTCCATTGGAATGTTCGTCGTACAAATCGCATGAAATTGACACCTGTTTGAAACAGTTGGGTGATCTTCTAACATTTCATATTACTTCTTCTGATAGCTGGCGTAAATCGCATCCATGACAAACTGGTTGATTAATCGGCACGCTGCTGCTTCTGATTTTTTACGGGTATCAAGCTGAATTTGAACCCCGGCATCATGCAGTAACTGCGAAAAGGGCTTGATCCAGTTATTGTTATTAGATTCTGTATTGGAATTCGTCGTTGTCAATAGCCCTCGCAAATGTCTGAGAAAGCGGAAGTTTTTCAACGGTTGATCGAGCAGATTGTTTGTCGGGTTGATCGCCAGGAATCCCGCAAACTGTAGTGGATGCGATAAGGTGAGTTGCATCGCCAGTGAGGCACAATCTGAAAACCCGGCCAGATAAATTCTCTCCGGATGAATATTCGCCTGCAAATTAAACTCGACTAATTCTTCCTGAATATGACTGAGTACCTGATCGCAGCAGATACCTTTTGTGCAATCAAATTGCTCAAGAGAAATTTCCAGTCCCAGATAATTTTGATCGCTGACCAAAGGCATTTGCTGCTGAAAACTGCGCGAGGATGAACTTCCTTGATGCAGCCAGATTATTAAAGGGTAGGCGTATTTGGGTTCATAATTATCGGGATAGTAAAACGTATCTGGCGTGAGCAGGTTTTTGGGCAGTCCCAGATCTTCCTCGGAAATTTCTTCTGGAGTATGATCAAGGATATCCTCTGGCTCTTCTTGCCAGGCAAGGGAGGCGAGTAACTCTTTGATCGCTTCGGGATCGTACTTGGAATACGTTTGATGTGCAAAATGACGATGCTCCAAATCGAAGTGAAAACGTTTCATAATAAAATCTACTTGTGTCTCGATGTTAAAAACCAGTGAAATTTCAAAAAATATAGTTATCTCAAACGATACCGATACCGGTGATGGACTCCGCGATATCCTTTTGCCTGCGAAAACAAATGCAGCGGAAAATACTTGCCGGGGCAGTGTGTCGATTTCACACTTTTATGAGCCATGACATTGCTTGAATCAATTTCATGTTCTTTTTTTAACGCTTCCAATAATGTTTTTAATGAAGCCAACTGTTTGGGAGTCGGCTTTGTTTTATCGAAATTTCCTATTAAACAAATTCCAATTCCCGCATTGTTATAGTTGGCATTGCCTGCGTGAGCCCCTTCAATTTGGTCGAGCCAGCGAAAAGTCTGCTCGATTTTTCCATCTTTCATGCCGTTCCCATTGCCAATCACAAAGTGATAACCGATCCCCCGCCACGGATTCCCCTGGCTGTCCACACGTTGCAAATGTGCCTGATGAATCGAGGCAACACTTCCTTTTGATGTCGCCGTATGATGCAGCACAATATATTTCCAGGTACGTTCATCCGCTTCCGGCTGCCAGGGGTTAGAGGAATCGTTTTTGAGTGGACTCTCTTTCGGTTTTACAACTTTCGAATCTGATTTTCTAAAACGTGAATTCAAAACTCTTGTCATATCTATCGGCGGGGGTGGCTGACGGTGCCGGGATACTGCATGTGAGCGAGGTAACTGAGCCAATGCTTCCTGCCCACCATGCAGTAACATCAACGCAGCGATTGAAACAATCAATGCCAGAATTCTATGCTGAAAGATTGTGATCGTCACAGATTCGACTGCCTCACTTTCATCACGGCGTAAAAAATACTGAAAGGCGAATGGGACTGCCTGATGGATACCGAACCCAGACAGCACTGTATCTGTGAAAAAATAGTGTGTCAATCTGAAGTTTTATTTGCCCGGTTATTGAACGCCTGCGGGCAGGAATTGATCACTCTCGTAGCGATGATATTGTGAAGCAAGAGGTTTTGCGTAAACTTTAACGGGGCCTCAATCTTTGTGTATCTTACCCGAATTGATAGATCGGCTTGATTGTTAAGAGGTTGGTGTTTCTGAGCATTTTTCTTGTGATTGTTAAAGTTCGTCATACAAAAAAGGCCCTGCGGTTTTACCACAGGGCTTTTTCGATCGCATTGATACGCTGCTTAAATTACACAGAGAGGTAGCCATTGGTGTCGAGATAGGCGACAACTTCCTGAGCGAGTTCGTCGATGCTTTTGTTATCGGCATCGAGAGTCAGTTCTGGTTTTTCCGGTTCTTCGTAAGGGTCATCAATCCCGGTGAAGCCTTTGATTTCTCCTGCGCGTGCTTTTTTATAAAGACCTTTGGGGTCACGAGCTTCGCAGGTTTCCAAAGAAGCATTGACGTAAACTTCAATGAATTCGCCTTCGTTAAGAATTTCGCGAGCACGGTCACGATCAGCCCGGTAAGGGGAAATGAAAGCAGTCAACACAAATGTGCCCGCTTCGCAAAACAGCTTTGCCACTTCGCCAATTCGACGAATGTTTTCTGTGCGATCCTCAGCCGAGAAGCCAAGGTTCTTGTTCAATCCCATGCGAACATTGTCGCCATCGAGAACGAACGTGTGGATCCCTTTTTCATGCAGGATGTGATCAACTGTGTTCGCAACCGTACTTTTTCCGCACGCACTGAGTCCGGTAAACCAGAGGACTGCACTTTTATGTCCATTCAGTTTCAGGCGATCTTCTGTACTGACGGTGTGGTCGTGCCAGGTAACATTTGTTGCTTTTTGTTCGGCCATTTTTTAATTCATCAATCTCGAAAGTAAGTGAGTGTGGGAGGACTTACCAGTATCTTGGCACGTTCGCAGGCGTTAAACCCTGGTGAATGCCGTCTGGTTGAATCCCGTTAATATGACAAAATGTCATGTCAAGCCGGATATTAGAGAAAATATTACAACAGGGGAACCCCAGGAAATCAGAAATTGACTTCGGGGGTACCTATCGAATAAAATTGATGTGTTCGGGCGTTTTCAGGCTTTGTGGCACGGGATATCGATCATTTGGCTGATTCCTACTGTTTCACAAACGGGCAATTTCTTTGCGATGATTGCTATTTCAAATGGTTTCCATTTGGTTTTGGTGGTTCAAACAGGTCATCCGGGCTAAGGAGAAGACGACTATGGTGAGGATTATTTCTGGCGAACAACAGTTGAAAAACTTCTTTGCAGGTTTACTCGAAAATACTTTCTACGCAGAAATGGGAGTTGCCGATCCGCTTCTGGTTGATTATCTCACCAATCTGCTGCTGCGATTTCTCCACAGCGAGACCATCTTCAAACTTCGAGACCTTGAAGGGCATCGGCTTGAAGAAGTAGCCGGGATGTTGCTTGAAGCTGAACAGTCACTCCCCAGACCACGCCGGGAAATTCACAGACATATTGGCGATTTCACTCTGTTTTGGTCGGGGGTTTATCCGGAAGCGTTGAAGCATTTGAAATCACTTGATCGCAAAGACTTCCTCATTAACTATCGCGAACAGGGAAAACGCTCTTATTACATCGCGAGTACTTACGAGCAAGAGCCTTACGAAGAAGAAGCACCGACGTTACGAAAGATTAGTGATTTATTTGATCTTTGTACCAAGGGGCTGCATTCTGTTCGCCAGGAATGGGAATTGAAATTCTGTGCGTAAACGATAACTGAACAGTTACTTCGATTATTGATATCGCCAGAACGATGGGAAGAACAGGACGAGTACCGCGAACAATTCGAGCCTGCCCAGCAGCATCAATAAAGTGAGTAGCAGTTTCCCTTGCTGAGAGAATTCGGAAAAGTTGGAAGCGGGACCGAGTACGCCTAACCCCGGACCAATGTTGTTGAGCGTTGCTGCAACGGCTGAGGCGCAATCGATCAGTTTTTCTGCTTCGGTATGTGTTTGGCTCACCGCCCATTGAGTATCGGGTTCAATCACATTTAACGTCATCCAACTGGAAATGAAGATGAACAGAATCAGGCTGAAATAAACAACGACATCGTGGCGAAGAGAAGCAGGAAGATTTTCGCCGCCCAGTCGTAATGAACGAACAACTTTCGGGCGAAAGGCGCGCTCCACTTCCATCAGCATCACTTTGAAAAAGAGAATGAAGCGAACAACCTTGATGCCGCCGCCGGTCGATCCTGCACAGCCGCCCACAAACATCAGTAACAACAGCAACCCCTTGGCGAATTCCCCCCATTGACTGAAATCTTCGCTGCCAAATCCAGTCGTTGTCATTATAGAAACAGAAATAAAACTGGCGTGCCGCAGCGCAGAACCCACTGAATCATAAACACCCTTAAATAATAAATTCCCGGCTAAAATGACTGTTGCCAGTAGCAGGATCGAAATATAAACTTTCCATTCAGGATCTTTCACCAGAATGGTAATGCGGCGATACCAACGTTCTTTCCGCAGCGAAGGTTGTCCGCTCATCATTAAATAAAAGAGGGAAAAATTCGTTCCCGCGATCAGCATGAACAGCGTAATAGTGAGTTCGATTGAAATGGAATTGAAATGTCCGATGCTTTTGTTATACGTACTGAACCCGCCCGTTGCCATCGTGCCGAAGGTGTGGCAAAGTGCATCGAAGATTGACATCCCCAATAACAAAAACAGCATGGTGAGAATGAAACTGAGCCCGACATAGATTTTCCACATGATCATCGCCGCTTCCCGAACCCGCGGCTTGACCGTATCGTTCAGCGGTCCAGGAACTTCTCTTTGCATCAACGCTTTGCCGCCGCCGCCCAGGTGTCCCAGTAGGGCAACAAACAACACGATAATTCCCATGCCGCCCAGCCAGTGAGTAAAACATCGCCAGAACATGATGCACTTGGGAATCATTTTCGGGTCTTCAAGTTCACTCAACACCGAAGCCCCGGTTGTGGTGAAACCGGAAATCGATTCAAAAAGAGCATCGATAATCGTCATCGGAACATCCGGCGTTCGCATCGTTCCCGAAAAAAGAAAGGGAAGGGCGCCCAGAATTCCAGCCAAAAGCCAGCCCAGCCCGACGATTGCCAAAGCTTCTTTATGCAGGATCGTCCCTTCCGATTTTCTCCCCAGCCAGGAAAAAGTTCCTCCAACAGTAAGACTGATCGCCATCGCAGCGAGAATGCCTTGAAACCCTTTGGTTTCAAACTGCATCGCGACTCCGAATGCAGGAAAAGCCCAAGGCAGAGATAACGCCATCGTGCCGCCGACCAGCAGCGAAAGCATTCCCAACAATTTGAACAGCAAGGGCCAATTCATTGATAGATCACTCGAGAGGAAGAAATGACAGGCACCCCACGCTAAAAGGGACTACGGGATTGACCCCGGTACGGCTGGTTCACTCTGATTGCCGACACCAAATTCAACTCATTTTGAAATTTTCGCAACACACAAAGAAATTAACTATTCGCATTATTTAAGGGAACCTCTATTTATTCAAAAAATCCTACTGGATGGAGGGTAGACATTCTTGTCTGCATACAATACAGCCTACCCTTACCAGCCAGACGCCGAATGTCTGTGCTCCTTTTGAATAAGTAGAGGTTTCCATAAATGAGAAAAGCAGTTTGACGACAAGCCGCCCAAGTTGCAATCATGTTGCCTCTGAATGGCCTGTCCTGATCGATTAGGGGATGCTCAAGGCTGTTCAGAATTGGAATCTGGCGTATACTGTTACAACACCAATAGTAGAGTTCTGCTCAATACTTTCTCAAGGACATAGATCGAATGCTGGAAAGGCGGGAGTTGTTTCCCCATGTGATCGAGATGAATCATCAGGCGCGCAGGCGATTTGGCTGCTCTGTCTATCTGATTCACTGCGGTACAAATTGGGCATTAATTGATATCGGTTACGAAGACACCGCAGAGGAAATTGTCGAAATGATTCGACAAATGGATTTCCCGCTGGCTGGTTGCAAATATCTCATCGCATCTCATGCCGACGTTGATCATATTCAGGGGTTCGAAAAGGCTCACCGTTTACTGCCCGAATCAATCATCTGTGGTCACCCCGATGCAGCCCGCCTGTTGAAAAGTCGGGATCGTTTAATGACTTACGCTGAAATTCCCGCACAAGGTATTTCGATTCATTTACCAGAAATCACGATCAGTCAAACCGTTTCAGAAGGGGATCGCCTGAAAATTGGTAAGCTGGAACTGGAAACCTGGCACACGCCGGGGCATACCATTGGGCAACTTTCCTTTCGGCTGGGCAATCTTCTTTTTTGTGGCGATAATCTTTTTCGAGATGGCTGCGTCGGAAATATCGATGCGCATCATGGTTCTGATATTCCCGATTTTATTCAATCGTTATCACGCATTCGAGACAGCGATGTTGAATGGTTACTCCCTTCACACGGACCGGTCTTCCGTAAAGATCCTGGGATGATACAGAAGACGATTGATCGCCTGGAAAGTTACCAGCACATGGCCGACTTTGGCACCTGTGCTGTCGATTGGCCGTTACTTGATCAGTGGGAGCAAGAACTGGTTGACGGGATTGATCCCACAAAAACTTGACATCTCATTCATTTCATGCTTGAATCTGAGATAGTCAATGTGTTGAAACCATTACTTCAGATGAAGCAACCTGGGACAATAAACAATGGACGATTCCTTTTTGGCGATTGCCTTACTGGCACTTGCATCGGTACTCATCGTTGCTGAAATTTTTATTCCTTCAGGAGGAATTTTAGCACTGGGCATGTTTGCCAGTCTGTTTGCCGCTTTCTATTACGCATGGATAGCGTGGTGGGAAACGAGTCCAACCACTTTTTTCGGCTTTACCGCTTTTGCAATCGTTGTGATCCCCAGCATCACAATTTTGGCTTTAATTATTTTACCGAAAACAAAATTTGGGAAACGGATTCTGTTAGCCGGCCCAAGCGAAGAGGAAGTCGTTCCGTTTGCCAAGGAAGAAGAAAGACTCAACGGGTATCTCGGGCGTATCGCAAAAGCAATTACTCCACTTAACCCGGGAGGAATGGTTTCTATTGATCGCGAACGAATACACGCCTACAGCGAGGGACTGATTATTGAATCGGGCGCCGATGTGGAAATCATCAAAGTAAATGGAACCCGCGTGCTGGTTCGAGAAGTTCGCACAAAACAGGAACCCACCGAAGTTACCAAAACCGATCCGCCGAAACAGGATGAGCTACCCAAACACCCCGAAACACCGCTTGATTTCGACCTTTCAGATGCAGAGTCACCAGGGGATTAACACTGGGCTGATGAAAATCTATTGGACTGGAGTAAGATGGAAAAAGTTATCGTTAAAAGACTGATACGACATTTTCCCAACAGCTTTGTTAAAATTGCAGCTAAGTTCTTTCGTGCTGAAACAAAAAAAAGATTTTCTCGCCAAGACGGTAGAGTAGAGGAGGGATTATTCGTCCCTCCCCCCTCGTCCCACCGGACGTGCGGATTTCCCGCATCCGGCGGTCCGGAAGTTTCTCGCCATCAGGCACACACAGGTTCAACGTGGTT
>Ga0316209_1002560_pt1 | contig 14398 bp, 3 predicted proteins | sample 6monopyrite_MG_FD_204945 | JGI IMG/M metagenome (GOLD analysis project Ga0316209, IMG submission 204945) | Microbial mat bacterial communities from mineral coupon in-situ incubated in ocean water Damariscotta River, Maine, United States -... | ecosystem: Environmental > Aquatic > Marine > Coastal...
ATTTAAAAAAATAAAACTACGCATAAAACTATTAGAATAAAATTTACGCAAACTATACTGAAATTGAGGACTTAATTTTTCATATCTTAACGGATCATTAAAAATTTTTTCACCCCATTTGTTATATTCTTGAATTACATTATATATATGTATTTGTGTCTGATAACTATGATAAAAACGACATTCAGTAAATAAAGCAAATTCTCAATATCTATGTTGAGGATTACTTCCTTCATCATGAAAATTAAATTCAACATTATAATGAGAGGATTGCAACGCAATAAGTAAAGGATCATAGTCTGGAGATATTCTATCCAATCCCATCCTTACGTGAACACTTTTTTCGGGAATATCATAATCATTATAAAAAAAAGAAAATATAACCATACCAAATAATACAATGCAAACTAATTTAAACAAACGAGATTTTACTATATTTTTAAACGAAGAATAAATAAAATTAAGTAAACCAAATATTAATTGACGTACTTTATTTACAATATATTTATAAAAATTATAAGCATATTTCTTTATTCCTCTTCTTTCCGGAACATAATCTTTCCCAAAATATTGTCTTCTATGTCACCTTCACAACATCGCTTAATTAAATTAAATTATAAAAGCACATAGAAACACAATTAAAAATACAGTAAATAAAATCATAAATTGAATATAAAATTTTAAATTACCTCTCATGTAATTTTTTTTAATAAAGAATGATGATTCATACCCCATTAAAGACATTCCATAAGGTCCAAAAAATTCAATAACACCTTTATCCAACAATTTAAAAGTTACATTATAACCTAATTTTAACATTGGATATCCTACGAAAGAATTGTATACATTATCAAAAAATCATTTTTTATTGTAAAACTTGTATGTAAAATGATAAATTTTTAATAAATTTAAATTTGTATAAAAATTCATCCATAACACTTTAATTTTTAATAAAAAACAATAAAATAAAAAACATAAAAATATACCAAAAAAACTAAAGAATAAAGGTATTAACTTTATATGATAAGGAATAAATTCAGCATCAATAAATATTAAATTTTTAGGATGCACGTATATTGAATTAAGAAAAGCATCACTACCTAAGCCTAAAAAAATATCTTTTGCTAAATAACCTACAAAAATACTTCCAAAAACTAAAACTAATAATGGCAATATCATAACTCAACTAGACTCATGTACACTTTTCATTACAGATTTATAAGCATTACTTTCACTTAAAAAAGTTAAATATAACAATCTAAAAGAATAAAATGCGGTAAAACCTGCTGTTAATGTACCTAATCAATAAGAAAATAAACTAGAAACACCATATTTAGTGTAAGCTATTTCCAATATAACATCTTTAGAATAAAACCCTGTAAGAAAAGGAAAACCAATTAAAGCTAAAGTACCTATTAAAAATAATGTATAAGTTAAAGGTAATAACTTAATTAAACCCCCCATTCTTCGCATATCTTGCTCATCTGACAATGAATGTATCACACAACCAGCACTTAAAAACAATAAAGCTTTAAAAAAGGCATGATTTGCTAAATGAAATAATCCTACAGAATAACCAGATAAACCACAAGAAAACACCATATAGCCCAATTGACTACAAGTAGAATACGCAATTACTTTTTTTAAATCATTTTGTACTACACCTGCAGTTGCCGCAAAAAATGCAGTTAGAGCTCCCATGAAAGTTATTATAGATAACATTGTAGGAGAGTATTCAAATAAAGGAGAACACCTTATAATTAAAAAAACTCCTGCAGTAACCATAGTTGCTGCATGAATTAATGCAGATACAGGTGTAGGGCCTTCCATTGCATCAGGTAACCAAGTATGTAACCCTAATTGTGCTGATTTACCTACAGCCCCTATAAATAACAAAAAACAAATTAAAGAAATTACATTTAATTCCCAAAATAAAAAAAAAACTGTTTTATTAAAAAAATAAGGAACTAATGAAAATACTGTAGAAAAATCTACTGATTGGAAAACAATAAAAATTAAAACTATCGCTATTAAAACACCAAAATCTCCAATTTTATTTAGAATTAAGGCTTTTATCGCTGATTTATTAGCTTGTATTCTTGTTGACCAAAAACCAATCAATAAATAAGAACATAAACCTACACCTTCCCATCCTAAAAATAATTGTATAAAATTATCCGAAGTAACTAACATTAACATAAAAAAAGTAAAAAAAGATAAATAAGACATAAAACGTGATAAATGTGGATCTCCACTCATATATCCAAACGAGTAAATGTGTACTAAAGTTGACACACTACCCACCACCACAATCATGGTAACAGCTAAAGGATCAAAATAAAATCCTCAATTAACGGTAAACATACCGGAATCTATTCAAGTAAACAAATTAACATAACAAATATGTGATTTAAATATTACGAAATAGTATGCTAAATAAGATAATAAATTACTAATAACCATAAAAATAATTGTAATATATACAGCACCTTTACGGCCCAATAAAAAACTACCAAATCCAGCCACTATAGACCCAAATAAGGGCAATAATACGATTAATAAGAAATATTCAAAAATCATAAAAAATAAAATTAAATATATAATAATAACTAACTAAATTAATTAACAATACTCATAACTCCAATATCATTGATTACCTAATACTTTAATAGTGAACAATGGCTGCCATATTTGGTCCATAGCATATAATAAAGAAAAAGAAGGTATTGCAATAAGAATTAAAATAATCGCAGGTATTATAGTTCATATAATTTCTATTGTAGTATTATGTGTAAACAATTGCGGAAACCATACAGACTCTTCTTTTAATTTATATTGTTCAAAATCTTCTTCAAAATGTTCATATTTTAAAATATCGTTGTCCATCATTTCAAAAATATATTTTTTTTCTTTACTTATATCATTAAAATAAGTATCATTTAATTTTAATTGTAAATTACGAACAGCTAATAAATTATTTAAAATAACACTAACCTCACCTGTATGAAAATTATTATTAGGATCATTTTTAAATTGTGTGTATAATTCAGAATTTTTTTTCGATATAAAATAACCTTTTTTTTCTTCTTCATTAAAGAAATATTCAATATCAGTATAATCATTTTTACCTAAATATTTAAATAAATCAGTCATATTATTTGGTAATAAACCATCAGAATTAATTTTTGCATTAATTAAAATATGCTCTAATTCTTTTTCATGATAGGATTCATTTAAATATTTTTCTTGCCAATAGATTAATTTAATATTTATTTCATAAAGATAACCTATTAGCATTTTAGATACTGAAGAACCGTTTGGATTATTTGATAAAGAATTAACCAAACGTGTAATGCAATAATTTATAACACGAATAAAATCAAACAATAATTCTCTAACCTCGTATTGTATTCTATCGCGTAAACGTATTCTTAAATTATAATTTGTAGTGTTAAAATAATAAATAATATTAAATAAAATTCAACTAACAAAAACACTAACTAAAATTAAAAAAAAAAATAAATCATGATGTAAATCAATAATACCTTCCATTATAGGAGATGCAGGATCTTGAAAACCTATTTGATTATGTGAAGGCGCATCATACAAAACAGTATTATTAAATGAACTTAAATTTTCAAATTTATTAAATGAACTTGAAACACTGTCCATACCCTCGTAATGTATCCAATAATCATAACACAATGGTTTATTAGTCATTCTTTCACGAATAATACGGTCTACTTCATTTGAATCTAATCAAGGACTTCCTTGTATTAAAGATGTATCATATGAAGGTGTTTTTTGAAAACTATCTTTCTTTATCAAAGTATTTAACCCTCGTATATTGTAGTTATAATAAAAATCCATAGTACATAAATATGTATTTAGGAATGCTTGTTGTCAAGTTCAGTTATCTGCATAACTGTGGAAATCTAAAGGTAACAATTCATCATAATCTGTTGAAATGATACCTAAACCTCAATCTTTACCATAATTGGCATCTACAGGGGCTGTTGAATATAAATAACGTTGTTTTTTTATTTCTCCTAAACGACGTATTTGTAAAGAACTTCCTGTATCGATACTTTCCATTCAAGTATCCAAAAAATTAATATTTGAATAACTTTGATCTCTAGATGGAAAAAATGTTGGTAAATATTTATTTTCTTTATAGAATTCAGTTTCGTATATTCATTTTAATGGTGATGGTAACATTTTACTATAAGCAACACCTTCTGATAAATCTATACGACCTCAATCATATTCATAATAATTCGCAGTAACTCCTGTGACAAAATCAATTTCTCTAGGAAGTGCTACTCTCTCATCTTTTTCTGTACTACTTTCTGTATCAAATTCAGATTCTTCATAAAAATAAAGCTCTCCTCCAAAATTTTTTTCTAAATAATCATTTAATTGTGAAGATAAACTTTGTGCTCCAGGAAAGATATCTAATTTTTTCTCTAAATGAAACATCGTTTCCCCTAAAGTATACATACTTCATAAACGCATTTCATTATATGGATTCAATACTAAACGAAAATCTTTATCTATGCGAAAGTATTTAGATAATAATTCAGACTGTTTCATATACAATTGAAAATCTAAAGAATTTAAACGGTTTACTAAACTTAAATTCGTTAAACATTCAGATTCATTAGTATAAAAAAAATTACGTAAAAATAGTACTTTTTCACGGTAATTGAACCTCGAATCATTCAACTGTAAAGTATGTCCTGGAAAATGATATAAAAGATATGCGAAAGAAGGTCCAAAAGTATCTAGGTAAAAATTATAAATCTTTTGATTAAAAGATAAAAATTCATATGTTTCTCAAGCGTCGCTCAATTGTTTATAATAACTAATAACTGATGAATGTTCTTCCCTTTTATCTATTTCTAAATAAGGTTCACTAAATTCTTTCATAAAAGTCCTATTGTTTGTCGCCATAGTATCTCTACCGAACCAATAAGATCTATCACTCAATTGTGACCAATTTTCCCTTGCTGTAGTATAATTATGAGTACCTTCTAATTCAGCTTTATCTTTATAAAATGTTTGTCGAACGAGAGCTTTTTTATTTAATCTTGATTTTTCTTTTTCTTCTTTTGTTAAGACGACTTTTTCATCCATTGCTTTATTTAATACAGAATTATAAGCCGCATTTTCTGCTTTTTTTGCTTTTTTATATAAATTCATTATTTTTGGATATATATCGTTCATATTTTCCGTATAATAAGATCCCATATCAGATTCATATGCTATTCGTTCAAATTTATTATTTTTAGTCAATATGTCCATAAATAATCTTACAATATCAAATCGAGGTATAGTACGCCCTCCACAAACGGCCATTGCTTCATAAAAAGTATTATACAAATATCTATTAAAAAAATATTTTTTAACCACTACAGGCATATTACTTTTTTCTAAATACATATAGTAATCTAAAATATGCTTATTAATGTCTCATAATGTGATAAACTCTCTAGGATAACCTAAATTAGTCCCTTGATAATTAAAAAATGCTTTTATATTATTTTTTTGTTCAGTAGACATATTTTTACGGGCTTCTTCTCCAATTAAAAAAGGTAAGCCTCTATTTAAATCTCCCCTAATTAATACAGGAATTGAATCTGATTTTGGAGCGTATAAATAATAATTTATTCATTTAAAAAAAGGATATAATAATTTATAAACCCCTAATAAGAATGAATTATCTCACCACCAATTACCATAAGTTACATATTGATAAAATTGAATAAAAAACATATTAAAGTATATACGTATTGTAGTAAAATCAAAGTTTCATATGCTTCAGATGATTAAATTAATTAAATCAATTATTTTTAAAAATAATTCATAAAAAGATCGAACTATTATTATTAAATATTTAGCAATAATATTTAATGAACATACATCTATAAAAATATAATAAACAATATTAGAAAATCTAAAAATAATTTCACTAATAATTGACATAATCAAAAAATATAAATCATAATATACTTGAATAAAGAAAGGCACAACCAAAAAACTATAATAAACAAACTGTTCTAAAATATAGACATATAAAGATTTGGAATAAACTACAATATTTATGAGTACGTCAAAAACTTTTAACCTTAATAAAAAATCATAAAAAAATTTAAAAGGACTGATAATATCTTTTACCATATATCTTAAAAGCAAGTACGGTATTTCAAAGAATGATCCTATAAGACCGTAGTCATTATTATATGCTACATCTCTTAATTCGATAACCCTATCATGTACTCTTCTAAAGTATTCGAAAATCATATTTTCAATTTCAAATTTAAAATAAATATAATAAGGTTCCGTTAAAGTTTTGAAATATATTCTTATTAATTCAAGCAATTGGCTAAAATCTTCTTTTAACTGCATATAAATAAAATGAATAATTTTTTTTGTATTACTTCAATCGAATTTATTATCTAAAAAAAAAAAATTAATAAAGAAAGATTTAAAATTTTTTTTATGTAAAGATTCTATACCTATACTAAACTGTTGCTCTAATGGATAAATATAAGATTTATTCATTTTATTTACAAAAATTTCAAAAATATTTTTAATAAAATTATATATAATACTATAAAAAAGATTAAAGCTATTTCTAATAATTTCAAAAGAATCAAATTTATGATTAGAAATAAAATAAAATAAAGATAATTTAAATTCTAAAAATTCTTTATAAAATTGTTCAAATATATTATATAAATTAAAAGGAAAAGTTATTACAGAAAAAATAAACCTAGAAAAATCTTCTAATATTATATTTGTACTATAAACTATACTATCCAATACATTTTCAAATAGAAATTTTATTAAAAATATAATAGAATATTTTACACGTAAATTATAATAGCTAATTAATTCATTTGGTTCTAAAAAAATATTACCTTGAAATTTACTATACCAATGTGCTTCATAGCTTCGGTTATTACATTTATTTAAAAAATTAGGATAATATTCTTCAAATACCTTTTCAATATAGCTATTTTTTAATTTACTATATTCACTAATAGATTCTTTCAAAAGTAAAAAAGCAAATTCAAATTGAGTACCTTTAATAAAATCTATTTTTTCTCACCTCTCCATATAAAAAATAGCTCACATATTTATTTTTGAATTTATTGCCGGATCTAGATTTAGTAATTGATTATTTCTAATATTTTCATAATCTTCTAATTTAAATTTATTTTCTAAACCTTGATAAACAGAACCTTTAAACGTATCTTTAACTTCAACAAACTCTAAGAAATCAGTATATATCGCTTTTCATTCTGTATAAGGTACATTATAAAACCAATAATAAAAATGATCTCTTAAACTAATAAGAATATATTTGGCCCAAGCAATTCTTTCATCTTTATCAAAATATGCATCCTTTATTTTTATTTTAAAATCTGAAGGTAATACAAATATACCATGATATATATAAAAATAATCAATAAAATTACTGTACCCTAAACATACCCTATCATAAATATCCATTAAATTATTTTTAATATTTTCTATCCAACTCTTAACAACATGAATATTTTGATAATAAGAAGGGATAGTTATAGTCAAAAATTTAAATAAAATAAAAGGACCGTCAATAATAAATCTATAAAAAAAAGAAAACCAACCTCCATATACAACATAATCGAAAAAGAAAATAACAAAACGACCATATAATTCGTTCATATAAGACAATGCATGTTTAATTAAGCGTATTTGAGGTATTTCAAAATAATAATCTCTAGGTAACCAAAAAATTTTAAGGTCTTCTACAACATTTTCTTTAGTAATATTATCCATTTCTGGTAATAAACCTTGTTCATAATATATACCTTCTAATATAATAAATTCGTTAAAATAACCTAGTTTTTTTAATATATTTAAATTACGTGTAGCTACGTCTAAAAAACCGCTAGCATGTAATACACGTTCATTAGGAGTTAATGGAAAAAGATCTTCAAAAATATTTACTTTTGAAAAATCAACACCTAATTCTATACATGCTTTTTTTGTTACTTTTGATAATTTTCAATCATTTGATTTATATTTTGCATGATTTTCTATATATGATACTACTAATTCTTGAGAATATTTTTTTCTATTTCTAATTAAATCTATCATTTTAACATTATTTTTTTCTTTTTCTTCTTTTTCTGCTTTTACATATTCTTCATAAATGATTTCGTGTTTTTTAACTACTTCTTCGCCTGCACTAAATAATATACTTAATTTAATATCAATCCTTTCATCTATTTTTACAATATCATAAAGTTGTTTTAAATTAAATATAAATTTTTCATATTTATCATAAACCCAACCTAAATGAAACTTGTTTAAAATTGCCTTTAAAAAAGAATTTACAGAACAGGCAGCCCTGTAGATAAAGTCAAATATACAAGCAAAAAAATAAGTTTTTTTTAAATATCATCAGACACCTATTACAGGATAAAAAACCATTTGTATAAAAAAATAAATACTATATGTAATTTCTTCCAAAATTTCTGAAATATATACTTTTAAATGCCTAGAAACTTTTTTATAACTAAAGGATGATGAACCGTAAGATAGTCGACGATATATACGATGAATAAATTTCATAGTAAAATATGTTTGACTAACAAGATTTCTTCATATACTACACAACGGGTAATATATAAAACTGAACGCTGAATTATATAATCACCAATCTATTCGAGTAAGTTTATAAAAATGGTATAATATTTTATGCATTAAGTAATCCTTCCTTTCTGACATATCATATACACGCACGTATACCCACATGCATACACGATAATATCACTCTTCAAATAAAACTTCAAATAGATATCAATTAGACCAAGATTCATGAACATTCAACTCTCTATTTAAAAGATTACGTAAACCTTCTTCTCTTATAATAAGATAATAATTTATTAAATTTTCTATATAACTAATATCTTTATTATATTCCATTCATAGTGTATTTGATACAGAATCTTTCAAATTATTCCACGAATCTGCTTGCCATATATAAATTAATTTTGTTTTTGTTAAAAAATCATAAAAAGATCCTCAATATGCAGATGGAGTAAATTCACTCTCAGGATGCTTCTGAGAATCTGATTGATAAAGGTGACTAAACCAACCTGTATGTTCATGAAACCTATTGTTTAAAGTATGTTGCCACCAAAGATGATGCCAATACCATTCTTTGATATAAGAAACCCATCAATTAGTTATACTCTGTAAATATTCAAAGAATCTTGTTAAAAAATAATATTGTAACAATACTAACCAATCAATAAATAAAAGAGAAATAAAATGAAAAAATTCTAATATTTCATCTTTAATAAATAAAACTAACTCTATTATTTTTTCTATCATCTTATGATATCAATAAAATAAAGGCTTAGAAAAAAATTCAGTTCACACATTTAAACAAAAATCTAAGCAATAATTAAAATAATACTTTAACCGAGCTATACAATAAAAAAATAAATTAATAGTATCAATAATAGTATCAGAGATAAATTTTATTACATTATAATAACTTTGTATACTAAAATCAACTATTCGAAATGGTAGTTGATAAAAATATTCTTTAGTCGATTGTAAAGCTATCTTGTCATATTTTAAACAAATTATAAATATACGAAAAAAAGAATCCTCTGAATGTAAAAATCTTTGCATTAATAATTGAAATGCTTCAGAAAATCTTTCCCAAGCTAAAGGTATTCTTTTTATTAAAAACCACATTTCTGATTGTTTATTAGTAATTGAACCAAAACCATAATCTCTATTTAACATATTTTCTTTAACTAAAGGCCTATTAATATACTCTTCTGCTTGATAAGGTGTTTCCAATTTTTCAGACATCGCATTAAATACTTTAGAATGACTTTTATCTTTTTTTTTATACTCATTACTTAAAAAATCTATATACTGTGCTCCTAATAAAAAAACAACAATTTGTGCAAAAATAGAAATACCTTCAGTATAAAAGAAAAAACTAAAGCCCCATTTACGAAAAACAGCTTCATTTAATTTATGTCTATAATTTTTATAATTAATTACGAAATTATAATTTTTTAAGAAAGGACTATAAAAGATATAGTCCACAAAAAATAAAAAAATACATATAGATAACCATTTCCAGATTAATAAAAGCGTATCAAAACCTAACTGATCAACAAAATCACTTAACCTTAAAATAAAATCTGAATATTTATGTGCCCCTGGAAAAGTTTCGGAAGGTCACATTAAAGAATTTTCAATTCCTCAAGTATCATTCAACAAATTTTCGTAATAACTTAAACCATTATCTTTTTTTGTAACATCAATATTTAAATCACTTAAAGTTTTAGAATAATTTTCACTCCATAAAACTCGTCTGTTAAAATCATTTTTATACGTAAATAATTCATAATATTTAGAAACCTCATTTAAAATAATTTCTCTTTCCATCAAAAAAGAATTTTCACCACGTAAATGCACTAAATAACTTTGAAAGTCAATTACATCAATTCACTTATTATTTTTAAAAACGGCAACGCATTCAATATCGTCAATTTCTTCTTCTCCTAGTGCTGTTATATAATAATAATCATAATCTCCCACCATTTTAGCTGAATCATCTGTATGTTTATTTTTATAAGGTTTAAATCAATATTTATCACCTACAGTAATTTCTGATAAATTATAAAAACTGGAAAAACCCGCTAAAAACTGATCTAATTCATCTCGAGTCCTCAATCCATGATCAGGGACTCATTTATCATAAACTCATTGTCTAAAATCAGTAGTGATAGTTTTTGATGATTTATTCTTATATACATTTTTTTTTTCATAAGGATCAAATAATACTCTCTTAATTATTTTATCAAAAAATAATGCTGTTTGTGTAGATAATTCTTCTATATTGATCGGTACATAATATTTAGGTTTTTCATGCTCCCATTGAAATAATCTTTTCGTTTTATCATATCAACTCAAATCATTATATTTTTCATATTTATTTACATTTTCAACACTACGAGAAAAAAAATCTCAAAATCTTTGATATGTTAAAAGAAGTTCTTCTTTATATGAAACTTCTAATTTAGGGTCTATTTTCCTACGTATATAATTTCTCGTCTCTCTACGACCAGAACTTCGCAACAACTTCCAATAATTATATCTAGTTTTATAATAAAAATAAATCAAAGAATCATAAATCTCTCAATAAATTGGTTTTGTGTCTAGAGTCTTTCCATTAAGAATATCTACTTGTAGCTGTTCATTCCACAAAAAAGATCCTCTAACTGAAATATATCTTAAAGACATCTCAATCCACATAAGATAACTAAATATTGATTTTAAATCTTCGTTAGCAACTAAATCCATATCATATATTTGACCTTCTTCATTATAAAAGTCTTTGAATATTTCATGACCTTCACTTATTTCTTTACTCTTATCAAATAAAGGAACTTTATCAAAAACAGATATATCGCCTCTTGAACCAGTATGTTCTATAGCACGTTGTCTTAATTCATAATATATAGAAGGATTTATATCCTCTAATAATACCAAGGTTCTCTTTAATTCATCATATTTGGATAAAAAAACCTTAGTATCGGCTACATTAATAGGTTCACCTGCTAACATAGTAAAAAATTCTCTTCGAGGAGTATCTTTTACTATTGGATATTTTATTCTAATTCATTTTTCTAAACCTATTACTTTATCAGACTTGTATTCCTTCCTAAGTCAATTAAATTTTCCTTTTTCGACATCTTCTTTTGTTATATGTTTTAATACAAAATGCTTTCACGTAGGGTAACCTAACCTTCTAAGATTACCTTCCATTCATTTAGCTATAGTTAAATTACTATGTTCAATATAATTTACTACTTCTTCATATGTTAATTTTTCCTGTTTTCTTTTTCTCCTTCTAAAAAGAGTAAAACTTAATATTGGAAAATTTAACATATTTTTACTTAAAAAAATATTTCTTTTTATTTCTTTTTTTTCATGAAAAAAACACAATAACCTATATATCACATAATATAAACATAAAAATGAAGCAATTTCGAAAAAAAGATTATTAAATAAATCTAAATTGAAAAAAGTAATTCCTACAAAAGAAGGAATACTTATATTTTTTTTTTCATAGATTTTATTTTTATTTCAAGATAATACAAACCAGTATTCTTGAGATTTAAAAATAATTTCCATATAACTTTTTGTTAAATTTATAAAAAAATTTATAATTACATCAAAGAATTTTTTATTCTTCACTTGGATTAAAGACACCAAATATTTGACAGTACGTTTTACAAATGTCTCCATTGACTTTTTGTTAACATGCGGCGATCTAATAACTTTTCACTTTTCATAACTCATCGGCAAACCAAAAAATGTTGCTTTAGGAAATATTATATTAAATAACGATATTAATATAACTCCTTCAAATAATTGTATACGGTAATTTAAAACATAATTGTTATTTTTCTTTATTATTTTTCTAATCATGGATTATTAAATGTAAAATATCTATATTCTTGTACTAAAGATACAGGTTCATAAACGATCCTTTTTTTAGTATCATCATAAAAAACTTCAAAATACCCTGTTAAAGGAAAATCCTTTCTTAAGGGATGCCCTTCAAAACTGTAATCAGTAAGTATTCTCCTTAAATCAGGGTGGCCCTCAAAAAAAACGCCATATAAATCTCATACTTCTCTTTCATACCAAGAAGCTCCTTTATATAATTTAGTGATTGAAGGGGATGAAGATAATTCACCGGCATCTACTAATACATTCATCCTAGAATTGTAACGTTGACTAAGCATTTGATAAATAATATCAAAACGATTTTCTTTTCCTGGATAATCTACTGCAATAATATCTGAAACAACTTTAAATTGACTTCAACTACTATCTTTTAACATTTTAAAAAACTTTAAAACATATTCTTTTTTTATCTGCACTTCCATTTCATTATTTTCAATAAAAATTTGATAAATACTTTTAGGAAATAGTGAAATATAAAATTCTAAGTAGTGTAAAAAAACGTAATACTTATCTTTCAAAACACTGGAGGAAATTTTTTCTACTTCATATACATTTTGCACTAAAACCAATATTAAAATAATAATATACATTAATATGCATATAAAATTTAATATAAACCTAAATTCAAATAAATAGAAATTAGGGCGCTAGGCTTGGAAAGAATCGAACTTTCGACAACATACTTATCAAACATGCACTCTACCATTGAGTTACAAGCCTCTATAATTTTAAACCTTTATTACTAAAAACTAAAGTACTCTCTATGGGATTTGAACCCATGTTGTTGCATTGAAAAAGCAGTGTCCTAGGCCTGACTAGACGAAGAGAGCCAATATATTGTTTTTATTTTTTAATATTTAAATCTTTAAACATTAAAAATAAATCTTTTTTATCTTTTAAATTTAAACCTGATTCTAAAACAAATGTACCATAATCTGAATTTACAGGTAATCCATCAAAAAAAATTAATAAACCAGCATAAAATAATAAAAGACCAAAAGTTATTGGTAGAAATATTTTTCAACCAATACTCATTAATTGATTATATCTATAGCGAGGTAATGTCGCGCGTACCCAAACATAAGAAAAAGCAATAAAAATTATTTTAATAAAAAACCAAAAACCTTCAAAAATCTCAAAGTTCATTAAAAATGGAGATAATCAACCTCCAAAAAAAAAAATAACCATTAAAGCTGCCATTAATAACATACTGGAATATTCACCTAAAAAGAACATAGCAAACACTATAGAAGAATATTCTGTATTATAACCCGAAACTAATTCTGCTTCTGCTTCGGGCAGATCGAAAGGCGCTCTATTTGTTTCTGCAAGCATTGATACAAAAAAAATAATTACTAAAGGAAACAATGGAAAACAAAACCATATTGTTTCTTGTTTAAACACAATTTCCCTCAAATTATAGGTACCTGAAAAAATAGCGACTATAACTAAGATAAAACCTAAAGAAACTTCATATGATATCATTTGTGCTGCCGATCTTAACCCTCCTAAAAAAGCATACTTAGAATTACTAGATCAACCCGCTAATAAAACACCATACACTCCTAAAGATGATACAGCAAAAACATATAAAGCCGATAAACGAGGATCAGAATATACTACTTCAGATGATCAAGGAATAACACACCAACCCATTAAACTCATTAAAAAGGTATATAAGGGAGATCCTATAAACACACGAATACTGGCGCGTCGAGGTACTATAATCTCTTTAGCTAGCAATTTTAAACCATCAGCTAAAGGCTGTAATAATCCTCAAAAGCCTACCACATTAGGGCCTTTTCTCCTTTGCATAGACGCCATAGCTTTTCGTTCA
>Ga0316209_1002562_pt1 | contig 14376 bp, 19 predicted proteins | sample 6monopyrite_MG_FD_204945 | JGI IMG/M metagenome (GOLD analysis project Ga0316209, IMG submission 204945) | Microbial mat bacterial communities from mineral coupon in-situ incubated in ocean water Damariscotta River, Maine, United States -... | ecosystem: Environmental > Aquatic > Marine >...
AAAGAGCTCGCATCGGAGTTAAATTAAAATAGATATTTGCTTATAAGAAGCGCTGGAAGTTGGGCTTGTCCAACAACCGGATAAGATCGTGGTTCGCTTCGCTCTCACGATCTATCCTTATTCGTTATGGTTTTGCATAAGAAACATATAATGCAACAAGGGATATAACAATTGATACCATAGATATTATAATTGCTGCCCCAGGATTCTTATTTAAAAATGCTATAAAACGTTGAAAAATGTTTTGCGTGCCAATATTTAGCCCTACTTCAGTTAAACAGTAACCCCAATCCATTTCTTCTAGATAACCACGTACAACTAATTCGTTAAAAGCTCTTCGAACCAAATCATTATCTTCTGAGGTAGATTCATATTTTTCTACAACTGCAGATAATTCAGGAATTGTTGCAGTTTCTACAAAGCTAAAATTCCATGATTTAAGATCACTCACTAGTCCGCCATAATTTTTTTGATAGTGCTTACAAATTGCTTTATGAATCTCAGCAATGAAGTCTTTATTCATTTGATTCCTTCATGACCATAACTCAGAGTTAAGCGGCCAAACTCGGTGTTTGCTTGGACCGAGTGTGTGAAGTATTGTGCACACACGGCTTGAACGACTTGTATGGCAACTTACACACTGGAGCTACCTGACCATGAATCTGCATATAAACCGAAACTTTTATCTGCTGGAATATTGATACATAAAATAGTTTTTAATTCAGATATTTGTTTATATGCGCGTTCTGCATTTCCTAGAGTTATTTTTTTCTCTAGTTTAGATTGTGGCATGAAACCATCTTTAGTTTCATATTCTTCGCGGCTCCATGTATAGCTTTCATTCACTAGCTGAGGCTTTGCATGTGCTAGTTCATTTCTAATTTTACTGAGCCATATAACCGAACTCCATGGTTCTTTATTGCAATCATATTCTAATTTCAATTCGTTACAGATAATTCTGACTTTTGCTTTAGGAGAAGAGCTTTCATAATCCTTCCAATTATCAACAACACGTTCTCCAACTGCATTACATAAAGCTTCGATAGCTAAGCCTGACATAGTAATAGCGATAAGCTCTGAATAAAAACAACCGGGTCTCTTGTTTTTTGCGTCTTCTAATGCTGCTCTAGCAGCACCCAACAACATATGATGGGCGGAAAATGGCCGTTCTTTTGAAACTGTTATTTTATCTTTTTCGGTCATTATATTTGCCTAACGCCAAACTGGCTGTTTAGCTTGGTCCGAGTGTGAGTGGCTTTATGCGTGCACGATTTAAACGCCTTATGTGTTTTTTAAATAAGATCATATTCCACAAGGTATTCTCGGCCAGGTGCAGTTGCTATTATAAATGCGCCTTGATTCATTATTAGACTGCCTATTTCTACATAATTTCTGGTTTCTAGCAAATCATAGAAATATTCACCTTTCGCATGAGATAGGCCGAGCTTTTGAATTACTGAATTGGAAATAACCCCGTCTCTTGCGCTTGCAAATTCAACAAGCATTTGCTCAGCTTCTTCCGGTAGTTTCTCAAATGAATTATTTGATGTTTCTGGTGTTTCTTGATTTTTTAAAGTATGAATCTCATCTTCGAGTGCATTGATGGTTTTCTTTAGCTCTGCGTTTTCAGTCATTAAGGCTAGGCTTTTTTCATGTGATTCAGCTTGCTCCGACTGTATGCTGCCGATCATTCCTTGTATTTCGCGGAGCTCACCAGCAAATTTTCTGTCCTCTATACTGCTGCTTAATTGAGTAACGAGATCGACTAAATCTTTTACTGCACCCATATTGGTTTCATCCTTTTTTATTACCAGTGAATCTGTAGACACGTTTAGTTACCTTACGACCTTCAGCTCCTAAAGATAAACTTGCTGATGCTCCATCAGTGCTTACACCTGCACCAGCCTTGCCTGTGCCTTCGTAATATTCTTCTATTTCAACTTCTTCTGCATTTTCTATTCTATGTGCAATTGCAAGCTCCTGTGCAACTTGAGCTTGAATTCTTGCCATATGTAAAGAAATTTCTTGTCGTTTTGCTTCTTCTGTTAGCTTTGATAGCTCCCCGCTTTGTGAGGCGGTCTCTGCATCTTTTGCTGAGTCAAGTAATACGCCAGCAACGGGTCCGACAATTGGAGTGGCTTTGGCCATTGCAATTATGGCTTTTTCAAACACTACCATTACTGCCTCAGTATCCATTATCTTTTTTCCTTTTTAAACATAAAAGTTGATATACGGACCCACCTGTCCGTATATCTAATATTGGTAACATCTAAATATCAAGATGTAAGCTATTGTTTCTACATCACATTACTCGGTTATTGTCTTATTATCAATATGAGCAAATCGTGACCAACAAGATCATTACTGAAAACACCAGTTCTGATGCAATTATTGGCTAATATGTCCGCTTTGATGAAGGAAAATGAGATAAATGCCAATGACTACTTTGCGGTGTACGCAGAACTTAGCAAAACACCCCTCGATCTTCCGCTTATGGCTAATACCATACCTATATTAAATATATCTAATTGACCACTATCCGGGGTAAGCGAAACGAAGCAGGGGTTTCTTCGATTTTCTTCTTATGCCTAGAAACACCATTCACACACATTAATATACGATATATACGCTACAAATCACGCAACCTCTTGTGTCTCACCATCACTCTCATCTTCATCTTCTTCCAGGTCACTGTTATCAGACTCGTCTATCGGCTGATTGACACCCTGTTGAAGCGCACCACTACGATTAAGTTTTGATGGGTTAGTATCAAAGAATAAATCCATACTTTCTTCACGATCCTTATCTTCTTTAAATTGCTTATCAACATCTTCAACATCAAGACCACGTTCTGCCACCTTGTTCGATCGTGGAATATAACCGGCGCGATTTTCCAATATATCTGCCTGTATATCTTTCAGTGGCTCTACATGTTGCCAACGCGGTGGTCGCCAGTCGATGTTTAAATAGGTATGACGATTTTCAAAGTAACCCGGTATTTTAATCACACCGGATAACACGGCGGTGTCTAACCAGCGTTCCGCTACCCCTCTACAAAGCTGAAAGATTAATAACTGGCGCTGCAGCATTTCAACCCGTCGACGAAACTCCAAAAGCCCTGCCCGTATGGATGTGTAATTCACCCCAGATAAATCACCGGTCATCTGCTCATAGGTCACACCAATCCCGGCGGCAATATCGCGCAATTGTTGTTGCACCCATTGCAAAGTCGCACCACCGGTTTCCGGGGGTTGAGATAACTCCACCCCTTCACCTGGCTCTAAATAATGGATGGCACCGGGCTGTATTCCACGCAGATCCGTGCCTTGCGCATCTTCGCCTTCATCTTTACCCAGTCCATCCTCATCTTCATCTAATGACTGGGTCACAAAAGCGGTAATCATGGCGGCAAACTTTTTTCGCACCAATTCTGCATCTTCATATTGATCCAGTTCATGCAAGCGAACCAGAACCGCTGCTAACCAGGGGATGCCTCGAACCTGCCCGGGTCGAAGGACTCTATATATATGTAACACCTCTGATGCAGGGACGCGTATTTTAGCGGTGCTACTGATATTCATTTCACCCGGATGTTCACGGCTCATGTGATAGGCCACTCGCTGTCCTGTGCGATTAAACTCAACACCCATGCGAATCGGGTTGCCCCCTCGACTGATGGTTTCAGTGACCGCATCCAGATGATCGGCTTCAATCACTTGTAACTGTAACGGCACACACAATCCATCCGCAACACGGCGCTGACGAAACCGCACCAGCACTTCACCGGACTCCATGGTGGATCTTGCCACTAAACTTTGCAAACCATAAAAATCCATTTGTCCATCGGCATCTGCTTCCATCACCCAACGATTCCATAAAAGCTGGATCTGTTCTTTAATGTCATTTTGACCCTGCAATTTAAAGCGAGGCTTTATGCCAATACCCACCATGTTAGCGACATAAGATTCAATCGCACTTTTTGCATGTGGGTTATTGCGTATCACCTCCCGTGAACGATTACGTAATGTCGTTAAGGAATCTGTCAGATGCGTATTAGGTCCGGATAAACTTAAACCCCAGTTCCCTAAGCGCCTGCCTCGGCTTGCGCCTTCAAAACTGGCATTCAGTTTGATGTTATTATTCTGGCCACTGGCACGCAATAAAGCGGCACCCGTTTTTTGTAATAACGTTTTAAACATTAAAGCCCTTTGCTGGATGTCAGTAGTGCGTACTTTTTACGGCCTTTGCTTTTTGCTAATTCGGTTTGTATTTCTTTGCGCAGACTTTTAAGCGACGCTATATCCGCTGGGCCATAGGCCACGGTTCTGCCGTTCATGGAAATGGATACCACGCGCCGCCCCTGCGCCAGACTTAAAATCGCTAACTCGATTTCTTCCAGATTCGTTTGGGTATACATTTTTTTCCTTAATGCAGTAAATGACTCTTAACCACTTTGGGTCGACGCCTTGTTTTGCTTTGTGTTTTCGGCTCATTTTTTTGCGTGAGATATAAATGATGCAACTGCTCAAGATTCACCCGGCGATGTTGTTGTAATATCCGAATCGCAGCAAACGCATACACGCGACAATCCAGTGCTTCGTTGCGTTGGCCCGCGCCTTTTGTCCATTCAAAATATTCCATGCCACGTCGGTATTTTTTTATTTTGGTTTCAGCGGTAGCCTGTTTAAAATACTCCTCATCGTAAGTATCACTAATCGGCCAGTGACAATAACCGGGGCCGGGTTCCAGTAAGTTGTAACGCTGGTAGATCGTTTCTTTTGCGGTATCGGTTCCAACGAAGGTGAGATACACGCCTTTCTTATTTTTGATGCGGGGAAAATCGGCCACGGGTCGTCCCGGTGTACTCGCGCCTTTGATGGGTATCATCCAGCGCACACCGTGCTTTTTACTGAACTGATACACCTCATCGGTGAAGTGACCACCGGAGTCGATGCACACCGCTTTTATATCCATCAAGATTCCATCTTCACGCATATAGGTTTTGCGCAGCATTTCTGCGAGGATATTCCAGACCTGGGGTTTGGTTAAATCACCATAGAGTCGGATATAGTCAACGGAAAAAGATTCTTCCCCTAACCCCCATGCCACGATTTCACATTCAAGACGATCATCCTGACAATCCACACCCGCTGTTAAAATTAAACTCCCCGCAGGAACCGGTGCCTGATAATGCTCACGACGTTGATAGAGAAAGTGATGCTCTACTGTATCGCCGGTTTCTTCCCATGTTTCACCCAGCGAAGTATTTGTCCACGTGATCATTAACGTGGGGTCGCCCTGTTCTAAATATTTTTTAGCTTCCAGAAATTTCGCCACTACATCCTGAACACGCGCTTTAGGGAACGGCGAATACAGCTCGTTTAAATAAAACCCGGCGATGCCATTAAAGGGTTTGTCGGCTCGCCACTTTCCCTGTTGCAGGGCTTTGTTTTTTTGTGCGTTAGTAAACGCTTCTTCGCAGTGTTTGCATTTAAAGCGCGCGGTTTCGGGATCGTGTTTGCCATACACTAAATGATCCTGATCTTCATTCTGATCCCAGACCACCCTTGTCCATTCGAGTTTTTGTGATTCACCACAATGTGGACACGGAATATAAAAATGTCGCTGATCCGAGAGTTCCATTTCTCGTTCAATTTCAGAGACGGTTTTTATGGTGGGTGAACCACCCAATATTATTTTTCGGTTATGAAAGGTTTTTCCACGCTCGTACACTAATTTAAGCGAGTTACCTTCTCCGCCCGCATTGCGTGAACAGCGATCCGGTTCTTCCACCAAAATAATTCTGATCGGTGATGAGGCTAATTTGCTGGGTGCATTGGAGCCGACCAATTCCAGATGCCCACCTTGAAAGTTTTTACTCTCCAGGGTGTTACCACTGTCGCGGCTTTTCGCTTCGGCCACTTTTTCTTTTAACGGTTCGGTGTCCCGAATCATTGGGGACAACTTTTCTTTGCTGTAGCGTTTTGCCATGCCGTCTGTTGGGAACAGGATTAACATGGGCGCAGGGTCTTGATCAATGTAATAACCGACCGCGTTATTAATCACCCCATCCGTCCAGGCAACCTGTGCAGATTTTTGGCAGACGATTCGCTCAACGTAGCGATCTGTAATGCAGTCGAGTATTTCTTTTAGATAAGGGGTAACACTGACGCGATAGGGGCCGGGAAGTGCGCAGTTTTCACGGGAGAGTATGCGGTTTTCTTCGGCCCACTCGGTCACGGTTATATCCGGCGGTGGGGCATAGAACTGCGCCACATCCTTTACTAAACCTTGTGTCGCGCTCATGTATTGTCTTTTTAATTAACTGGGTTGTGTGTTCTCTATATCGTCTTGGGTTTCTGTTGTTTCGCTTTGCGTGGTTTTCTTAGTGACGTTATCGTTACTGGGCTTATCTTCATAGGCAGAAAGATTCGTTAAGATAACGCGCACTTCTGCGTCGATGACATCTCGCTCTTTATCGCTCAGTGTGAGCATTTGTTTTAGCCGATCCGGCAGGGCCAGAAAACCGGTTTTGGTGGCTATCACTAATCGCGACCAAACCGCTTTCACTTCATTGGCCGGTAGCAGCTCACCACGCTTTGCTTGCAGTTCCAACTCTTTGTCATCGGCCTGCGCTTTAATGAGCCTTAATCGCTGGGCCTGTATATCCGTGGTTTTAACTTCCTGACCCAGTGCGCGATCTTGTAAGTAGGCGACATAGCCTTGCACCGCACCCACTAGTTCATATTTACCGCGCTCGGTTTTGGGGATGATACCTTCCTTGGCTAACTGACGTATTCGTCGCTCACTGAGGTTAAAGAGTTTCGCAATAGTGGATGCAGGATACAGCGGCATTTTCTGATTCATTAAGCAGCCTCATTGATGTTTGGTGTTTTAATTTTTTGCCGTTTGTTTTTAACCGCTTCAAACGATCTGTTGTCACTTTCTAATTTGGCCTTTTTTCCGGTGTAGGCTTGCCAGCGTTTAACGATTACATCCACCCACTCGGGTAAGAGTTCCATGGTGTGGCAAATACGCCTTGTTGTTTCACAAGCCATTAAGGTGGCACCGCTTCCACCGAAGGGTTCGATGATGATGTCATTTTTTTCACTGCTGGATTTCATCGCCCGTGCAATCATCTCAACCGGTTTAGGGGTAGCGTGTCCGTGTCGGTCATCACCTTTGACTCGCTCAAAGCACCAGACGTTGGTCATGTTTTCATGCGCATTGTCAAAATAGGCGCGGGTTTTATAAAACTCACTTCGGATGCTCTCGTGATCTTTTAGCAGGGATGTGTGTTCTGATTTAGTTTCATCGTAAGGGCGCAGGAAGGCTTTGCCATTTGCGGCGGCTTGTAACTTGTCATAATTTTCTTTTGAGATCATTGTCCACTGGCTGGTTGTGAACCAGTGGGAGTACATGTGGGTACCGGTTATCTCATGTATTTCTTTTGCGGCCCAGTTCATTTTTTTTCGTTCGGTATCTAAGTATTGGCGCAAGGGTTCCCAGCCTTCCCAGTAGTTATCGGCATTGTTATTAAAGCCCTGCTCACCGAGCATAAAAAATAAACAGCGTTCGGTTTGCTCCGGGTAGCCGCGCATCTCAGGGGACGACATGCCGATGGCATCGGCATTGCCTTTGACGGTGACTTTGGCCCAGACGATTTCATTGCGTAACGTCAGGCGTTCACTTTTTTGTAGCCCACCTATGTACCAGAGTCGCCACAAATCAGGGGCGTTACCCCAGATATACACACTGGCGTTATCAATTAAAAAAGTTCTAAACGTCGCCCACCATTCAAGTTGAAACTGGTCGAGTTTATCTTCGTAGAGGTTGTCATTGGCGACGCCATCTTTTTGTTTGCCCATACCATAAGGCGGATCGGCGTGAAGCAGCGCGGCACGTTTACCGTTCATTAATTTCTCTACCGCATCAATGTAAGTACTGTCACCACACATGACGCGGTGTTTACCCAGGAGCCAAACATCACCGGGAACACTAACAGGATCTTCGGGGATTTCAGGAATGTCATTTTCATCGGTGAGGCCTTCTTCATCTTCGAACAGCGCTTCTAGATCCATCAGTTCGGATAACTCATCCTCATCAAAGCCAGTCAGGTCTAAATCAAAGTCCAGCCCTTGCAGTTCATGCAATTCAAGCGCAAGCAGTTCGGTATCCCATTCGGCCTCCTCCCCGACGCGATTATCCGCAAGGCGGTAAGCTTTAACCTGCTCGGGCGTTAAGTCATCTGCAATTAAGATCGGTACCTCTTTGAGGTTTAATTGCTGGGCAGCGAGCAGTCGTGTGTGGCCCACGATAATGACCATCTCGGCATCCACAACGACGGGTTGTTTCCAGCCAAATTCTTTTATGGAGGCAGCGACTTTGCCCACGGCCTGTGTATTAATTCTGGGATTACGGGCATAGGGCAACACCTTGTCGATGGCGACCAGGGAGATTTTCATAGCAGAACCTTTGTGGGTGATGACAGGAACGTGAAAACACAAGCCCCATCGGCGTGACAGCACTTGGCTTAATTATGGCTAATATTGACAAATATGGACATTCGGCCTATATTTAAACCTATGGAGGTACCCCATTATGAATGTCAGCTTAAGCACAACGTTTGAAGCCTATATCCAGAAGCAACTGGACGAAGGCACCTACAATAACGCCAGCGAAATCATCCGTGAAGCGCTGCGCCTGAAAATGCAACAAGATGAAATTTATCAAACCAAACTGGTTGCACTGCGTAGCGCTATCATCCAAGGCGAGAACAGTGGTGATGCTGCCCCTTTTGATATGCACAATATAATTCAGGAAGCCAAGCAAGATGCCGGGCTGAATGTTTAAACTCGCCCTACGCCCACTTGCTAGACAAGATATTAAATCAATCTGGCTTTACACTTATGAGCAATGGGGCGAAATGCAAGCCGATAGGTATACCCGCGATATGGGGGTGGCGATTGAGGGTTTATTGGAGCACCCAAAACAGGGCAACCCTATCGACCACATTCGCAAAGGCTACCGATTGCTGCACTTCAAACACCACCTCATTATTTATTACTTATCCTCATCTTCGATTGATGTGGCACGAATTTTAGGTGAGAACATGGATGCACAGCGCCATTTATAGTGCCTGATTTCTGCCTATTTCTCAGGGCAATCTGAATGTTTATTCACGCATGTCTAACGCTAGCCCGTCGTCATTAAATGCGCGAAGGGTTGATCTAAATTTTCCAGTACCGTTTGAAATTCAGCCTCAATTAAAGCGCGCTCTTCATCTGTCAGATCAAACTACTGCTGAAAATAGGTGGGCAACAACATAAAGCGCACGATCATGTTGCCGGAAAACCGTGACCAGACTATGAGAAGCTCATCAATCGACACCAGCTCAGCCCGCGGTTCAGCAACACTTAATCCATCTCATCTGCTTGTGCGGTGATTAAGCGCAGGCGCTCTGACGGGTACTCAGTCGCCACACTTTGCTGCCCCGAGGCTCGCTCTTTTAAATACTGAATATAACCGCGCACCGCCCCAATCAATTCGTATTTTCCATGCGGGGGTTTAGGTATCACCTTCTCTTTGGCCAGTTGTTGCACCCGTCGTTCGGTTAAATTAAACAAATGGGCAATAGTGGGTGCACTGTAGAGTGGATGGGCATTAGGCATAGCTAACCTTTTGATTATATTTAAGTTTATTGAAATGCAGAGGGGTGGAAATGGGGTCATTTCCGGGCAGTGAAAATTAAAACGCCGCTGTAACGGGCTGTTAGCTATTTTATATAAGCGTTTTTTGCATCTTGAAAAGAGGCCATTTCCGGTTTTGGGGTTAAGCTAATTTTATCTATATCGCACGACAGCAATCGCTTAGCGTAAATTTGAGGGGCTTAGCCGGAAACGGAAATGGCTTTTTAAGTTCTGTGTCTAGGGAAAGAACGCGCTGCGAATAACCCTCGCTTTTTCAAGCTCTGGGAAGAACCTATGAATCTTGTACCCGACGTTCTCACGTCTTCTGAGGGCGGGATGCACCTGTTTTTTTGCGGCGCTTAGAGGGTGTTGTTTTTCGGCGTGAGCAGTGCTGATTTGCGAGGCATTAATAACACATCGCGGCGGTATTGTGATAACCTTCATAATCTTATTAATAATAAATATCATTGATCAAAGGACTGCATCATGTCAGACAAAATCGATTATAAATTTCTTAGTGATCGCGAAGGCGGACGTAAATTATTAGGTTACGTCCCTGCAAGCAATAACAGTAAAAGTGGTGTAACTATTGCCACCGGCTTTGATTTAGGACAAAGAAATGAAGCCGATTTAAAAAAACTAAAGCTATCTAAAACATTAATCGACAAGCTCAAGCCTTACCTGGGTGCCACAAAAAAAGACGCACTAGCCGCCATCAAGAAAAAGCCATTAATGCTTAATGCAGCCCAAGCTGAAGAGATTGATAAAGTAGTTAAAAGCACCCACATTACATCTCTTGCAAGTAAGTACAATGCCGCCATTAAAAATGGGGATACTAAATTCAATGATTTACCACCAGAAGTACAAACCGTTATAGCCTCTGTCTCCTTTCAGTATGGAACAGGCCTACAAAGAAGAGCACCAAAATTCTGGAAAGCCGCAACCTCTCAGGACTGGGAAAAAACAAAAGAAGTGCTTGACGATTTTGGTGATGACTATAAATCTAGAAGAAAACTTGAATCTGACCTACTTAACAACATGAAAAAAAGTAAATGAAATTTAAAACACTAATCCTAATCACATTAGGGTCTTTTATTCTAGGGTGTGAAAACACTCCATCAGATAACGTATCTAGCGCATATATTTTCGACACCTCATTGAAAAATAGTTATGAGAACTTAAACGCTACACTTAATAAAAAACGAATCGAAATAAAGTTCGAATCTGATACTATCGTAAACAATTGCATTGACTACTTATCACAATTAAAGTCATCTGAACTTTTCGATGGCGTAAATAATAAAATCCATCAAAATGAATACCTAATTTGCGAAGCACTTGATTTATTAAAATCTCGAAACGTAAGCGCATCAAATAATAACGAAGATTATGGCAACAAGCTTTCCAATAGGCTCACCTTAACATCCTACCCTTCATCAATTAATCAAGAGTCTGAAGCCTATGGTCTGACACTACAAAAACTTGACCCCAGTCATTTAAAAATAGGCAAACACTCTGTTACCCGAGAAACAGACGACTGGACATATTCTTTACAAGTCATTGCCTCAACTGATTTAAACAATGATAATATTGACGATTTGATAATATGGTTACACGATCAAGCAAAAGCAGGTAACTATCACAGCTACACCACTCTTATTGTTCCACTTTACAATAACGATCAACCTTTATCAGCAACGCCATATAATGAATGGCACCCCTGATCACCTCGCACTTCTCAACGCCCGCACCATTGCCAAACTAAACTGGCGTCCAATCACCTGCTCAATTCGTTTCTCAGCCACGTCATAGAACTTATACTGCGGCTTGTATCTAACCACTGGCTCAAAGGCCAGCAATAATTTAATGCCACGACGTGTACGCTGATAGATACCCGGCACACCCTTCACCACACCACTAAACACATCAGCACGCTGTAATAGCTTTTGTACTTTGCCCCTTGGAATATTGCCGTATTTATTGCGTTTGAGTATCACGGGTAACAGGTGTGCTTTATTCTTTGGCTTGCGTGCGCCCCCTTCCACCACCCACTTTAGATACTCGGCCTGACTCTCTTTTATAAACACCTGGGCTTGCCAGTTTGTTTTTGTGGCTTTGCGTATGGCCACCCCTCGCTTAGTAAAGGGGGTGGGTCGATCGAGTTGGCGATCCATGGCAATCTTTTCTGATCGTTGTGCGCTTTGTACTGTTTTGGTCAGAGTTAACGCCATAGCAAACGGGATTTGTTTTTGGGCGATGTCATCCAGACCTTTTGTAAGTTGCTTAAGATTGGATCGAACATTCACCGCGAGTCCATCCATTTAAGTTGTCCTCACTGTTAAGTGCATCGTTTTAAAATGAATACGTTGTGCGCTATCTTTCATCTTGCATCGAATAGCATATATCCCTTCGGCTTTGGGCTTTAACCAAATCACCGTCATATCATCCTGCACGTTGATCTTATTGCCCTGAATATGTTCAGGCAAAAACCATTGCACATGCTCAATCGTGGCATAGCGAATTGCATCACCATTGATTAACAACCGTGACCAATTAAGCGCATAATCTTTGTATGAATTCACACTGGCATCCGGCCAGTGATCACGGCGCTGGCTATCTCGATACGGTTGATTTCGATAATCCATAACTACACCCTATAAATTACACACGAAAAACACGGCGACTCACTGGCACCGTATTACTACCCGAATCTTCATCAATGGATACCAGCGGCGTATTAAACACCGGGCCTATTTGTAGTCTTGGCATTTGTATAAATTGCGGCTGAGGTAAAGGCTCTGCCTCAAGAAAAAGTGAAAAGGTTAAACCCTCAATTGAAAACTGTGGATTCACCGGGTAGGGGTTGTTGGGATTCTGATAGTTAAAATCAAGTGAAATCCATGACTGCTCACCGTTTACATTACTGGAGTAGTAAAGCTCTACCCCACTTTCATATAATGTACCGATCCAAAACACACCCGCCAATAACGCTAACTCGAAGCCAGACTGTTGATGCCATTGCTCACCGGCTGCAATCACTTGCGGGTCAGAAACAAAAACCAGCTCTCCCGGTACGCCATTATTATCATCATAGATAACCGTTTTAATATGAGTATCATTGATGGCATTTAAGTAAACCGAGGCACCGGATACCGCCACATCAATCTCAATCATTACTCGATTAACAAAACTAAACCGAAAACCCGCTTGTGTATTGCTTCGCCCAATCTCTGTAGTACCAAACTGTGCCATATTTTAATTCCGGTTTGCTGTTTGATTTAAAAGGTAAAGACTGGCCCGTTCCACAGGATATGAATATTTTCGCCATTGGGTGTAACAGGGAGCGCGTCATCAATGTGCGTGATTAATACCCCGCTCTCACTAAAGGCAAAGATAATGCTAGTCGCCTCTGGATCGGTTTCATTTGTATTGGGGAACACCAGATCATCCGCATGAAACGCACCATCAACAACCTGCGTATGGGTCATTATTGTTTGATCTAAAATGGCACCGGAGGGTATATCACGAATATAAATATGATCTGGTAAGAAAACATATAAACCCGATACCAGAATAGCTGTGATTTCATTAACACTTAACATAGCAAGCATTGTATTTTGTTGAATATTATAAAACTGAGACATAGAGTTAGCCTTTTACGCAACCGCGTTACAGTACAATTTTATTCACCTTATTCCTGCTTATAATGCGCCTGCAACATAGTGATTAAAATGCTGTATAAATTGCTCTGTGCTGCCTTTTCCTTTATCGGTGTTGTAATGCGATTTCCAGTAATGGGCCAACCCTTGAATATCATCTGCTGCGGGTAACTTTTCTTTTACCCGACGATAATGTAATCGGCACATCACCACGTTATAACGCAGGTCATATATCAACCGATCGGCATTCGGATCTTTTATTTCGAATAAGAGTTTTAAACGATTGACCAGCTCGGGTTTATAACGCAAATAGTTTTGCCATATATCATCATGGGTAACGGGCTCCATTTGTATAATACCCAGTGCTGGCCCACCGACTTGTTTGATAAACCGACCAGACAGAGACTCATGCGCAATGGTTCCCATGATTAATGCTCGGGCTGCGGGTTGTGAGAATTTTTTTCCTAACGACAATAGCGCAGGCTTCACGACAAGGTCGTGAAGTTGGTTGGCTTCAATCATGGAGTACCTATTAGGATAAGTTTAAGAATTGTTTTCAGGCAAAAAAAAGCCCGCTCATTTAGGGCAAATGGCGAACTTAAATTTTAAAGCCTGAAAAGGGTTCAGGCTTCGATTAAGTCGGAGTTTTTTCCAACTTAGATATATTATAGTCAAGTTGGGACAGTCATGGAAGTGCTACGCACTCCCAAATCAGCTTCTTATTGCATTTTTTTCTTTAACTTTGACTAGATTAGCTATTGACTGTAAACAACGAAAATCTATTGTTATTAGAACGATAAATTCATATATCCTTGATCAATCAGGCTCTGCAGATAATTTGAGGTATTATCATCAAACATGACTAATTCCTGACATTACTGTGAAATCAACCTTTATTTGTTATCAGACGTCAACTACCTTGGCCGATCGGCGTCAATTAACTTAGCCGCTTTTTTGATTTAATTTCATGGCTTCTTTTTTTCGATAACTATCTCCTTCTATTTTATAAATATCGGCATGGTGAACGA
>Ga0316209_1002566_pt1 | contig 14335 bp, 14 predicted proteins | sample 6monopyrite_MG_FD_204945 | JGI IMG/M metagenome (GOLD analysis project Ga0316209, IMG submission 204945) | Microbial mat bacterial communities from mineral coupon in-situ incubated in ocean water Damariscotta River, Maine, United States -... | ecosystem: Environmental > Aquatic > Marine >...
GCCTGGTCACCGTCCCGCGAATCTCATCGAGCAGCCGTCGGGCCAGTTCGGGGTCACGAAACTCGTCGAGGTACTTCATGTGGCTTCCTCGGCGGAGGCTTCCCTGAGTGACGCATCCAGTTCACCAAGCCTCGCGAAATCTTCGAGTGTCTGACGAGCCTCATCTTCATTGAGAAGACTGATGGCGACACCGGCGTGAACAATCACGTAGTCGCCTTCCTCGACATCCGGCACGCAGGCCATGTGACAGACTCGCCGCACACCTTCGAACTCGACTTCCGCCTGAGCGAACGTCGCGTCGTGATTCAGCCAGCGGACCACGCGACCGGGAACTGCCAGACACATTTCAGATCTCCCTCCGTTGCTGGTTCAGTCTCGCCAGTGCAATTCCAAGTTGACCCGCGGCGAGCCCGCCGTCATTGGGTGGAATCGTCGAGTGGCACGCGACTTCGCAGTTCGAAGACTTCAGTTCATCGAGCACCCACTCGGTCAGCAGGCCGTTTTGAAACACTCCACCCGTCAGAACGACTGGCAGATGAAAGTGGCGACACACGCTGGCGATGCCACTCGCCAGTCCGCGATGAAACTTCGCCGCGATTGCCGACGCCGGGCGACCATACTGGACGTCGCTGACAATCTGCCGGATCACGGGCCGCCAGTCGAGTTGCCATGTCGCAGCACACTTCGCGTCGCGACCAGACTCAGTGTGAACAGCAGGGACTCCAGAGCACGCGTCATCAAGTTTGTTGGTCAAGAAGTCATAACTTTCGGTCACGGATGGATCTGCTGCGGACTCAAGCAGCATGGCTGGCTGACCGTCAAAGTCGCTGTCCGTGATGCCCAGGATGAGTGATGCGACTCCGTCGAACAGTCGCCCGGCGCTTGTTGTTTGCAGTGCGAGTCCGCTCCGAGCCAGTCCCTCAATGGCATGCGCGTCGATCGTACGCGCCCACTTTCTGGTGAACGTGGTGACGGCATCCGGTCCAACGGCGTCGAGCAGCAGAGCAGCGGCGACTCGCCACGGTTCCCGGACCGCCGACCCTCCGCCCAGCATGTGGAATGGTCGCAAGTGTCCGACTCGCTTGAATCCGTGCATTGTGCTCCGCAGGAACTCACCGCCCCACACCGTTCCATCGGTTCCATCTCCTGTTCCGTCCCATGCGACCCCCAGCACCTCGCGGTTGAGCCAGTCGTGCTCCACCATCGCCGACACCACATGCGCGTGATGGTGCTGCACCGGTAACCTGGCCGTGATCGACGACTCTGCCCATTGGGCTGAGAAATAGTCGGGGTGACAGTCATGCGCGACGTATTGCGGCTCGCAGCGGTAGAGCGTCTGAAAGGACTCGACGTGGTCGACAAACCGTTTGCGAGTTGCAAGGGAATCCAGATTACCAATGTGCGGGCCAAGAACTGCCTGATGCCCGTTGAATAATGCCAGAGCGTTCTTCTGATGCCCGCCGACCGCCAGTACTGGCGGTAATTCGCGGCCATTCGACGCACACTGTCGGGCGAAGCGGTCAAGTGCGGAAAGGGACAGTGGAGCCAGACCGCGTGCGTTCCGGATGGTGACGGGACGATCGGCGATGACTCTCACCACACTGTCATCAACGGGTCGGACAATGTCCCGATCATGATGCAGCCACACATCGGCAATGTCAGCGAGATCGCGATCGGCATCCGCACGAGTGGTCGCCAGCGGATCGCCGTCCACGTTGCCACTCGTCACAACGAGCGGCCGTTGAGTGTGTTGAAGAAGCAGCCAATGCAGCGGAGTTGTGGGGAGAAACACTCCCAACTGGTTAAGCCCTGGATGAAGCTCCGAGTGGCACAGTGTCCCGCCTGTTGTTCTCGCACGTGCCAGCACGATTGGCCGTTCCGGTCCACAGAGTACCGACCGTTCTCGGTCAGTCAGTTCGACCAGCGCCTCGGCATCCGACAGTGACCTGACCATGACGGCCAGAGGCCGGGCCGGTCGCTGTTTGCGCTTTCGTAGTCGGACAAGGGCCGCTGAGTTGGTCGCGTCCACGATGAGCTGATACCCGCCCAGTCCCTTCATGGCGAGAATTCGTCCATCGCGAACTGCACCGGCAGCTGACTCGGCTGTGAAGCTGTCATTGTCACTAAAGCACTTCGGGCCGCAGGTCGGACAGGCATTGGTCTGCGAATGGAAACGTCGATCGAACGGGCTGTCATACTCGTCATCGCAATGAGCACACATTTCAAAACGGGACATCGAGGTTCGGCAACGGTCGAACGGTATGTCCTCGATGATGGAATACCGAGGCCCGCAATCCGTGCAGCTTGTGAATTCATAACCAGCGCGGCGGTCTCCGTCTTTCGAAGCCTCGGCGAAACATGCTTTGCAGGTTGCGAGATCGACCGGCACTCGCGCCGTAAACGAGCCGCCCAGGAGCGACGATACTATCTGAAATCCGGAGAGGCCCACAGGTTCGCAGGTTCGCGTCTCCGCAGTCGTCAGGCGAGCGGACTCGGACAGTTCATCAGGCAGGCGACTGTGAAATGCTTCAATGCTCTCTGGCAACCCTTCAAGCCGGACAACGACACCTGACGCGGAGTTGGCCACGCTGCCGGACAGTCGCAGTTCACCGGCAAGTCGTGCGACGGCGGGGCGCAAACCCACTCCCTGCACCTGACCGTGCAGCGTGATTTCGCAGGCCACAATATCTTGCGCGGTGACACTCATTGGGAAGCCGTTTTCTTGACTGTGTTCGCGGCGAGCAATGTCTGCCGTTGCTCGTCGAGATACTTACACCAATCAGCGATTCCGTCATCGGTCAGTGAGCAGACCGTGAATGCCGTCATGTCCGGTTGAATCATGTGTGCGTCGGCGATCGCGGCTTCCACGGAGAACGGTACGTGCGGGAGGAGATCCATCTTGCTGACGATCACGACGTCGCTGGTGCGGAACATCTTCGGGTATTTGGCTGGCTTGTCGTCGCCTTCAGTGACGCTCAACAGTACGACTCGCAGATGTTCGGCCAGATCGTGTGACGCCGGGCAAACAAGATTGCCGACGTTCTCGATAAACAGGAACTCGAAGTCGTCCGTGCCCAGTTTCTCCAAGCCGCGCTGCACCAGCGGGATTTCGAGATGACACGCGCCGCCGGTCGTGAGCTGTTCGACGGGGCAGAACGGAGCCAGTCGCTGCGCATCGCGGTCGGTGGCGAGGTCACCGACGAGCACGGCCATGCGGCGTTGATCGCCCCAGTGTTTTGCCGTTGCTTCCAGCAGGCTGGTTTTGCCTGCGCCGGGCGACGACAGCACGTTGATCACGAGCGTTCCGCGGCGGGCAAAGTCCTGTCGCATCTCGGCAGCCTGCCGTTTGAGTTCGGCTTTGACGTCGCGATTGACGGGGATGGTGGTTGTCGTGTTCATAGTGCGGCCTGTGTGGGTCTGGTTTTCTCTTTGGTCTGGATATCGACGTCCATCAGGTGGAATTCGTCGCCGCCGGTCACCTGAACGCGGGGCGAGTCGCAGGCGGTGCACCGAAAGCGGAATCGCTCGATGGTGATTTCGACGCCGCAGTCACGGCAGACGGCGGACAACGGGACTTCTTCAATGATTAGTGACGCACCTCGGCAGAGAGTGTCGTTAACCAGCTGCTGGAAGGCGATTTCGACCAGCGGGCCTTCGACGCCGGACAGCGGCCCCATCTCAACGCGGATTGTTTCCACAGCCTGACCGTTGTGCGCGATCAGCAGATCGCTGACCTGTCGCAGCAGTGACCGGACGAGCGAGGCCTCATGCATTGCGGGAGGCCTCCCCGCGTAGGGCCGGTTCCCACCGGCCGTTGTTCGCATTGGCTTCGTTCCGTCGGCCGGTAGGAACCGGCCCTACGTCGATAGCGATGCGCTGCACGATGGCATCCTGTGCGGCGGCCAGGTTTGGCGATAGCTCGGCGAAGGCGTCAAAGCTTTCGGCTGCGACGCCGAAGACGATGACCACCGGCGGCAGCGTGCCGAGTCGCTCGGCGAGTTGCAGCACTTGCGGCAGTCCGAAGGCGTGGCTGTTGGCGGATCGCAACGTGGCGACTTCCTGCGTCGGCCATTCCCAGCGATGCAGAGCGTGGTCGGTGGATGTCGTGCTCGGGGCTGAGGTGCAGGCGTCGCAGACGATCAGACGGTCGATGCCTTCCAGCCAGTCCAGCAGGTCGCTGGGGGTGGCGGCTTCGCGGATCTCGATGTCCGTCCGAGCGAACTCCCGCAGTGCGTCCGCGACCAGCCAGCCGATGCGATCATCGCCGTGCGGGCTGCCGATACCGGCGAACAGTGTGCGGGGTTGAGACTGACTGCTCATGACGACTCTCCGCGATCGATCGTCAGCTTCAGAAAATGCGTTGAGCAACTGATGCACGGGTCATAACAGCGGACGAGCCGCTCGCAGTCTCGCGCGGTCTGGCTGTCGTCACCATGGAGCACTCGCGGCAGCCAGTCGCGGAGATCCTCTTCAATCTGCTGCTGGTTCTGTGACGTGGGCGGGACGATCTTTGCGAACGTGACCAGTCCCGCGTCGTCGACTTCGTAGCGGTGATAGATCAGCCCGCGTGGAGCTTCGGTCGCCGCACACCCCGCTCCGGTGTGATGTTCGTAATCGATCCGCGACGGAGCGAATGGCTGGTAGTCGCGGATGATCTCGATGGCTTCTTCGTAGGCATGAACCAGCTCGAGGCCGCGGGCGATGATCGCCTGAAATGGATTCCAGCAAGGCCAGTCGATGCCAACTTCGTCCGCAAGTTGGCGGGCACGCGGAGTAAGCCGGTCAAGGTTGAGATTCACTCGAGCCAGCGGGCCAACGTGGTAACTCGCGTGTCCATTGGCTCGCCCCGAGTGCAAAGCTGTCGAATGTTCGACGTGGAATTCCTCGTAGTGGGTTTCGTAATCGGTGACGGCGACGGCCTTGCCACTGGTGGAGGCGATAGCGCCTTCGTTCATGGCGTACTCGTCCGGGTGCTGCAGGGCGACCATGTCGTACGCCCGCGTGAAGTCCGGAAAGGTCAGGGTCGCCACCCAGCGAGCGGTTTCGATGGCCGCTTCGAGTCCCCATTCAAAGTCTGGCAGCAGCGCGAGCAGGTCGTCTTTCTTCGGAGCTCGGTAGAAACCACCAACGGCGACATTGATGGGATGAATGGCCCGCCCGCCGAGAACTTCAAGCAACTCGTTGCCGTGCTTCTTGAGTCGCAGCCCGCGATTGACTTCATCGGGGAAATGCTCGGCGAGTTCAATGCCGCTATCGACTCCCGCAAAATCCGGCGCGTGCAGCAGGTGCATGTGCAACGCGTGACTCTCGATCCATTCACCGCAGTACAGCAGGCGTCGCAGTCGACGAATTTCCGGCGATATCGTGACGCCCTGCGCCATTTCGAGCGCGTGGACGGCACTCATCTGATACGCGACCGGGCAGATTCCGCAGATTCTCGCGGTGATATCCGCAACCTCTTCCAGACGCCGGCCTCGCAGGAACGCTTCAAAGAAACGCGGCGGTTCGTAGATGCTGAGCTTCACATCCTCGATGCGGTCGCCGTCGAGCCGGATGAACAACCCGCCCTCGCCCTCCACGCGAGTGAGTGCTTCCACTTTGATTGTGCGTGCTTCGGCCACGGTTATCGACCCTTCAAATTCACGGCGTCTTCCAGGCGATTGCCCTGCTCCAGGAACGGTTCGGCGGCCGAGTTGAAGTTGCGGAGCAGTTGCACGAGCTGGGCGGGCGCTGCACCTTCGCGGACGAGGTGATCCGTCAGGCTTTGCGCGTGAGTCTGAGCCGCCGGTCCGAAGCAGCCGTAACAGCCGCGGTTGTACGTTGGGCAGATTGCTCCACAACCCGACTGAGTGATCGGTCCCAGACAGGGTTCACCAGTCGCGACGGTGATGCAGACGTTACCGCGCTGCTTGCAGTCCATGCACACGCAGTGCGTCTTCGTCCGCGGCTGGCGACCGGCGAGTAGCGACTTCAACACTTCGATCAACTGAAACTGATTGATCGGGCAGCCGCGCAGTTCAAAGTCGACCGGCACGTGGTCCGCGATGGCCGTCGATGTGGCCAGCGTGCTGATGTACTGCGGGCTTGCGTAAACGGCCTGAGTGAAGTCTTCGATGTCTGCCCAGTTGCGGAGGGCCTGAATTCCGCCGGCGGTAGCGCACGCGCCGATCGTGATCAGGTATTTGGATTGTTGACGGACTTCCTGAATCCTCCGCTCGTCATGCGGGGTCGTGATCGAACCTTCAACGAGCGTAATGTCGTACGGTCCGTCTTTGATGCGACTGGTCGCTTCCAGGAAGTAGGCGATGTCCACAATGCCGGCGACGGCGAGCAGTTCGTCTTCAGCATCGAGCAGCGAAAGCTGACATCCATCGCACGAGGCGAATTTGAAGACCGCGAGGGTCGGCTTCGTTTCTGAGGCCGGTGTTTGCTGCATGGTGCTCATCAGAATCCCTCCACGCGGAGCAGTGACGCGACGCGATCGTAACGCAGCACCGGGCCATCCTTGCACACAAACGTCGGGCCAAACTGACAATGTCCGCACAGACCGATGGCACAGTTCATGTTGCGTTCGAGTGAAATCCAGATCCGTTCAGGAGGAATCCCTCGCCCCAACGCCGAGCGGGCGGTGTACCACATCATGACTTCCGGCCCGCAGCACATGACTGTTGTGTTGGCTGGGTCGGACAGCGGCATGCGGTCGAGCAGTTGCGGGACCACACCCACGTTGCCGTCCCAGCCTGGTGACGCGCGATCGACCGTCGTGTTGACGTCGAGGCCGCGGTTTCTCCAGCCGTCGTATTCGTCCGTGTAGAGCATTCCAAACGGGTTGCGGGCTCCGTACAGCAGTGTGAGTTGTCTGAACTCGTTTTTCCGGTTGAGCAGTTCGTAAATCGCCGGCCTCAATGGGGCCAGTCCGATCCCACCGGTCACAATAACGACGTCACCGTCGAGTGCTTCTTCGATCGGCCACGCACTGCCGAACGGACCTCGGAGACCAAACGTCGCGCCATCACCGGCGCGAGCGAGTTCCCCCGTGACGTTGCCAGCGACGCGGACGGTGTGGTCGAGTGTCCCGCGTTGAGCCGGATCGCTGCTGATCGAAATCGCGGCCTCACCCACGCCCGGCAGATACAGCATGTTGAACTGCCCCGGTCGGAAGGTGAATGACTTACCGATAACGGACTCGACGAACTCAAGATGGTACGTCGCGACATCGGCAATCTCGTCCGTGATATCGACAATGCGGACAGTGTGCGCGAGCCAGGGATCAAGCGACGCAGTGCAGGCTTCCATCTGAGTCATGCCGCACCTCCCGATGTCGCCGCAGCAGTGTCGCCACGAATCGCTGCGACCTCTTCGGTCAGATCAATCCCGACCGGACACCATGTGATGCAGCGGCCACAGCCGACGCACCCGCTGGTTCCGAACTGATCCTCCCACGAGCCAAGTTTGTGCGTCAGCCACTGCCGGTATCGACTCGCGATGGTGTTTCGCGTCGTGCCGTGACTCATGGAGGAAAAGCTCAGATTGAAACACGAATCCCAGTGCCGCTGCCGTTCGACGTTCTCATTGGCCAGATCAGAGACTTCCTCAACACTGCTGCAGAAGCACGTCGGGCAGACCATCGTGCAGTTCGTGCAGCCCAGACAGATATCGCCCACGTCCTTCCAGCGCGAGTGATCCAGATTGCCGAGCAGCAGGTCGCGAATACCGTCCGTGTTGAGCTGCTTCGTCTGTTGATCGACCGCCCGTTGCCGCGCGGCTGCAGCCCGCTTGGTGTGCTCGGCAGTCAGCAGTTGTGTGGTCAACCGGTCGAGTATGGCCGTCCCGGCGTCGCTGCCGCTTTCCACTTCGAACCCATCATCGAGTTCTGTCAAAGCCAGATCAAAACCGGACGAGCATTTCGGACCGGTGTTCATCGACGTGCAGAAGCAGGTACTCGCCGCCTGCGCGCAGTTGACGGCGATAATGAATGCATTTGTTCGTCGGGCGTTGTAAACGGGATCCACGTATGGCCCGCCGGTGAAGACGCGATCCTGAATCGCGATGGCCGCCAGTTCGCAGGCCCGCACGCCAAGGAACGCGTACTTCGTCGTGTCCGGTTCCGGAGTCTGCATCTGCCAGCCGGACTCTGTTTTCTGGGCCGACGCCACGGTGGTCAGCGGAGGAAACAGGTACTTCTTCCACGAATGCGGACCGACGACGAATCCGAACAAGGCGTCATCATCGCGACGTTCCAGCCGGTACTTCGCTGCTTCCTGCCGATCCGTCCAGCCTCGCGGAAGCTGATCGACGGACGTGATTTCGTCGTAGACAATGGCTTCCTGATCGATTGTCGGTCCAACTACCTGATATCCATCGTCGGCCAGCAGCGTGATCAATGACTGCAGCTCGCTTTTCGGGAGAAACGCGGACTCCGTTTCAGTGGTCTCCGGATTCATGACGGTGATTGCTCCTCAAACAGATCGAGCGACTGCAGGCGAGTGGCCACCAGTCGTCGCGAAATCGCTTTGGCCAGTTCCCGCATCACGAGGTAACCCACATCGTGATCAGTCTGACACAAGTTTAAGAGAGCGTCGTCCGGAAAGACGATCGCCCGGACATCATCTGTCGCAACGCCGGTCGCAGTGGCTCCGTGGTTTCCCACGACTGCGGACCACGCCAGCACTTCACCAGGGCCAAGTGTCAGAACCCGCACCTGTCCGCGACCAGGCACCAGCATGTCGAGACCGACATGTCCGGCGGCGATCAGGAACAGTTCCGGAGTGCTTTCGCTCTCGCGACAGAGGAATTGGCCGGCTGCGAAGCAGCGTTCCATGGCGATCTCCGCCAGCGCATCACGCACACCTTCGGGCAGAACCGCAGTGAACTGCAGCGTCGCGAGTTGTTCCCCGAGTGTTGGCTCGTTGAGAGAAGATTCAGTCATTGCTGTCTTTCAATGCTCCCACAGAATGGCTGAGTTTCGATCGGTATAAACGCGGACTCGTGATACGGCACAACACGGACCGTGTACTCGTCCAGCGGGCGATGTTTTCAGATTTCTCTGCTGAAGACATAACCGTTGACCGAACCGGGCAACTCATCCACGCGTTCCAGTGGGATGATGACAGGCACGTCGGGACCCGTCGACCCTGCGTACAATTCCACTTTCGTACTGTGGGCCGGCAGGTCATCGAGCCAGCATTCGACACTGACCACCAGCCGCGTTTCTTGCCCTGCAACGCTCCGGGAATGCGGGCGAGGCAGTCTGGCTGGCTCTCTCGCTATTGGCTGAGGCGAAATATCCGACATTACAAGCAGGGTAGCCCGACCGCTTGTCGGTTGGGTCGCGCAGCGACAAGAGGACTCATCATTCGTGTGCACAACAGGAATGACGTGCAATGCATCGTCGGGAATCGATGTCGCGGATAGGGGTAAGGAAGTCCGATTGGTTTCGGACTCCCTTCCCTCCGAACCGGACGTGCGGTTCTCCCGCATCCGGCTCTCCGGTTGATGGTTTTACCTTCGTGAGGATTGACTGGCCGCGCGATGGGCTGTTGTCAGACTGAACAACCTGTTTGCGACGAAAAAGGCATTTGGCCAGGTGAAGCTGGCGGTCTGATCGCGAGCAACCCCGCGACCACCCGCTCGACGACGCAGTAAGCTGCGAAGTCGCATACGGAGCCAGCTGTCGAGATCGGTGGAGATAGGCGTGTAAAACGGCCCCACTTCGGCGTCGAATGGCACTTAGAAATGTCGTAAGTTGTTTCAGGGTAATGGTGTAGCCAGAGACGCCTCACTTGTTTAGATGGTTTTGTCAGCCCATCCATCATCGGCAAGGAGGCCCAGTGATGAGTTACTCCAGACAGGTCTTGTTGCGGGAGCAGTTTGGTTTTCTGAAGCGGCAGTTTCTCCAGGAAGGCGATCTTCCTTCTACGGATGTTCTTTCCGAGGAAACGATTGCACCGGCACCGGAAGCGATCCAAGGGAGCTGGAAGGATCGGATTTATACTCCTTTGATCACCTTGTGGGTTTTCCTCGGACAGGTTCTGGGAGCGGATCATTCTTGCCGAGGGGCGGTTGCTCGATTGATCGCTCATCGAGTTTCCAAGGGACAGAAAATCTGCTCGTCAAAGTCCGGTGCCTATTGCCAGGCGAGGAAACGCTTACCCGAAAAGTTCTTCTCAGCCGTGGCCTGTCTGGTGGGAAGAGCTTTGGATTCAAAGGTTGATTCCAAGTGGCTCTGGAAAGGGCGGCGGGTTTACATGTTCGATGGAACGACGGTCTCCATGCCCGACACTCCGGAAAACCAGGAAGCTTATCCACAACCGTACAATCAGATGCCAGGGCTGGGCGTTACGTCATCGCTATTAACAAGTTCAATCAACGACATACAGTCGTAAAACAGGCAGTCAACGCAGTAGTGATCCAACATTGGCCGTTTTCGCTGACCGCATGTTACTGTCCGCCGAGAATTGCGTCGGTTTGCTCGACGATTCTCGACAAGGACGGGCCGAGCGTCTCAAGGGTGCGAGCGCGGTCGGCGAGCGCGTCTCGCTGCTCCTGAGTGAGTGCCGTTCCGCTGTCGGCGACTTGTTTGATTCGATTGACATCATCGTTGATCAGCGTCAACCAGTTGTTGAACTGCTTTTCAGCGAGCATCAGCCAGAGACGATCTTTCAGTGACAACAGCAACGACAACGAGTCGTTCAGTTCGTCCCAGTGGGAGATCACTTCCTCGACTTTGGTGAGACCCTGCAGGCGTTCAATCGTGCGTCGAGCGGCAGCGTGTGGCTGACTCTGGACAGGAAGACCCGCTGAAAGTTCTGCCAGTCGCTGACTCGCGGTCGCATCGTCTGGAACCAGCCGGACATACTGTTTCAATAATTGCTCGGCGTCACTCCAGCGAGCCGCCTGGTACGCCGCTGCAATCTTCCGTTTGAGCACTTCTTCCTGCCCGGTTCGCAGCGCCTGACGGAATTTTTCAAGGCCGCTTTTCTGTTGCGCCTGCTGAACGTCGTCCTGCAGCGTCTGGAGCCGCTCCGGGATGCCGGAAGTTGAGTTCTCAACCTGCGCGATCAGCGACTGCACCTCGCTTTCGAGCTGGGCGAACGATGTTTGCTCGGCATCCGCCATCAGTTGCTCCATCCGTGTCACGTCGCGGAGCTGCGACGCCTCGTTCATCTTCACGACGAGATCGTTGATCACCGCAATTCTATCGCGAAGTTTGTCTTCGAGTTTCGCGACCTGTGTGTCCATCCCCATCGAGTCGGAACGCGGAGCAATCTGAAAAAGCAGCGGAGACGGTGTGACTCCGGGCAGGCAGACCTTTTGCAGTTCCTGCTTCTCGTACTGCACGGTGAGAAACTGCAGCCCGGATTCTGGTGACTTCACGGAGATCAGACCGCCCGGTCCCGTGTGGCCGACGAGGTCTGGATTTATCGAAAGGCTGCTGCTGAGATTGACAGCGCAGCCTTCACGCGGCAGCAGCGTATCTCGAAAGACAACTTTCACCGCAATTTCCGTCGACACGGGTGTCAGCCTCCTGACGAGATACTGCGCCTGCGGATAGCCGATGTACTGAAACCACGGGGATGCGCCACCTGACTCGGGCAGCGCCAGACTGGCTTCCAGCTGCTGGTCGTGGACATCGCTCACCACCAGAAACTGATCGGTGCGAGCGTGTTGGCGAGCACCGCCTGCTGTCTGCACATCGCGAAACATCTGCAGAACGGCTCCCGGTGCAAGGCGGCTCCATGACGCCACGGAGCTGAGTCGAGCTGCCTGATCAAACTGAATAGTGAATCGACCACCGGAGTGTCCCGTGATTTTTCCAACTGGCGTCCAGCAACGCAGAGCCAGACGGCCCAGCGTGTCGGGTACCAGTTCCCGCTGCACCACCCGCACGTGTTGCCTCTGATCGAGAGTATCGAAGTGGCGGTCATATTCGCGTGACGCCAGTTCGTACCCGCTTGTCGAACGGGTCATTCGCAACACGATCGTTTTTTCCATCGCGGACAGACCGAACTGGCGACATTCGTCGGAAGTCAGCTCGGCGAGAGCGTGATCCGTCATCCAGTTCCGCAACGGCAGAGCTTCCAGCTGCCGAACCTGTGCCCGGTAGCCAAGCAGTGTCGTCAGCATCCGTTCCAGTCGCCGCCGCGCACGTTCGACAAACGCCGGCCCCAATGCTGGATGCTCATCGACATGGAGCACGAAGCCAACTTCAGTGCCTGTGTGAACCGGGAAGAGCTGTGCGGACAACGGATTTACAAGACACACAATCAGAAGAAAACCAATCGAAGCCCGCACGGCAAACGTGCGACACCGCACGATGGACACTGGTCCGACACTGGCCGGTGTCCTGGTGACTACGGTTACGACAGTGTGTCCGAAAAGGTGCCCGACGCCTTTCTGTCGCGAATCTGCATCGAAGTTGTTCGTCATGTGCGGCAAGGTTTCCACTCCACAACGTGGTTGCAAAAGCGAGCGACGAACTGCGGATCATGAGAAATCACGAGGTATGTCAATCCGCAGTCCCGCTGCACGTTAATCAGTTCGTCGATCAGCATATCCTGCCAGAAGCGATCCAGTCCAACAGTCGGTTCGTCCAGAATCAACAGTCGCCGGGCACGGGTAAAAACTTCATTCGCTGTCACGGTGGGTTCTGTGGAATTACTGAATGACAAATTTGGCGACGACGGCGACTTTGGCGGCGACGGCGCATCGACGCGCATCGCAAGCAGACTGCGGACAATTGCTGCGCGACGTTTCTCGCCTCCGCTGAGCCGAGTGACAGGCGCGAGCATCGCATCATCAGGAAGTCCGAAGCGATGCAGCCACTGTCCGGAGCAACTCCACAGTTCCGAAGTCGAGCGTTCCGGGAAGGCGACACGCGCGACTTGTACCAGTGCGTCTCCCAGTCGTGCGGCGGGATCGAAGATCAGATCCGTATCCTGATAGACCATCTGAAAGTGCTGCCAAAGCCGGTACTGTCGAGGTGAACTCAAGTGGTTGTTCCAGGACTCATCGTTGTCCGTCAGCGGGTATCGTGACAGGCTGCCGGTTGTCACGGTGTCAAGATTCATCACGATTCTCGCGAACGTCGTTTTCCCGGACCCACTGTCTCCGAGCAGAGCCATGCGGGAGCCGACCGGTACCGTGATTGATCGATCTCGCAACGCTGTCGTTTCCGTCACTTTGCCCCACAGAGAACTGTTGCGAAAGACTTTGCTCAGAGTTTCAGCCCTGACAACCACGTCTGCGATGCCTCGTGAAGAGTCATCGGCAGGAGCCGACGTAGCAGCCTGCGAATCCGTAGAAGTTGACACCGGTTGCAGTGCATGCGGCACGTCATCCGGAACGAGGAGCGTGTCAGGTGTGCCGGTGGCCGCGACGCGTCCCTGGTGAATCACCAGCAGGCTGTCGGCGGCATACTTCAGAAGTTCGAGGTCGTGCGTGACGAGCAGAACGGACAGTCCACCCGCGGCCATCTGTCGAAGTTGCCGTGCAAGAATCTGTGTTCGCTCGGGATCGACCGATGCGAACGGCTCGTCAGCGAGCAGGAACGACAGCGGAAGACGTCCCGCCATCGCCAGCTGGACGCGTTGGCACTCACCGGTCGAAACCTGTCCTGGAAGACGCGTCAGGTATTGTTCCGGCGAGTTGAAGCCGACAGCAGCCAGTGCGCCGGCAGGTGTCCAGGATTGAGCCGGCGAGCCCTGCCTGGAAGCCACGGAGTCGGCTCGCTTGAGGTGCCACGCAATCGTCCGGTGCGGAAACAGAGTTGATCGCGCCTCCTGCGAAATGACGAACATTCGCGAACCAGGTTTCGACTGAAGTCGCGCTTGCCAGACCCGAGCCGAAAGCCGATCGACACTACCGAAATCTGCACTCCCGAAATCTGTCCGTCGTGATTCCACATCGCCAGACGTCACATCGCTGGAATCTTCCCACGCCGTCGTTTTGAACGCGCTGGCGCTGACGCGCGCCGAGTCGGGAAGCAGCCCCGCCAGCGTTGAGACGAGAGTGGACTTTCCGCCGCCAGATGGCCCGGTCACGCCGAGGACCTGCCCCGGTTTCAGCTTCAGACTGATCCCGTGCAGAATCAGTGTGAACGAAGCGGTGGCCGGATTCACGAGTTCCACCGTGAGGTCTTCAACGCGGAGCATTGCTTTGTTGTGATCTGTCATGTCAACGTCCGGCCTGAGCACCAGAAACGACCTTGAGAAACTGACCGAGCGTATTCAGCAGACAGATCGTCAGGCACAGGCACAGCAGCGGTCCCCAGACGACGCCGTCATTGAAAGGTTGCCCGAACGCGGCCAGCGGTCGGAACGTGATGAACTCGTCG
>Ga0316209_1002567_pt1 | contig 14331 bp, 14 predicted proteins | sample 6monopyrite_MG_FD_204945 | JGI IMG/M metagenome (GOLD analysis project Ga0316209, IMG submission 204945) | Microbial mat bacterial communities from mineral coupon in-situ incubated in ocean water Damariscotta River, Maine, United States -... | ecosystem: Environmental > Aquatic > Marine >...
GTTAATTTAGGTAACCATTTTTGCTTTTGAGCTTCGTTTCCAAAATAGTAAATATGGCCTGTGCACAAAGAATTATGAGCAGCTAGCGATAGCCCAATTGATGGATCTACCTTAGAAATTTCTTCTATTATAGAGATGTATTCATGGTAACCAAGCCCTGATCCTCCGTATTTTTCATCTACAAAAACTCCCATAAAACCCATTTCTCCAGCTTTTTTAAAAACCTCAACAGGGAACATTTGGGCTTCATCCCATTCCATGATATTTGGTCTAATGTATTGTTCTGCAAAGTCCTTAGCTGAAGCCGCAATTAGTAATTGTTCTTCACTATAATTAAAATTCATAGCTATTTAATTGGTACTTGTTAATTGAGGGTCAAATATAATTTAATTATCTCAATTTTATCGATTGGGAAGCCTTTTACTTTTGTTAATTCGTCCAAAGATTTAAATCCCTCCCGCAAGGTTCTTTGGTCTAAAATTTCATAGGCAATCTCATAATCTATATGCTGAATAGTAACGAGTTGTTCGATAGTAACATTATTTAAATTAAACTTTTCAATTTGTCGTGGTGTTTTTACAGTAAATTCATTTAGCAACCTTTTCAAAACTTCTGGGGAAATACCATACACATCTTGTAGCTGCACATCAGCAATAAATCCTTCTTTAAATTTGTTTCTGAATTTAATAACCCTATCAGAAAGTTTTTCACCTATTCCATTAACACGTTGTAATTGTTTTGCTGTTGCGGTGTTAAGATCTATTTTTTGATCAAACGTTTTAGGCGTGTTATTTTGATATTTGAAACTTGTACTTGGTTTCGGATTTGTAACCCACTCTGGAAACTTAAAATAGGGTGATATGGTGTTTAATAAAGATTCTGAAACTTTGGTGACTTCTTGAAATTGTTTCGCAGAGTTTACCCATTTGTTTTGCTCTCGAAATTTTAATAGTCTATCAATTTCATTAGGCGACATTCCTAATGTATAGCCTTTATAATCTGTAATGTAATTTGGGTTGAATGGAAATATTTTTGTTTGCTGTGTTTCTTTTTCAACTAAACCTAATGAATCTATTTCGTTTTGAAATGCTGTTAATTCGTCTTGATTAATAGATACTTGTTTTGAAGAAAAGTCTGCAAAAAAATATAGGCTTTGCATAACTGCAATTATTAACAACAATAAAAAAATCCCACTTCGTTGTCCTTTTGTGAACTTGAAATGGGATTTCTTCATAATATTTTACTTTGCGGTTATTTGGTTGCCCTTATAGCATCCATATATTTTTTCAGTTCTTTTTTTACTTTTGGTGCCAAAATAACAATACCGACCATATTTGGTACCATCATTGCAAAAATCATGGCATCAGAGAAACCTATTACCGAACCAAGACTTGCAGCTGCACCTACAACAACAAACATACAGAAAATGATTTTGTATGTGTATTCCATTTTTTTTGTTCTTCCAAACAAATAAGACCATCCTTGAAATCCATAATAAGACCAAGAAATCATTGTGCTGAATGCAAATAAAATTACTGCAATAGTCAATACATAAGGGAACCAAGAAATGGCTGATTGAAAAGCGCCTGATGTTAGTAATATTGCTTCGGCATCATTTAATCCTGCATTAGCAGCTGTCACATTTCCTGTAATAATAAGCACTAACGCCGTCATTGTACATACTAAAACAGTATCAATAAAGGGTTCTAATAATGCCACCATACCTTCACTTGCTGCGTATTTTGTTTTTACTGCAGAATGTGCTATGGATGCTGAACCAACACCTGCTTCGTTAGAGAAAGCCGCACGTCTAAAACCTTGCACTAAAACCCCAACTGCTCCACCAGCAACTCCTTCAGGGCTAAAAGCACCATTGAAAATTTGCATAAAAGCAGAGCCAATCATATCGTAGTTTACAAAGATGACGAATAGAGAAGCAGCTACATAAATAACTACCATAAAAGGCACAATCTTGTCGGTTACTTTTGCGATAGATTTTATACCACCAATAATTACAATACCAACAAAAACGGCCATGACCAAACCAAATGCCCAACCATACCCATGTAAAAACGATTGTTCTCCTCCTGTAATATTTTCTACTAATTGAAAAGCTTGGTTTACTTGAAACATATTACCTCCACCAAATGAGCCACCAATAACAAATACAGCAAATACAGCTGCTAGTACTTTTCCTAACTTACCAAGTCCTTTAGATTTTAGTCCTTTAGTTAAGTAGTACATTGGTCCTCCATAAACGGTTCCATCTTCTTCAATATCTCTATATTTTACACCTAGTGTACATTCTACGAATTTTGATGCCATTCCTAAAAACCCAGCTATAATCATCCAAAATGTTGCTCCAGCTCCACCAATTGAAACTGCAATGGCAACTCCAGCAATATTACCTAAACCAACAGTAGCAGATAGTGCCGCTGTTAGTGCTTGAAAGTGGCTAACCTCTCCATCATGTCCTTCTATTGCAATCGTTTCTATGGCATCACCTCCTGGTGTTGAATCGCCAGCAGCTGTCATAGTTTCATGGTGATCAATATCATCATATTTACCTCTTACAATATTGATTGATGTAAAAAACCCTTTAAAGTTTATAAAATTAAAATAGAAAGTGAAATACGTTGCACCTAAAATCAATGGAAAGAGTACCCAATAAATTTGAACGTCATCTGAAAACGGAATTTGATAAAAAATGAAATTCACAAACCATCCGGTTGCATTGCCAAAAGCCTGATCTATCTTTTCGTCAATACCCAATTCATGAGCTTCTTGAGCGAATGTTAAAATTGGTAAAATAAGTGCAACTATTGAAAGAAGGTATTTCTTCATAATTAAAAATGTTAGTTAGTTTTATATATTAAAAATGTTGGTTTAAGCTAGCAAGATGCTAAAAAAAAATGAGTTTTTAAAGTATAACCGTAATTTAACATAGTGCTGTGTTCACAAAAAGTTTACTCCACTTCTATATTGTAAAGTGAATTGAGCTTTTGTATTTGCTCTGGTCGTCCCAGAACTATTACTTTAGAATTTGGGTTTAGTTTCTGTTCGGCTTCTGGGTTAATAAGATATTCGCCATTTTCATTTTTATAGCCTATAACATTACAGCCTGTTTTTTTACGTAAATCTAAGTCTCTTATAGTTTTAATTTGAGACGTGTCGTATAAATCCTCGACTGCTACTTCTTCAATGTTAATATTTGTTTCGCCTATTATTGACAGATTATCGATAAACTCCAATAAATCTGGTACTACCACTAAAGATGCCATGTGATCACCTCCAATTTTATCTGGCAAAATCACATTGTTTGCTCCTGCGAGTTTTAATTTTCCATAGGTGCTTTCTTGTGAAGCACGACTAATTATCCGAATGTTTTTATTTATTTGTCTAGCAGAGAGTACTACAAAAACATTATCGGAATCGTTGGGTAAAGCCGAAATTAAACAATCTGCGCGCTCGACACCTGCTTGTAAAAGTATTTCGTCTTCATTTGCATTTCCTAGTACAAATGGCACCAAATCGCTTTGATGCTTATCTACCGTTTCTTTTTTTGTTTCAATGACAACAAAAGACCTTTTGTGAGCCAACAACTTTTTGGCTGCTTGTTTACCGTTTCTTCCATAACCACAAATAATAACATGGTTTGAAAGTGCATCAATCTTTTTTTGCATCTTTTTTTGTTTTAGTTCTTCAAGATCATTTTTTGTAAGGATATATTCAGTAATTACTTTAATAGCATAACCAACAATAACAACACTTGTTAAAATTAAGAATATGGTAAATATTTTCGTTTCAGGATCTAAGGGCTTAACCTCGCCAAAACCAACTGTTGTAATTGTTATTACAGTCATGTATAAAGAGTCAATCCAACTGTAGTCGGTCATGGTTTTAAAACCAAATACACCAATAATAAGTACTGCAATTAAAAGAATAATTGCAATATTAATTTTAGACCGAAATACTTTTACTAAAGGATTTGTCATAAGTTATAAATCGAATACCGAGCTTCGTTTTGTATATAGTAAATCTTTTATTCGCATCCAAAATGCTATAAATAAGTAGAGTGCAAAACCAAACCCAAGGGTTACAAAGGTTAAGTACATAAAAGATGTTCTTACCACTTTGGCTCGTATTCCTAAGCGATCTGCAATTCGTTGACATACGTAGTAACCGTGTTTTTGAAAATAGAGTAAGGTCTTGTAAAAAATGTTCATAACAGCAAAGTTGGTGAATTTTTGCGCTAAAAAAAAACCACTTTTAAAAAAGTAGTTTTTATTATTAATTTTATTGTCTAATTGAATATGACTGGATCTGGATTTCCATCAGGATCTCCATTTACTGTACCATCAGATGACGCATTTCCTAACAATAAAACACCAGCAGCATGGGGTGCTGCCATAGAAGTACCGCTTATAGTATTATACCCTCCATCTTTCCATAATGAAAATACGGCAACACCTGGTGCACAATAATCTACAGGTGGATTTCCCCAATTAGAAAAAGATGCCCAATCATCATTACTATCCATAGCAGATATAGTATATATATTAGGTCCATTTACTCTTGCAGGAGATGACGAATTTGCATCAGTTCCACTATTACCAGCAGCTAAAACAAATTTAATTCCATTATTAGCAGCAGCAATTACAGCATTATCAAGAGCTGTAGATACGCCTCCACCTAAACTCATATTGGCAACGTCTCCATTTGATCCGTTTGCAGCAACATAATCAACTCCAGCAATAACTCCAGAGTTAGATCCACTACCTCTTCTATCTAATACTCTTACCGCAACAACTGTAGTTCCTGGTGCTACACCAACTGAGCCTATAGTATTATCGATTGCAGCTATAGTACCTGCAACATGAGTACCATGACCGTTTTCATCATCTGGTCCACCTTTTCTTAAAAAAGAAGCACTTCTTGAAATATCTACATTTAAATCAGGATGATCTAAATCAATTCCAGAATCAATAACCCAAGCTGTATTTGAGGATGTTGTTGTTCCTCCACCAACTCTGGTTGTTCCGTAAGGAATTACTTGAGGATCTGGAGTATTTCCACCTCCTCCATTTCCACCACCATGTCCTGGACCTTTGAACGGTGTTATACTTAAAATAAAATCCTGCTCAACACTTTTTACCCTTGGGTCTTTTTTTAAAGCATCTACTTGTGCATCGGTTAATTTTGCGCTAAACCCATTTAATGCATAACCAAAAGTTGCAGAAATATCTTCTTCTTTTAAATCTATAGATTTAAACTCTTTTGAAAAAGTCGTTTTGAGTTTACTTATTTGGTTACTATACTCTACTTTGGATTTAACTTGAGGTAATTTTGATAATTTACCTGATACATTGTCGTAAACAACAATATAACTTCCCTCAATGGGTTGAACTTCTTGGAAATCTGCATTTTCGACTTCTAGTAAAATCTCTTCATTAGAATCGGTTTGACAACCAATTATACTCACAGCTATAGCTCCAAAAAGAGCATATTTAAAAATTGATTTTTTCTTCATTTTTGATAATTAATGGTTAATTTTTTGTTAAAATTTTGTTGAATATACAGGTTTTTATAGAAATACAAAAAGATATTCTTTTTTTTCGATGAAATACTATCTATAAGATTTTGCTTGCAGTTTAACAAAAAAATTGACAAAAATATTACTTCATTAAGTTGATAATGATGAAGATATAATACAGTTGCCAACAGCACATTGTAAACATTTATTTTTACTGCAATATTCGTTCTTTAATTGTAAAAGGGCTTGTGACTGTAGTGCTGAAGTAGATATGTCTTTTAAAGAATTGAACTTGTTCACGATACTATTGTTTTCTGATGGTAATTGCTGTATGACATTTTGTATGATGTTATTTACAATTTTTCCTTGATGCTTTGCATACAAAAACTTTAAAGGCACAATGGTATTAATTATTAAAAGGTTGGTAAATGTGTTTGTTAGTTTTTTAATAGATTTTTTTGATGATGTATTAAATGAATAATGGGTTTCCCAATATAATGATGTTTTCACATTAAAAATAGTATAGATATCTTCTGTGGTTTTTGATTCAATTAGTTTAGAAAATAAATTGGTGTGCCTATGGTACAAATTGGCCAGTTGCGATAATCTAATAGTTGGGAAATTTGATGGTCGCAACCTAAAAAATTGTATTGGCATTACTCCAGTATTAGTGAGTTGATATTTGGTTTTTAAAAACTCATATTCATTTTGTAACTCTTTTAAGTAATAGTCTTGCACATCGGCCTCTAATAAGCCAGCTTGCCCAAACAATAAGGCTTCAATGCTTTGTAATTTGGGTTGTTGTTGTCGCAATACCGAGAAATTGAATGAATTTGCCAAACTCAAAAAAGCATCAGCGTTTACTTTTAACCCAAAATTTTTAGCAAGCATTTTAAACAATACTTCTTCCCAGTTGTTATTGGATTGTTTTAGGAGTAATTCGATATTATCTGCTTTTCGTTCTAAACGCTCAAAATACAAGCGCTCCAACCAATTGTGGATTATAAAATCGTCAACAAATGGAAAATCGTTTTCACAATTAATCCACTTATTGCTTTTAGAAAACAGCTTTTCATAACTTAATAAAACATTTTTTGATATATATGATTTAAGTTCTAAGGTTGGTATAACGGTTTTGTCTTTCCTAAAAATATCTATATCGTGTTCCCAAACTATATGTAAAATTACATTATCATAATTCTTGTCGTTTTCATGATTATGCACATACCAATCACTAGATTTAACGTGGATTTCAACATTTCCTGCCCACAATTGTTCGTCTATATATATTTGTGCATTAAAAAAATCTGGGCCAGAATCATGGTTATGAACGCCAACATTTACAATTGAAATTGTTTTGTGTGCTGTTGTTTGTAAGTTAACTACATTAAATTTTTTATATTTCCATATATAGTGTAGAAAATTTTCTTGCATGTAACTAAATTAGCTAAAATAGTTGTAAGAAAAAATACAAACAACTTGTACTTAATTTATCGAAGTATTGAACAAGTTTATATCAAGGCATTAAACGAACATCAAAAAACTACAACAAAGCTCTAATATTAGCATAACTATTTTTCAAGGCTTTGGCTTGTTTTTTATTCCCCAACCATTTTACCTTGGTAATACCTTCAGTTGTTTCAGGCTTTAACTCGCCATCATAAGTGGTGTGCATTTCAAACCAATAGGTAATTTTTATTTTATAACGACCATTGCGCTTAAAAATATGATAGGTTGTTTCCAATGGTTTTGTAATAGTGAGTCCTTTTACACCTGTTTCCTCTTCTACTTCACGAATGGCTCCTTCTTCTATGGATTCTTTACCCTCAATGCGTCCTTTGGGCAAATCCCATTTATCGTTTCTATAAATAAAAAGCACTTTCCCTTTATCGTTATAGACTTTGCCACCACCAGCAATTACGTTAGGAAATTTTTTTAGAAACTTATTTAATAGTTTTTCTTCATTTTTATGATAAAGGGATACGCCTTTAATGGCCTTTCTTTTAAGGTCACGAATTACCTTAGGCAAATCCACATACTTTAAAGGATAGGTTTTATAGAGTTTATCCTCTGAAAGTTCAGATGTTAAAATAATGGGCTTGTCGTTAACAAAAACTTTATACATTATGTATATAGGGAGTTAGGCATGGTAAAAATATCAATTTTTAATTCAAAGCAAAACATCTTTAAAAAAATATTAGTATTCAAACGTTTTTTCATTCCTTAAAAATAAATTATGCTTAATTTTGCAGCTATGATTGCTAATAAGAACACTGCCAAAAAAACCGCTGAAGTTTTACTTCAAATAAACGCTATAAAACTAAGCCCAAAAAAACCTTTTACTTGGGCTTCTGGATGGAAATCGCCCATATATTGTGATAATAGAATTGTGCTGTCCTATCCACCAATTAGAAATTACATTCGTGAAAAAATAGCCAAACACATAGAAAAGCACTACGGAAAACCAGATGTTATTGCTGGTGTTGCCACAGGAGCCATTGGCATTGGAGTCTTAGTTGCCGAATGTTTAGGCCTGCCATTTGTATATGTGCGCCCTGAAGCAAAAAAACATGGTCGGCAAAATAAAATTGAAGGCTATATTGAAAAAGGGCAAAGTGTTGTCGTGGTAGAAGATTTAATTAGCACTGGAAAAAGCAGTTTAAATGCTGTAAAAGCATTAAAAGAGGCCGAAGTTAATGTAAAAGGAATGGTGGCGATTTTTTCTTACGGATTTGAGGTTGCAAATAGTAATTTTGAAAAAGAAAACCTAACGCTTCACACCCTTAGTAATTACGAAAACCTTTTAGAACAAGCCCTAGACACTCATTATATTAACAAAAATGAATTGAAAACTTTGTCACAATGGAATGCCAATCCTAGTGAATGGAATGCTAATTGACAACAGATATACATATCAACGCTTCAACTAATAAACAATAATCAATGAATCTAGAATCACCTAAAGTATCTGTAAACAAATCGGCACAAGACGTTTTTGATTTTTTAACTAATGTTGAAAATTTCGAAAAATTGATGCCAGAAAACATTAGCAAGTTTGAAGTTTTAGAAGAAGGCAAGTTTTTGTTTGCATTAAAAGGTATGCCAGAAATTGTACTAAAACAAAAAGAATCGACCGCACCAAATAAAATTGTATTGGGAGCTGCAGGTGGAAAACTGGATTTTTCATTAATAGGAGATATTACTGAAACTTCAGCAGGCCAAAGCGATATTCAATTAAGTTTTGCAGGCAATTTTAACCCAATGATGGCCATGATGATAAAAGGTCCAATATCAAAATTTATTGAAACATTAGCAACGAATATTCCAAACGTTATCTAATATAATAACTTAATTTCTTTCAATTCAAATTCCTTAACAACATCATCTTCAAGTAATATTTGAAGCGTTCCATTGTTATTTACTCCTTGAATAATCCCAGAAAACAGACTACCTTCAGCATCTTTAAAAGTAGAAGGTTTAAGTCTTCTAAAAAGCAATGCTTCATAAGCACGTTTTATAAAGTCTTGTTTACCCTGTTCTAATTTATTGAAATAATATTTTAGCTGTTCAACAATACCAACCAACAGTTCTTCTATGTCAAACAAGGTTCCTGTTAAATTCTTTAAAGAAGAAGCAAACGGTAAATTTTGAAACTGTGTTTGATTTACATTAAGTCCAATACCTATAATGCTACCTTCAATATCTTGATACTTTATGACATTTTCAATTAAAATCCCACATATTTTTTTTTGTTCTGACAAAATGTCGTTAGGCCATTTAACCACCAATTTTGGCACTTGAAACAATTGCAATGTTTTAACAATTGCCAATGAAGTAACCATACTTATGTAAAACTGATCGTCAATAGATACACAGTAATTTCTTTTAAATACACTACAAGTAAGGTTTTTACCTTTCTCTGAATTCCAAACTGCACCAATTTGACCTCTCCCTTTTGTTTGATGCTTTGTAATAACAACCGTAAAATCCTCTAAAGGTTTTTTAGAAGCTAATTCGCGTAAATACGAATTTGTAGAGTCAATGGCATTAAGTTTGATTATATGCATTACAGCTAGAAAATTTAAATTATAATTTTCTTAAGATTATTAAAGGTATAATGACCCAAAAAAATAATAACTTTGCACAAATTAAAACAATTTAATGACGAAAGAAAATAGTAATGGAGACCATTTAATATCGGTTATAATAAATGGCATTGAAGATGTAAAAGGGCAAAATATTAATATTTTAGATTTAAGAGACATAGAAAACACCGTTTGTGATTACTTTATTATTTGTGAAGGGACTTCAAATACACAAGTTAACGCCATTGTAAATTCCATCCAAAAAAAGGTTAGCAAAGAAACTAAAGACAAACCTTGGCACATAGAAGGCAGCGATAATGCCGAATGGGTTTTAATGGATTATGTAAATGTGGTTGTTCATGTATTCCAAAAGCACATTAGAGAATACTATGATATTGAAAGCCTTTGGGGAGATGCCAAAACAACCGAAATAAAAACCACATACTAAAAAATATTGCATGTCAAACGATAAAAAGTTAAATACAAAGAAACCAAAATTTAGTCCATACTGGATTTATGGTATTATAATAATCGTGTTCTTAGGAATTCAAGTTCTTTCTGGTGGCATGAGCTCCACTACTGGAACACCAACTACTCAAGATAAATTTTTCGAATATTTTGAAAATGGTGATGTAGAAAAAGTAGTTATTATTAACAGGATCCAGGCAAGGGTTTATTTAACGCCCGAAGCTGCTTCTAGAGCAGAACATAAAAACACTGTAAAACCACAGCTGTTACCAATTTCCGGAAAAGCTCCAAACTATCAATTTCAGTTGGGAGATCTTCAAAATTTTGAAGATAAAATAGATGAAATAAAAACCAAAAACCCTGAGTTATCTACCATTGTAGATTATAAAATAGAAGAAAACCTTTGGGGCGATTTTCTAATTACCCTTTTACCTTTTGTATTAATTATTGGTGTTTGGATTTTTATAATGCGTCGTATGTCATCTGGTGGAGGAGGTGGCGCTGGTGGCCAACTTTTCAATATAGGAAAATCTAAAGCCAAATTATTTGATCAAAATACCGTAGTAAAAACATCTTTTAAAGATGTTGCTGGATTAGAAGGTGCCAAAGAAGAAGTACAAGAAATTGTAGATTTTTTAAAAAATCCCGAAAAATATACCTCTTTAGGTGGAAAAATACCAAAAGGAGCGTTACTGGTAGGACCTCCAGGAACAGGTAAAACCTTATTAGCAAAAGCAGTGGCAGGAGAAGCTAAGGTGCCTTTCTTTTCTTTATCAGGATCCGATTTCGTGGAAATGTTTGTTGGTGTTGGAGCTTCAAGAGTTCGTGACCTATTTAAACAAGCCAAAGAAAAATCTCCAGCAATTATATTTATTGATGAAATAGACGCTATTGGTCGTGCAAGGGGAAAAGCTAATTTTTCTGGCTCTAATGATGAAAGAGAAAATACGCTTAATCAATTATTAACCGAAATGGACGGTTTTGGCACAAATACAAACGTTATTGTGCTTGCTGCAACAAATAGAGCCGATGTTTTGGATAAAGCTTTAATGCGTGCTGGACGTTTTGATAGACAAATATTTGTGGATCTTCCTGATGTTCGTGAGCGCAAAGAAATTTTTGAAGTACACTTAAAACCACTTAAAAAAGCTAAAGAATTAAATACAGATTTCTTATCAAAACAAACTCCAGGTTTCTCTGGTGCTGATATCGCCAATGTGTGTAATGAAGCTGCTTTAATTGCTGCAAGAAAAGGAAAAAAACAGGTAGAAAAACAAGATTTTCTAGATGCTGTTGATAGAATTGTTGGAGGATTGGAAAAGAAAAACAAGATTGTTACTCCTGAAGAGAAAAAGGCAGTAGCATATCATGAAGCTGGTCATGCAACTATTAGTTGGTTGCTAGAACATGCTGCACCTTTAGTAAAAGTAACTATAGTGCCTCGTGGGCGTTCGTTAGGAGCTGCTTGGTATTTACCTGAAGAGCGCTTAATTGTTCGTCCAGAACAAATGTTGGATGAAATGTGTGCTGCTTTAGGTGGTAGAGCTGCCGAAAAAGTAATTTTTAATAAAATTTCAACTGGCGCCTTAAGTGATTTGGAAAAAGTCACCAAACAAGCAAGAGCTATGGTAACCATCTACGGTTTAAGCGATAAAGTTGGAAATCTTACGTATTATGATTCCTCTGGTCAAAATGAATACGGTTTCACCAAACCTTATAGTGAGCAAACTGCCGAATTGATTGACAAAGAAATTTCTGATATTATTGAAGAGCAATACCAACGTGCAATTAAAATACTAGAAGAAAACAAAGATAAACTAACGTTATTAGCTGAAGAGCTTCTTGTGAAAGAAGTGATATTCAAAGACAATCTAGAAGTAATTTTTGGAAAAAGTCCATTTATCAAGCACGATGAAGATATAACTGAAGAGGAATAAGAACCATTACAAAAATCTTAAATAGCCCAATGTTTACTTTAGATTTTATATATTTGATAAAAACTAGGACTTAACTGGTTAATAGCAAACCCTAAATGAGCCTATTTCGAAAAATCTTCGGCCCTAAATCTAGTGACTCTCAAGAAAGAATAGAAAACGATGAGAGAAGCAAGTATATGCCTGACATTAAGCTTCCTATTGATGAGCGTTTTACCATCAATTTTAAAGCCAATGGAGGTAAGTTTTTGTATTGTGAAGACTTTGATGAAGTAGATCAAAATTTAGCACTTATTTTAGAGGAAAACGATTGGAAAGACAAAAACGTAATGATTATTGACAATAGGTTAGGTGAAAAATTTGAAAATTTCAATCTAAAAATAAGTAAAAACCCTAGTGAATGTACATACTTTTTAACTACTTGCGAATATCTAATTTCTAACGATGGCTCTTTGTTAATTTCATCCAATCAAATTGCTGAAAAGAAACTAAAAGAGCTGCCATCCAATTTTATCATTTTCGCTACTACAAGTCAGTTTGTAGAAACCATAAGTGAAGGCTTAAGAGGCATAAAAGATAAAAATCGCGATAAAATACCCACCAATATTACTACTATTAAGCATTTTAAAGCTAGCGAAGATAACGACTTCTTAAGCTATGGAAGTAGCTCAAAAAACCTATATTTGCTCTTATTAGAAGACCTTTAACTAAACCACGTGAAAGAATTAATTGTTAGAGCAATTTCAGGCGTTTTATACGTAGTGCTCTTTTTATTGTCCTTACAATCGCAACACCTTTTAATAGGTTTATTTTTTGTTTTTGGGTTGATATCTATTGCAGAATTTAACAAGCTCATCAATCAAAAAGGCATAAGCTCTTATGTTATTTTTATAATTTCTTATCTAGTTTTTGCCTATTGGCAACTGGTTTTGGATACCAATGAAGGCTTTAATGAAACTATTCAAATACTACACGTACTTACCATATTTGTGATGCTTTTCTTGATAAAAGATTTATTTTCAAAAAAAGCATTACCACTTTTTATAACCAATAAATATATCAACACGACCTTCTATTTATCAAGTGCCTTTATTTTTATTATCCTTATAGCTAATTATTACGAAGTATTTAATCCTAATATTTTATTAGGTGCATTTATTTTGGTTTGGGTTAACGATTCTTTTGCTTATTTAATTGGTAAAAATTTTGGCAAACAAAAATTGTTTCCTAGCATATCGCCAAAGAAAACTGTTGAGGGTTTTTTAGGTGGTTTATTGTTTGCATGTATTAGCAGTTATTTTATAGCAAAATACACTAATACCTTAGAGTTTACCCAATGGCTTATTTTAGCAATTATAGTGAGTGTTTTTGGCACATTTGGAGATTTAATCGAGTCTAAGTACAAACGACAAGCTGGTGTAAAAGATAGTGGTGTGATAATGCCTGGTCATGGTGGATTGCTAGATCGTTTGGATAGTATTATTTTTGCAGCACCATTTATATATTTGTTTTTAAGACTTACAGAATATGTTTCATAAAGAAGGCTATAAAATAATACTCATAAGCTTTGTGTTAGTAGTGATCTCTATTTTATTGATAGATCGATTTATTACTATATCATGGCTAAAAATTCTATTGGAAATTGGACTATTAATTTTTCTCATTCTTATCCTTCAGTTTTTTAGAAACCCAAAACGCCATACAGTGTTAAACGACAAGCAAGTCTTGTCTCCTGTTGATGGTAAAGTAGTTGTTATTGAAGAAGTTGAAGAAACCGAATATTTTAAAGACAAACGTTTACAAGTAAGTGTGTTTATGTCGCCAATAAATGTGCATGTAACACGTTATCCAATTGGTGGAAATGTGCTATATAGCAAATATCATCCAGGAAAATACCTTGTAGCTTGGCATCCAAAGTCAAGTACTGAAAATGAACGCACAACAGTTGTAGTTGAAAACCCAAGGTATGGTAAAGTATTATTTAGGCAAATAGCTGGAGCTATGGCAAAGCGTATTGTAAACTATGCAAAAGTTGGTGATAATGCTGTACAAGGTGCAGATCAAGGATTTATAAAATTTGGTTCGAGAGTAGATTTATTTTTACCTTTAGATACCAATATAAAAGTAACACTTAATCAAAAAGTAAAAGGCGGAGAAACCGTTATTGCACAACAGTAACCATGACCTCAAAAGAGCTTGAAATAAAATTTAGAGAAGCTGTAGAGCGTATCAATGCGCATACTGAGCCTTTTCCTGCCGATATCTTACTAAAATTATACGCATACTATAAAAAAGCTACCAACGACTATGG
>Ga0316209_1002568_pt1 | contig 14316 bp, 6 predicted proteins | sample 6monopyrite_MG_FD_204945 | JGI IMG/M metagenome (GOLD analysis project Ga0316209, IMG submission 204945) | Microbial mat bacterial communities from mineral coupon in-situ incubated in ocean water Damariscotta River, Maine, United States -... | ecosystem: Environmental > Aquatic > Marine > Coastal...
CAGACACTTCGTCTATCAAACTGCAGACGTTGTTCTCCGAAAATCGACTCCGGATTCTGGCAACGTACACGTTGTTTACGATTGAGAATCTGCTGCGACTGGCTCAGCCGTTTGCTCTCGGATGGGCCATTAATGATCTCCTGGCCGGACACATCCTCGGAGTCGGCGTGCTGGTCGCACAGCACGTTTTGCATCTCATTGTGGGATTGATCCGACAGGTTTACGACACGCGAACCTTCTCGGCGATCTACTCCGACCTGGCAACGCGGATGATCGTTTCGCAGCGAGCTTCCGGCGTCGACGCGTCACGCGTTACCGCGCGGGCGTCGCTTTCGCGCGAGTTTGTCGAGTTCTTCGAACGTTCCATACCCATGCTGATGAAGGTCGGATTCTCGGTCGCCGGATCGGTCATCATGCTCGCCTGGTACGACTGGCTGATCGTCACCTGCTGTCTTGGTCTGCTGATTCCAGCGGCGCTGCTCAGTCAGCACTATTCGCGTTTGACACGACGCCTGAGTCGAGGCCTGCACGACGAACTTGAACGGGAAGTCGACGTGATCCATTCTCAAAACGGAATCGACGTCCGAAATCACTTTGACGAAGTCGCCCGCTGGCGGATCAAACTTTCCAACGCCGAGGCCATCAATTTCGGTCTGATGGAATGTTTCATTCTGGGAGCGATCGTCGCTGTCCTGTTTCGAGCCTGCCATCTCCCAGCCGTCCAGGCCGGCGACATCTTCGCCGTCTTCCGCTACCTGATGCTCCTGCTGATGGGTCTCGATAATCTGCCGCGTCTGATTCAACAGGTCAGCCGCCTCCGCGATGTCAGCTCGCGACTTCACAAACCAGCATGACGATGCTTGCTTTCTCCTTGTGCGGCAGGTTAGGAAACAGTCTTTCCAGACACCTGATTCCAACAAGGCTGAAACGCTCTCCGGATGCCCGACTCCAACGCCCGAAACATCACTTGCCAGAACGGCCACACCTTCGAAGTGGAGGCTCAGTCAATTTCGAACGGAAGTTTCGCGTGTCCGGAATGCGGCTGTGAAGTAGCTCTTGAAACCGACGATTCGTCGTCAGGTTCCGCTCGCAGCCTTTGGGAAGTCATGGGGCGATCGTCGAACGACGATGCTGAGCCTGAAGAAGAATCCGCCGACAATATCCAGGCAGAACCGACCGAACGTCCTCGCGGCCTGTGGGCCATGATGGGGGCAGCGCAAGCTGAAAGGGCTACCGCAAGGGAAGAAGTCGGCTCGACTTCTGAAACGATCGATGAAGCAGGAATCGATGACCTCGCCGAGCCAGACGCTGATCCTTCAGAAGACGGCGGGCCGCACGATTTAGACGACGAAGAAGATGAGTCGGGCGATGACTTCGAGCTGGCGGACGACGACGAGGAAGACGGCTGGGAAGTCGAATCTCCGCTCCACGATCTCGACGCTGCCGATCAAGCTCTGTCAGAGGAAGACTCCGATGTCGACGCGCCGAAGAAACAAAGTCTTCCACGAGGCAGCGGTGCGGTGGCGGCAGGAATCCTCTCGCTACTGTTGGCCGGGCTGAACCTGCTGCCGTCATTCGCGGCAAAGATTCCCGCGACGATCATCGGAGCTTATGCCTTGTTGCTGGGCTATCAAACGCTGAGTTCCAACCGACGGTTGCGGGAGTCAGCTCCGCAGATGCTCGCCCCAGTCGGGATGTTTCTTGGACTGGTTGGGATTTTCGCCGGGCCGGCATATCTCAACGAGCTGGGCCATTCGTGGCGGAATCGTTCGACCAAAGACGTCATCGAGGCGAACCTCGGCAGCATCAGCAAGGCGTTAAGCGATTACTCCATCGAGAAAGGCAGCTTTCCCGCAGGCGGGACATTCACCGTCGACGAAGAGGGCCTGGAAGTCGGCATGCACGGCTGGATGACGACGCTGTTGCCCTACCTCGGCCACATGGAAATCTACGATTCCATCGAACTCTCGAAACCGTGGAACGACGATGCCAACTTACCGGCGATGAGCCGGCCGATTCCGACGTTTCTGGTTCCATCCGTCCCGCACGAACCAACCGACCGCGGATTCGCGACCGCTCATTACTCCGGAGTCGGCGGTCTGATTCAGACAGAGCAGGGCCTGTTGCCGACGGGAATTTTTGAGAAGAACTCGAAGGTCAGAATCGAAGAGGTTTCGGACGGGATGTCGCACACGCTGATTGCCGGCGAGATTGCCCGGGCGCTTCCCGCCTGGGGAGACCCCGAGAACTGGCGAACGATCGAAGGGCCACTTAACCAGCGACTGTCGAGCTTTGGGAACGCTGCGGGAACCGGAGCCCATTTTTTGAAAGGCGACGGCAGTGTTCGATTCTTCTCGAACAAAACTTCGCCCGGCGTGTTGCAGAAACTGGCGACCCGCGACGGTGGCGATTAGAGATTGGAATGGCAAGGTTCGAGGGTTGGGACGGAGCCTCGCCCTTCCGGACCAACTCCACATTTCACAATCGACAGAGTACCGGCTACCAGCGGGCGACGGCTTCAAGGTCGACCGAGCGGTTTTCCGGGTCGATCTGCAGGCAGGACTCCAGGAAGGCGGCGATTTCCGGTGTGAAATTGCTCGTGTCGGGAAGCTTCCAGTTCTGGTGCCGGTCCTGGATGTCGGAGAGTCGCGTGTCGTTGATCAATTCCTTGCCGGTCAGAAGTTTCCACGCGGTGCAGCCGAGCGAAAACAGGTCGGAGTGTGTTTCGGTTGGTGCTCCGTTGAGCTGCTCTGGCGCCATGAAACGCGGTGTTCCGGAGACGAGTCTGGAAGCTGTCCCATCGCCATTGTCGACAGGCTTGGCCAGACCAAAGTCCATCAGCTTCACGTCGTCGCTGGACGTCAGGATGATGTTTGACGGTTTGATGTCCCGATGAACGATGCCCTTGGAATGGGCATACGAAAGTGCCGATGCCAATTGGGCGATGACCTTGCGGAACCGTTCTTCGGACAGCGGACCGTTCTTACGAACAAACTTGTCCAGCGTAACGCCGTCGCAGAATTCGAGCACGATGAAGAATGAGCGAAACGCTTTGAAGCGGCCCAGCATGCGGACGATCTGAGGATGTTCGAAGGCTTCGATCATGCGAGCTTCGCTCTGAAACAGCTTCAGAGCGTTCCCATCGTAAACAAGCCGGTGGCTCATCATTTTCAGGGCGACCGTTTCACCAGATTGCTCGTCGAGTGCTTCATAGACAATGGCCATCCCGCCACGACCAAGTCGCTGAACGATGCGGTAACGACCGAAGGTTTTTCCGCTGAGCGCGTCGTGCTCCTGCTGCCCAAGTCGTTGTGCAAGCAGTTGCGTCAGCACCTGCCCGATGACCGGATAGTTACTGGCGATTTCCTGAAACACAGGCGCCGGCAGAAACTTTGCTGTGACATTCGTGGCTGCAACGACGGTGGCAGTTCTTGGCTGATCAGTGAGCAGCGACATCTCGCCAAGAATCGATCCTGCGCCGCACCGGGCGATCTCTTTATCCTCATTGAGCTGGTCGCTGCTGAAGATGGTGACCCGTCCGTCTGTCAGAAAATACAGACCGTCGCCAGGATCGCCCTCTCTGATGAGATGTTCGTCTGGCCGAAAACGCCGTTCTTTGAGTCGCTCTTCGATCTTCTCCAGAATCACCGGGGGCAACTGCGAAAACGGTTCCGTGCCTCCGAGCAAGGACGACTGATCGTGGACGAAGGAGTCGGGCTGGTACGCCAGTGAGCTTTGGTCGGGGTCGTCAAAGTCCAACTGAGTGGCTTCGCCATCGATTGGCGTCACGGCAGCTAACACCGGCTGCGTTGGCCCCAGAGCGATGGTTGGTTCATGCCCACTTTGGAACGAGCAGGTGGGATCGACGATCAAAGGTTCGGAGAGCTGATCCGATCTGGAAAGCTCGACTAACTGACTTTGGAAGTCGGGAAACCGTTCGCAGAAATTCTTGAGATTGATTGTGGACGCAGCCTCATTGGCTTTAAGCGTCAGCAGAAATTCTCTGGCGACGATTTGCCATTCGAATTCTGCGGATGATTTGCCGATTCGGTTCTTCAGGAACGCACAGTAGGTCTCAGCGGGAATGGCGGCTTCTGTGTCATGACGCTGATGCTGGTCGAGCAGCAGCGCATCGACACAGTCCTGCGGCGTGAATGCCGACTGGCGATGCACAAAGCCGAAGACGTCAACCGGCTCACGACTTGATGAAGACAATGCATGAAACTCAGCCGCCGCCGGTCGCTGCAACAGCGACTCGAGATCGAATTCGACAGCGCTGCCAGGTGTTAGACCGCTTCCGGCAATTTTCGCCGCTTCATTCTGCGGTCCAGCATTCATGCGTTATCCGATCGTGGCAGGTTGGCGTGGGCTACTTCCAGTAAACCTTGAGGACGTAGTAAATCACGATTGGAGCCACGATCAGCGTCGTCAGCGACGGTAAATAGGCAAACATAGAGTCCATCGTTACGCCCAGAATGTATGGCTTCATGACAAACTGGTCGATCAGGACTGACCCAATAAAGCCCCAGGCCATAAAGATTTTGCCGAGGTTTTTACGTTCGAGCTGCTCATCCTTCGACAGTTGAGAGAACGCGGTCGCTGATGCCTGTTTCTTCTTTGCCGGCTTCTTCTGTTTCTTCTCCTTCGATCCACCGGCTTTGCTGTCGGTCGAAGTTTCGGCGACGACACCGGCTGCGTCTTCAGCGGCGATCATCTCGTCCATCTCGGCGTAGTAGCGACTGATCCCCTCGGTGATGCCGCGCGGAGTGGCAAGAGCCCGTCGAACCGGAAGGTTGAAACGAAGCCGCAGCTCGTCTTCGAGTTCGTGCGTGATGTCGTCAGCGCACGCCACCAGCAGCACATCGTCGTCGATAAAGAGTGGAAGGATCGTGTTCCGCCTGGCGACCTGCTGTGGCAGCCGCTTCAGAATCCGAAACTCAGGAGCCATGTCTTCAAGGTCGACGTAGGGGACGCTGAGTTGTGTGGCGTATGCCTGCGTTGCGATCTGATCGTCGACCAGCTTCATCTGGACGACCGTGTCGCGCATCGTCAGCCCATGAGACTCGGAACACTCCTGAGCCTCTTTCATCTGGTCGCGGTCGATATGCCCCTGTTTGACCAGGACATTTTCCATCGGCACGACGGCGGACTCGTCTACTTCGAAGACGCGTCCGAGGCTTTCGTCGTACTCGCGCTTTCGCTCGGGATCGGTCAGGCAGAGCATCGCCTTAGCGAGTTCGTTCAGCAGGGTCTGTGAGATAACCGAGTACTGGCCGGTCGCGTACTTGCGGACGTGCGCGTTGAGCTTTTTGTAGTTATTGCGGACTTTGTCGGTCGCATCTTCAAACCGTACGAGTCGCAGCAGCTCATATTGATCGGGTGGGCGAGGGCCGTCAGGAATCCCCAACCATTCTTTATAGACGTCCAGTTCCACGTTGGTGACTCCTGAAAGCTGGCAGTTTTGATCAAGTGTTTGAGCGATTAAAGATGCTGCCAAACTCAGACAGCGGAAACATGACATTCATGTTTCCGCTGCAAAGTGACAGGTTCCGACCGGGTCTACTCGACTTCGTACTGCTGAGCGAGACCGGTCATGACATCGATATTTTCTTCGGTGCCGCCGAGGTTTTCGCGAACAATCTCCGTTGCGGCAGCCGTGTTGCCGACCAGTTCTTTGGCGGTCACGTGAATTCGTCCGGCCGAGTCATATCGGTAGGTCACTTCGACGGGCGAACCTTTCGGAAGCCCGGCAGGCAGGTCGTAGATGCGGAAGTCACCGATCTGCTCACAGGCCGTCGGGTCAGGCGAATCGCCTTCGAGGACGGAAACGTGAATCCGCTGCTGGTTGTCCGAGTTGGTCACGAAACGTTGGGTCCGCTCGAATGGGATCGAGGTGTTCCTCGGAATCATGATGTGGTTGATCTTCCGGGTTTTTTCGTTCGGATCAGTCACCTTCACGCCGAGTGAGTGCGAGTTGACGTCGGACGTCGTGACGGACCGCAGCCGGTTGATAATCGACTTGCCCATGCGGGATTCGCCGCCGGTGGCTCGAGCTTCCAGGATGGCCGCGTGAATGGCCGCTCCCTTGGCAACGGCTTCTTCCGGAGCGACCTCACGGCTCGGCTTGCGTTTGCAGACTTCGACAAGCATCTGCTCGACAACAGGCATGTTCGTTGAACCGCCGACAAGCACGACTTCGTCGAGAGCTTCCGGCTCGACACCCGACTGCTGCATCACGAGCTCTGTCGTGTCGCGAGTTCGCTGCATCAGGTCGCCGGTCATTCGTTCGAAATCGCCGCGAGTCAGCGACAGCGTCAACGACTTGCCTTTGTAATAAACCGGGACGGCGGCCTGGGCTCGCGTACTCAGTTCACGTTTTGCCTTTTCGCATTCCTGCGAAAGAATCTGCACGGTTTCCGGATCTTCTCGCGGGTCTTCACCGTGCTTCTTGGCGAACTGCTCGGAGACGTGGTCGAGGATACGACGACTCCAGTCGAGACCGCCCAGCATGACGTCGCCGTCGGTGGCCAGAACTTTGAAGTTTGTCGGCGTGTAACGAACCACCGTGACGTCGAACGTTCCGCCGCCGAGGTCGTAGACAAGAATCGTCTTCTCGGTTTGTGCGAGTTCGGTGTTGCCGAGTTCGCCGCGTTCCCAGGCGTAGGCCAGTGTCGCGGCGGTTGGCTCGTTGATAATGTCGATGATGTTCAGACCGGCGATGCGTCCTGCGTCCTGCGTCGCCTTTCGGCGAACGTCGTTGAAGTAGTACGGCACGGTGACCACGGCGTTGGCGATTTCGCCGATGTGTTTCTCACTGTCCTGCTTCATCTTTTTGATGATCAATGCTGAGATGAACTCAGGAGTCAGCTTCTTGTTCTGATAAACGACGTGGTATTCGGCGTTGCCCATTTCGCGTTTGATCGCTTCGACGACGTTGCTCGGGTCTTCGACCGCGATGCGTTCGTTCGACGGCCCAACGACAACTCTTCCGTCATCTGACAGCAACACGACTGACGGCGTGATGACTCGCTCATCCGCGTTTTTCAGGCAGTGTGCCATCCCGTCGTCGCCCAGCTGAGCGATCGTTGAGAATGTCGTTCCAAGGTCAATTCCTACGGTTTGTCCGTCGAGCAGCTTCATTGATGTACCTTCGCGAGAGTTCGCTGTTGAAGTGAACGGATTGTGATTGCAGACGCCCGTGCCGAATCATTGCCGCCATGCAATCGCGGCTGATTCGAGTCCGTAGTCTGAGATGTTTTGCCGAAATTTCATCAGACTGATGTTCAACCGCCGTGTCGAACAAGCAGAAGAGCCAGTGCGCCCGTCTGGCCGAAACTTTCAGGTTTCGGGGACTTGCGACCGGGTACCCTCTCAACCGTGCGGGAGACCGTAGATTTCGAAGGTTATGCATTCTGCCACTCGCCTTTCAGGGATGCAAGCAGCCGGGGCACACTATTAGGACAGTGATATAGTGATCACCCCGAAGCGAGTCTGAGTGAGGTCTCCGCCGTCTGGTCGACAACGGGTCGCCTTTTCCTTGTTCTTCGCTGAAAACCTGGAGCGACACGCGTACCATGAGCGGACCTCTCCGCTCCGATTGGCTGGAATCTGTCTCATGACGCACATCCTGATTGTGGAAGAACCTTCGCATGACAGTTCTGGACTGCGGGAGTTTCTGAACTCGTCTGATTTCGAAACATCGGTTGCTGGCAACGTCTCGGAAGCGCTTGCCGCAGCAACCGGCGAGCCGAGCCCGTGCCTGGTCATGATCGACTCGCGACTTTCGGAAGGTGGGGCGTTCGAACTTTGTCGTCGATTACGCACGCCGGAGGTCCGTCGTCGCATTCCCGTGATCATTGAGACGACGGCCGGGGTTGCGGAAGAAGTGCTGCAGGGACTTGAAGCGGGAGCCGACGGCTACGTTGCACGAGGTCTGCCAAACGAAGCAACGGCGATCCGAATCCGCCAGGTGCTCGAGCAGGTTCCCGCCGACCAGAACTCTTCATCGAGCGTCGATGGCGAGGCAGATCTCGCCGAGATTCGAATCAACGATCGCGACTACAAACTCGACACTTCCCGGCAGCAGCTCTTGAACGTGCTGGTCTCGGCGTTTGAGGATCTCGCGCGAGTCAACGAGCATCATGAAGCCGAGCTCGCGCGTCGTCGAGAAGCCGAGCAGCGGTTCAAAGATTCGGAAGCGCTTTACGAGTCGCTGGTCGAGAGTCTGCCGTTGAACCTTTTCCGGAAAGATCTCGACGGAAAACTGACCTTCGGAAATCAACGCTATTTCGATTTGTTGAAGTCTTCGCCGAAAGAGTTAATCGGCCTGACCGATTATGACCTGTTTCCTGAAGAGCTGGCGGATAAGTACACGGCAGACGATCGCCGCGTTACCGAAAGTCGTGAAACTTACGAAGACATTGAATCGCACGCCGGAGCGGACGGCAGCACGCTTTACGTGCACGTGCTGAAGGCTCCGGTTTATGACGCCGCCGACAACGTCATCGGCATTCAGGGCATCTTCTGGGACGTTACCGCTCGCCACGAGGCGGAAGCCGCGCTGGTCCGCGAGCAGTTTCTGTTGAAGAGCCTGATGCTGAACATTCCGGACAATATCTTTTTCAAAGACTGCGACGGTCGATACCTGCGAATCAACCGAGCCATGGCTGATCGCTTCGGACTTGAGTCCACGTCAGATGCCGTCGGCATGACCGCTCGCGACTTCTTCGACGACGTTTATGCGAACCAGATCAAACGCGACGAGCAGCAGATCATCAAAACCGGCAAGTCGGTTGTTGGTGAGGAAGAACTCGTCGACTGGCCAAACGGGTCGCAGACCTGGGTGTCCGTTATCCAGATGCCGATCCGCGAGGACGACGGCTCGATCGCGGGACTGTTCGGTTTGTCTCATGACATCTCGGACCAGAAACTTGCTCAGCAGGCAATGCAGGAAGCCCGCGACGCGGCTGAAGCGGCCAGCGAAGCGAAGAGCAACTTTCTGGCCAACATGAGCCACGAAATCCGCACGCCGATGAATGCGATTATCGGGATGACCGAACTGGTGCTGGATACTTCGCTGCAGCCAACGCAGCGCGAATACCTGTCGATGGTGCAGGAGTCTGGCGAATCGTTGCTCAGCGTGATCAACGACATCCTCGACTTCTCGAAGATCGAAGCCGGGCGGTTGGAACTTGACCCTCGGCCATTCTCGTTGAGAGAAAACGTTGGCGACACGCTGAAGTCGCTGGCGGTGCGTGCTCATCGAGAGCAGATCGAAGTAGCCTGTCATATTGGCCCGGACGTTCCCGAATTTCTAACCGGTGACGCCGGTCGGCTGCGACAGGTGGTGATTAACCTTGTCGGAAACGCGATCAAGTTTACGGAAAATGGCGAGGTTGTTGTCGACGTCTCGAACTGCACGTCCGATTTTGGAACCAGCGCACGCTCGATCGAGTCCGCAGCGGCGGAGGCCGACCCACCATCTGCTGATTCGCTCTGGCTGCATTTCCAGGTAACCGACACGGGCGTCGGCATTCCCAAAGAGAAGCTGCAGCGAATCTTCGACGCGTTCGAACAAGCGGACACGTCGATGACCCGGCGGTACGAAGGGACCGGACTGGGACTCGCCATTTCGTCCCGCCTTGTCGAACTGATGGACGGCCGAATCTGGGTGGAGAGCGAAACCGGCAAAGGCAGCACGTTTCATTTCACGGTGCGGTTCGAACCGGCTCCGGAAGCGTATCTTTCTCAAGCTGAAACACCGAGTGCCAGCCTCGACGGAAAGCGGATTCTGGTCGTCGACGACAACGCGACGAACTGCCGCATCCTGGACGAGATCCTCCGTAACTGGCTGACGCGACCGGTCGTCGTCGACGGAGCGGTCGCCGCGTTCAAGGCACTTGAAGATGCGCAAACGTCTGGGCAACCGTTCGACCTGCTCCTGACCGATGCCAACATGCCAGATACCGACGGCTTTACTCTTGTTCAAAAGCTGCGCGAGCGCGGCGACCTGACGGCGCCGGTCATCATGATGCTGACGTCGGGAGGCCGCCCTGGTGACATCACTCGATGTGGAGATTTGAAAATTTCTCACTACCTGATGAAGCCAATCAAGCAGTCAGAACTGTTCGACACAATCGTTGAAGCATTGAACGTGACGGCCGCGACAGACGAAGAATCGTCGCATGGAGCGGGGCCGCGACCACACACTCGAAAACTCAACGCGCTGCTTGCCGAGGACAGTGCGGTCAATCAGCGACTGGCGATCGCGCTGCTCGAAAAATGGGGACACGAAGTCACCGTTGCCGGTACCGGAAAAGCCGCCGTCGAATCCTGGAAGCAGGGTGGCTTCGACGTCATTCTGATGGACATTCAAATGCCCGAAATGGACGGTCACGACGCGACGCGAGCGATTCGTGATTTCGAAGCAGGCACCGGGCAACACATTCCGATCATCGCGATGACCGCTCACGCATTGAAGGGCGACGAAGAAAAATGCCTGGCGGTCGGCATGGACGGTTACATTTCAAAGCCTATCCGTGCTCCGCTGCTGTACGACAAGCTGGCCGACATCTGCGACCTGCCACCAGCCGATGGAAGTTCCCCCGCCGAGCCATCGCCGGCACCGCCTGCTGAAGAAGCATTCGAAGACCCATCCGATGACGACGTCGTTGACTGGGACGCCGCACTGGAAGTGGTCGGCGGCGACCGCGAGTTGCTCGGCGAAATCCTGGAAGCAATCCTTGAGGAATGCCCGGAGCAGTTTGCCTTACTGGAGAAATCGATCGCGGAACAGGATTCCGGAACGGCCCGGCGAGCCGCTCACACCATCCTCGGGAACATGCGAGCCATCTCGGCGAACGAAGCGATGGACAAAGCGAGCGTCGTGGAAGTTCTTGCCAAAGACTCTGAGTTCGACGCGTTGCCCGAGCCGGTCGAAGCTCTTCGGGAGGCGACGGATTCTGTTTATGAGGCCATTGATCGGTTTCAGACTGGGTAATCTCTGGAACGCTCGACAGGAGTGTAGGGTGGGCACTGCCCACCAGAATGTTCTGACAATGGTGGGCGGTGCCCACCCTACTGGTTCGGCAATGGTATGACGATTCTCACCGCTCAAAAGTCAATCATTGTCGGCACGGCCGGGCATATCGATCACGGGAAAACCCGGCTGGTCGGAAAGCTCTCGGGCATCAACACCGATCGGTTGCCCGAAGAGAAGGCTCGCGGAATTTCCATCGACCTTGGCTTCGCGCACTTTCAGGCGGACGGCTTTCAGATTGGCATCGTCGACGTGCCAGGTCACGAACGTTTCGTCCGAAACATGGTCGCCGGCGCGACCGGCATCAACGTGGCGATGCTGGTCGTCGCGGCTGACGACGCGGTCATGCCGCAGACGCGAGAACATCTCGACATTATGAACCTGCTCGGAATTCAGGTCGGGCTGGTCGCGTTGACGAAGATCGATCTCGTCGACGAAGACATGGTCGAACTCGCCCGGTGCGACATCGAAGACAATCTTGCCGGGACGTTTCTGGAAGGCTGCCCGATCGTGCCCGTCTCGTCGGAAACCGGCGAGGGCATCGACAAACTCCGAGAGACGCTGCTCGAAATCTGCAGCAACATTCAACTGCCGGAAACACTCCCGTTGTTTCGCATGGCCATCGACCGGGTTTTCTCAATCCCCGGCCACGGCACGGTGGTGACCGGTTCGGTGCTCAGCGGCGATGTCCACGTCGGCGACTCGCTGGATCTCTGGCCGGAAGGTCGCGACGTCCGAGTCCGCAGCGTGCAACGACACGGTGAACAGGCTGACGAAGCTGGCAGCCGCCAACGCACGGCGATCAATCTCGCCAGCCTGAAACACGACGAAGTTTCGAGAGGCTTCGAACTCGCAACGCCAAACTATCTGAAGCCAACGCGTCGGTTGCTGGTCGATCTGAAGCTGCTCGACAGTGCGCCGATCGGGCTGAAGAATCGGATCGAAGTCGGCCTGCACACCGGCACGCGCGAAATCCCCTGCCGCGTCATCCTCAAAGGCCGACGACTGGAAGCCGGTGAACGTGGTTACGCCGAGCTCCGTCTGGCCGAGCCGATGGTCGCGACCTGGGGGCAGCGGTTTATTCTTCGAAGAATCTCGCCGGCTATGACGCTGGGCGGCGGCACGATTCTCGATCCGCACATTCCGGACCTGCACAGAATTCGCGACGTCGTAGCCGTCGCCGAGCAGCTGGCCAGTCCGATTCCGGCCGAACGTCTTGCGGCACGGCTTCGTCAGCGCGATTCGGTTTCTTCGTCCGACCTGACACTGGCCAGTTCAATCGGAGTCATGCCGGACGAGCTTCAGCAGCTGCTGTCGGCACTTCGTGAAGATGGAAAGTTGCTGCAACTCGGCCGCGGCGACCGGGCGTTCGAAATTCACGCCGACCGACTGGAATCGCTGGCTGGCTCCGTTTTACGAACGGTCCGAAACGAAGTCATCCGGCATCAACCCCGCCGCTCGCTGCCGAAGCCAACGCTGCTCACAGCCTGCCGCGCGATCACGTCGTTGAACCTGCTCGAATTCATCCTCGGACACCTGGTGAAGAAGAAGGAACTCGTTGAGCTCGGATCAAACCTCGGCCCGACGGACCTGCAGGTTCAACTGACCAAGCAGCAACGCAAGAATCGAGACGAACTGCTCAACCAGATCACCGCCGGCATGCTGACTCCGCCGCTGTCCAAAGACCTGGCAAAGTCACTCGGCCTGAAGCTGCCCGACGTCGAGCAGCTGCTGAACCTGTGGGTCGAAGACGCCATGCTGATCCGCATCGGCGACGGCCTCTACTTCACCCCGGAAGCCCTGAACGAAGCCCGCCAGCGTTGCCACGACCAGCTCAACGAGCACGGTCCAGCCACGATGGCCGAACTCCGCGACGCCTGGGGAGTCACCCGCAAATTCGCCGTCCCCCTCTGCGAATACTTCGACTCAATCGGCGTGACGATTCGCGACGGAGACTTGCGATCTGCAGGTCCGAACCTTGAAGACTCTTAGAAGTTTGTCCGAAATAAATTCCCCACAGTGGCACGACACTCCGTGTCGTTTGCCCATCGGCCAGGCTGACGACACGGAGAGGCTGTGAGTTTTTAGTAGGCTGGAACGAGCGTAGCGCTGTTTCGGCAGAGGACATGTCAATAACCATTCGAATTGCCGGAACTGCGCTGCGCTTGTTCCAGCCTACCGCCGGTGAATTGAAAAACTCACAGACTGGGAGTGTCGTGCCACGAAAATCGGGAAGTCAATTCGAACACATTCCCATAGAATAACGTGTCGAGGATAAATTCCCGATTTCATACCAGCAGACGGAAGAGACTATTGATCGGTCGTCCCAGACTGAGTCCGACTGCCACCGAAAAGCTTTCGCACTCGAGCTGAATCCTGCATGCCTGACATCAGAAAGTTAGTTTTACCTGGCCCCATCGCTTTGCTGGTGATTCTCGTCGCCATGTGCTGCATGACCGGTTTCAAAGGCCCGGACCATGCGGGGTACTGGTTCTGGGCATCGGCAGCGTGCGACGGAGATATCCACTGGCTCGGCACGCCGCCGGACATGAGCATCCCGTTGTATCGCTTGTCGGCCGGACCGGGGCTGCTGATCGCTCCGTTCATGTGGGTGTCCCGCTTTGCAGCCATCGAGAGCGAAGCCGGGCTGGTAGCCGGCATCGTCTGTGTTGTTGTTTTCTGGATCAATTTTTATTCAGGCTTGAGAGACCTTTCCGATAGAGCGACCGCGATTACGGGGTGCCTTGTCGCATTAGTTGCGACACCGATTGGCTACTATTCCTGTGCCGTTTCGTCGGAGACCTACAGCCTTCTTCCGGCAGGAATACTGTTTCGGCAAGCCATCATTCTCTTACGCGGCCAGCCGGTGAACCTGCCACTTGTCAGCCTGACGGCGTCGATCCTGGTCATGTTCCGTCCTTATTCGGGCGTCTACGCATGGCCGGTATTGATTCCTGCATTTGTCATCGCGACGCGTCGCGGAAGACGTTCGTGCTTACTGGCAGTCGCCACGATTGCCGTCCCGCTGATTCTTGCCGTGACTCAGGTCGGGATCGTTCATAACTGGATGACAGGCGACTGGCGGGTTTCGCCGTACTCATTCTCGGGTGCGGGTTTCCAGAGCCTCGATCCGTCGTGCCCTTACCTCTGGAATGTCCTGTGCGACACTGTCAAGGGGCTGCTCCCAACACACCCTTTGATGGGCGTTGGATTCATCGTTCTGGTGGGACTCTGCGTCCGCGCGATGAAGCTCGGGAACGCCAGGGAAGCATCTGTCT
>Ga0316209_1002569_pt1 | contig 14313 bp, 17 predicted proteins | sample 6monopyrite_MG_FD_204945 | JGI IMG/M metagenome (GOLD analysis project Ga0316209, IMG submission 204945) | Microbial mat bacterial communities from mineral coupon in-situ incubated in ocean water Damariscotta River, Maine, United States -... | ecosystem: Environmental > Aquatic > Marine >...
TTTTAACTGAACCATGATAGAAACCCTTTCATCGGTTATTATAAAGCCAAGTAGATAACTATAAGTTTAACGGAATTTCGAATGCGTGTTACCAAACTCATCACTTTTATTATTCAATTTTCAACGGTTGGTTTAGCCGCGGCTTTTCTTATTTTATATTTCCAGTCCAGTAATAATAACAACCTCACTACCAGCCCACAAAGCAATGCTGAAATTGTTGAGCTTATTGAAACCACGCGAACAAGCACATCTATTCCACATAAATCATATGCCCCTGCGGTTAAACAGGCGGCTCCAGCCGTTGTAAATATTCAAACCACAAAAACGATAACTGAACGCCAGCATCCTTTAGCAAATGATCCCCTCTTCCAACAATTCTTTGGTGATAGTATCGGTGAACCACGAAAAAGAATGGAATCAAGTTTAGGTTCAGGCGTTATTGTTAGCCCGCAAGGTTATATTCTGACTAATCATCATGTCATAAAAGCCGCTGACGAAATTTTAGTTGCGTTAAAAGACGGGCGTAGTGCAAAAGCCAGAGTGGTTGGAACCGATCCCGACACCGATCTCGCGGTATTAAAAATTGATCTCAAAAACATTCCAGCCATTACACTAAGTAAAACAAATGAACTGGAGGTGGGAAATGTCGTGCTCGCAATTGGCAACCCATTTGGTGTCGGGCAAACCGTAACCTCAGGTATTATCAGCGCAACGGGGCGTAATATGCTTGGTATCAATACCTTCGAAAACTTTATTCAAACTGATGCGGCAATTAACCCGGGAAACTCGGGGGGGGCACTGATTAATTCTTTTGGCGAACTAATTGGTATTAATACCGCGATATACTCGCAAAGTGGTGGATCGCAGGGTATCGGTTTTGCTATTCCACTCAGTCTTGCTAAAAATGTATTAACTCAAATTATTGAGTTTGGTCATGTCAAACGAGGCTGGTTAGGCATAGCCATTCAGGATATAAATCCAGAGTTGGCTGAATCATTTGCGATGAAAAAAGTTTATGGCATCTTAGTTAATGGGGTGGCCAAAAAGGGACCGGCAGATAAAGCGGGAATAAAACCCGGCAACGTAATTACACATATAAACGATAATGAAGTGGCGAATACACAGCATCTGTTAAACCTGGTGAGCCAGGTCAACCCGGGCAAGACCATATCCGTAAAAGGAATAAATCAGAAAGGACGTTTCTCAACAGAGGCCACGGTTATACAGCGGCCACAACAAGAAAAATAACATTATATGTTTTAAAAATACCTAAACCGACCCAGAATGTATATTTAAAAATCTGATTGCTTTGTTTAATGAAAAAATTTCTTGTTCACATTTCTACAATAACACTAGTAGTTTTAGTTTTTTTTACAATAGCTAATGCCTTTTTTAAACACAACGACAAGGAAGTAAGCAGTCAGGAAATTATCGTTCTGCTTCATGGTCTTGGTCGAAGCAACGCTTCAATGTGGTTACTTGCATCCCGACTTGAAAATGCCGGTTATTTTGTTCAGCGTGTAGGATACCGTTCACTAGAGCAAAATCCTGATGAAATCCTGATGGATATTAGTGCACAAATTAACCAATGCTGTCAAAAACATTCTCATAATGTTCATTTCGTTGGGCACTCACTTGGTGGGTTGATGGTTAGAGCTTATCTGCAAAATAACAAGGTAGATAAACTGGGGAGAGTAGTATTATTGGGTACCCCAAATCAGGGTACTGAAGCAGCTGACCACTTCAATAATAGTTGGCTAATGGATATTCTGGGACCCACAGCTAAAACATTAGGTACCAATGATAAAAGCTTTCCAAAGTCATTAAATGCACCATACTATCCCGTTGGTATTATTGCCGGAGAACATAAGAGTAAATTTAATGATCCCGTTATACCTGGAAAAGATGATGGACTTGTTTCAGTAGAGGCTACCAAGATTGATGGTATGACAGATTTCATTATCATAGAAACAGGTCATTCCATGATGCGCTATAATAGTGAAGTCGCAGATCAAACCATCGAATTTATAAAAAATGGAGCGTTTAAAGAGAAAGAAGGAGCTGCTCCAGCGGAACCGCTAAAGCGCTAAGTGATTTGTTCACCTATATAACTCAAATATTACCCGTTAGAGTGAATCTGTTTTTATAGTGCTGCTTTAAATTCAGCAAGAAACTTTTCATTCTCTTCTGCTGTGCCAACCGTAATGCGTAAGCATTCTTTTAATAATCCACCAACAGGGTTTAGGTTTTTAATCAGTACACCCTGTTCTTTTAAACGGCCAAATATTCTGTCGGCTTGACCATCTTCAACACGCACTAAAATAAAATTAGCCTGGCTGGCATAAGGCGTAATATTTTCGATTTTAGATAGTTCTTTAAATAAATTTTCTCTATCAACACAAATTTGTTGCGTTTGCTTATCCAGTACATGTCGATTTTTAATTGCAAACTCTGCGCTGGCCTGAGTCAATATATTAATATTATACGGTAAACGTACTTTATCAAATTCGTTTAACCACTCTGCTTTACCTGCTAACAAACCCAGACGCAAACCGGCCAAACCCATTTTAGAAACGGTACGCATCACTAATAAATTATCGTACTCTTTTAACATTGGCATAAAACTTTTTTCAGCAAAGGCATGATAAGCTTCATCAACTACAACCACACCGGGAGCTACATCAATAATATTTCGGATTGTTTGTTCGTCAAACAAATTACTGGTTGGATTATTGGGATAAGCTAAAAATATAACAGCCGGTTGCTGCGTTTTTATTGCGGCAAGGAATTCAATTTCATTAATAGAAAAGTCATTTTGCAATGGCATTGCAACGTAAGGCATATCCATAAACGTTGCAATCATTTTATACATTACAAAACCGGGTTCGACCGACAGCACTGAACGACTATTACCAGCACTATCTTTACCCGCTAAGGCCATCATGATCATCTGAATAAGTTCGTCAGAGCCATTACCCAATAAAATTTCAGCATCATCAGGTACATCCATCGACTCACGCAAGTGTTGTTTTAAAACACGCGCACCGGGATCAGGATAGCGGTTTAGCTCAACATCACGAATAACATCCAGCCATTCATTGATTAAATCGTCAGGCCATTGATAGGGGTTTTCCATTGCATCAAGTTTAATCGTATCTGCAGAATCAGGAACATGGTATGCAGCAAGAGCTTGAATTTCTGGACGAATAAATTTTTTAACTTTATCTTTTAATGAATTAGGCATAGCTAACTTTATCACTCTTAGATGGCTTGAGATTTAACGCAGAGTGCGCGGAGGCGCAGAGAACGCAAAGATTTTATGTAAATTTTTTCTCAGCGCTCTCTGCGCCTCCGCGTCCTTTGTACTTAATGAACCGCTTCGCGTTTCGTCAGTATTACCTTAACCTGCTCCGCACGTTCTGGCATCGTTTATTAGTATATATTTAAACCACTAGTCTTTAATTCGGTATTCTGCAGAACGGGCGTGTGCAGTCAGGCTTTCACCTCGACCCAAAACTGAAGCAACTTTGCCCAGCTCAGAAGCCCCTTCGGCTGAACACATGATCAGGCTTGAGCGTTTTTGGAAATCATACACGCCTAAAGGTGAGCTAAAACGTGCAGTACGCGATGTTGGTAATACATGATTTGGCCCCGCACAGTAATCACCTAAGGCTTCAGCGGTATAACGTCCCATAAAAATCGCACCGGCATGTTTAATTTTTTTAGACATTTCCAGAGGATCTTCAACGGATAACTCTAAATGTTCCGGTGCAATGAAGTTAGAAACATCAACAGCTTCATTTTCATCTTTCACTAAAATTAACGCCGCTCTATCGGTTAAAGACTTTAATATAATCTCTTTGCGTTCCATCGTCGGTAATAGCTTTTCAATACTCGCCTCAACCTGGTTTAAAAAACCTTCATCCCATGACACTAAAATAGATTGCGCATCTTCATCATGTTCAGCCTGCGAAAATAAATCCATTGCAATCCAGTCAGGATCCGTTTTTCCGTCACAAACAACTAAAATTTCAGATGGCCCGGCAATCATATCAATGCCGACACGACCAAAAACCATCGACTTTGCCGTAGCGACATAAATATTTCCCGGCCCAACAATTTTATCAACACAAGGAACGGTTTTGGTTCCATAGGCTAAAGCGGCAACCGCTTGCGCGCCACCGATAGCAAACACCGTATCCACACCGGCAATTTTTGCAGCAGCCAAAACCATGTCGTTGACCACACCATCCGGTGTTGGCACAACCATCACAATTTCTTCAACACCGGCAACCTTTGCAGGAATTGCGTTCATTAAAACAGAAGAAGGATAAGTCGCCTTACCTCCGGGAACATATAAACCAACTCGATCAAGCGGTGTAATTTGTTGACCTAATAGGGTGCCATCACTTTCAGTATATGACCATGATTCCATGATCTGGTGTTTGTGATAACTACGCACACGCTCTGCGGCAACTTCTAATGCTTCGCGTTGTTCAGCAGGAACATTGTTATAAGCCGTATCAATTTGCTCTTTTGAAAAAATCAGCTCTTGCATTGAGCTGACATTCATACGATCAAACTTATTCGTGTATTCAACTAAGGCATCATCACCACGCGAACGAATATTTTTCAAAATATCTTTCACAGTCGAATTTACTTGATCATCAGACACACCTTCCCATGCAAGCAGGCTATCCATTTGTTGCTGATAATCAGTTTGTGTTGTGCTTAGGCGTTTAATATTCATGATGTCTGTATATCTTTAAGATTGTCGCGGTCACGTTGTTCCTTCGCAATGACTGCGTAAATTTATTTGTTTTTTACCGCTTCGGTAATTTGTTCAATTAATTTTGAAACGCGTGCATGCTTCATTTTCATTGATGCTTTGTTTACCACTAAACGTGAACTGATATCCGCAATATGTTCCAGTGGTTCCAGGCCATTAGCCTTTAGAGTATTACCTGTATCGACCACATCAATAATAAAATCAGCTAAACCAACTAAAGGCGCTAACTCCATTGAGCCATAAAGTTTAATGACTTCAACCTGTTTACCTTGCTCAGCATAATAACGACGCGCGCAATTTACAAATTTAGTCGCAATGCGTAAACGGCCTTCGGGTGCAGCGACTCCAACAGGGCCAGCAGTCATGAGTTTACATTTTGCAATTTCTAAATCTAACGGCTCATATAAATCTTCACCGCCATGCTCAAGCAAAACATCTTTACCCGCAACACCTATATCAGCAGCACCGTATTGCACATAAGTCGGTACATCCGTTGCGCGAATAATAACCAGCTTCACATCATCATGATTAGTATCAAGAATAAGTTTGCGACTGGTTTCAGGGTCATCAACTGGCACTATTCCGGCATGCGCAAGCAGCGGCATGGTTTCTTTATAAATGCGACCTTTTGATAATGCGATAGTTAATGTTTCACTCATAATACTTTTCTTCTATTAAATAAAGCTTTAAAAATTAATCCGGTACGCGACGAATGGTTGCGCCCAGCTGTTGTAATTTTTCTTCGATACATTCGTAACCACGATCAATATGATAAATACGCTCAACAACGGTGTCACCTTCGGCTACCAGACCTGCGATAACCAAACTTGCAGAGGCACGTAAATCAGTTGCCATAACCGGTGCACTCTTTAACTGTTCAACACCTTTGACCAGAGCGGTATTGCCATTAACTTCAACATCCGCACCCATACGCTTTAATTCCTGTACATGCATAAAACGGTTTTCAAAAATCGTTTCGGTTATACTTGATGAACCTTCAGCAACCGAATTCAATATAGAAAACTGTGCCTGCATATCGGTTGGAAACGCAGGATAAGGTGCTGTACGAATATCAACAGAGTTGGCACGCTTGCCCTTCATATCCAAAGAAATCCAGTCTTTACCACTTTCAATTTCTGCACCGGCTTCTTTAAGCTTAGAAATAACGGCATCTAATAATGTTGGATCGGTATCTTTTAATTTAACCTTACCACCGGTTACCGCAGCAGCCACCAAATATGTTCCTGTCTCAATACGATCAGGCAAAATATCATAAGTGGTACCATGCATACGCTCAACACCTTCAATCGTAATGGTATCGGTACCTGCGCCGGTTACTTTTGCTCCCATCGCATTTAAGCAGTGTGCTAAATCAACAACCTCGGGTTCGCGCGCAGCATTTTCAAGTATAGTAATACCATCAGCTAAACATGCCGCCATCATTAAATTTTCAGTACCGGTAACGGTAATCATATCTAAAACAATTTTAGCACCCTGCAGGCGTTTACATTTTGCTTTGATATAACCATTTTCAACCGTAATGTCCGCGCCCATGGCCTCTAGACCATTAATATGTAAATTCACGGGGCGTGCACCAATGGCACAACCGCCGGGTAATGAAACTTCAGCCTCACCAAAACGAGCGAGCAATGGTCCCAGCACCAAAATTGAGGCACGCATGGTTTTAACAAGCTCGTAGGGAGCAATATAGCTTTTAATGGTTGTAGGGTTTACTTCAACATCCATTTTCTCATCCATGGTTAAACTCACACCCATGCGACCGAGTAACTCCATCGTGGTAGTAATGTCATGTAAATGAGGAATGTTGCGTATTAAAACAGGATCATCAGACAACAAAGTAGAAACGATAATCGGCAAAGCGGCATTTTTAGCACCCGAAATACGAATCTCTCCACTTAAAGGTTTGCCACCTGTGATAATTAATTTATCCATAATAATTCTTTTTATTTTCTAAAGCAGAGAATTAACGAACCATCAGCTTTTGAGCTTTCTCAAATTCCGCAGCGGTATATGTTTTAATAGTTAAAGCATGCAGTTCACCACTGGTGATTTTATCACCCAATGTTGCATAGACTTTTTGCTGCTTTTTAACCGCAGAGAGATCAGCAAAAACGTCACCAATAACAACAGCCTCAAAGTGGCCATCGCCGCCCGATACTTTTACTTCGCAGTCCGGTAAACCGGCTTCAATCATTTTTTGTACATCTTCTGGATTCATGGGTACCACCAAATTAAATTCTGTAAATGCCGGCACAAGCTAGTAAAGCTAAAACCTGGGCCAGTTTTGAAGAGCGCTATTGTAACGCGGCACACGGTTAGCGGATAGCTTTAGTGCACAAAATTGAACAAATTCAAGGAAATAGAAGAGAAAACTAGCTGTTACTGATGGGTAAAATATCCAATAAGCCGCTGACGCCGGCGATATCTTGCATTTGTTGCGGTAAATGAGAAAAAGAAAGGCTCAACTCGGCTATTTTAGCCATTTGCATCACTTCGACTAACAAGGCCACACCGGCGCTATCACTTCGTGAAACGCCCTTTAAATCCAGGGTAAATTCTTTCTCTGCTACAGAAGCTATTAACTCAAGCAATTGTTTTGAAGCAGCCGGCACCGTCTGCATATTGAGCTCACCCTCAATAACATATAAACCCTGCTCTTGTTGATGAATAGTAACGTGCATTTTATTTTTTATCATCAGGGGCTTTGTTGATAAACGCATCCACAAAGCGACTAATGAGTTTTTCTAAGACTAAAGAACTCTGCGTTAGTTTCAGTTTATCGCCTTGTTTCAGGTTTTCTTCATCGCCCCCCGCTTCAAGACCAATGTATTTTTCACCTAACAATCCGGCAGTATAAATACTAGCCGAAGTATCTTTTGGTAGCGTATCGTACTGGCTTTCAATACGGATTTTAACAATAGCTTCAAGCCTGTCTGCATCAAAGCTAATGTCGCTGACCCGACCTATTCGCACACCCGACATGGTAACAGGCGACTTTACTTTTAAACCGCTAATATCTTCAAAATTTGCCGAGATTTCATAGCCTGTATCATCATTATAAATATTTAAATTGCTCACTTTCATGGCCAGCATAAATAATGCCGCTAAGCCCGCCGCGATAAATAAACCAACGACAATTTCTGTATTTCTTGTATTCATCATCCTGACCTCAGAACATGATTGCTGTAAGAATAAAATCTAAACCTAAAATGGCTAATGAAGAATGTACTACTGTGCGCGTGGTTGCCCGGCTGACACCTTCTGACGTTGGGATAGCATCATAACCTTCAAAAACAGCAATCCACGTTACGACAATGCCAAACACCACACTCTTGATAACGCCGTTCATAACATCATCATAAAAATCAACACTGGATTGCATTTGTGACCAGTACGCCCCTTCATCAACATCTAATAAACCGACACCAACAAAATCCCCCCCTATCACCCCAACCGCACTAAAGATGGCAGCAAGTAACGGCATAGAAATAAACCCGGCAAGAAAGCGGGGCGTCAAAACACGCCTGATAGGATCGATGGCCATCATTTCCATTGCAGAAAGCTGTTCGGTCGCTTTCATTAAACCAATTTCTGCCGTTAAGGCAGAACCGGCCCGACCAGCAAATAATAATGCAGCGACAACAGGACCTAACTCCGTGACCAGTGAAACGGCAACCATGATGCCTAAGCTTTCTTCAGCACCAAAATCAACCAGAGTGTTATAGCCCTGCAACCCCAGCACCATACCAACAAACAAGCCGGACACGAGTATTATGAGTAAGGATAAAACACCGACAGAATACAATTGCTGAATAATTAAGGGAAAGCGTAAAAGCACACTCGGAATACCGACAAGTATATGCCCGAGTAAAACGGAAGCGCGCCCTAAGCGTTGAAAAAAATCAATGCCACTGCGACCAAGTTGCTGAATAAAATTAAGCATAACCGTTACAGACTATCTCCGCCTGAAAGTAAATCTTCAGCATAATCGATGGCAGGATAATGAAAGGGTACAGGGCCATCAGGCAAACCATTCATAAATTGTTTAGCCCACTCAGAGCCCGACTCACGTAGTGCTGTTGCACTGCCTTGAGCGACAACTTTACCGCCTGATAATAAATAAATCATATCTGCAATTGAGGAAGCTTCTTCAATATCATGCGAGACCACCACACTGGTTAAGCCCAGGGCATCATTGAGTTCACGAATCAGACGAACAAGTACGCCCATTGAAATAGGATCCTGGCCGGTAAAAGGTTCGTCATACATCATCATCATGGGATCGAGAGCAATCGCTCTTGCCATAGCAACACGTCGCGCCATACCACCAGAGAGTTCACTCGGCATCAAATCACGTGCCCCGCGCAACCCCACCACCTGAAGCTTCATACTGACTAAAGTGCGAATCATTTTTTCAGAAAGTTGAGTATGTTCGCGAATAGGAAAAGCAATATTATCGTAAACACTCATATCGGTAAGTAAGGCACCGTTTTGAAATAACATACCCATGCGCTTACGCAATTGGAAAAGTGCTGAGCGGTTGAGCTTTGTCACTTCAACCCCATCCACTTTTATCGAACCTTTTAATGGAGATATTTGCCCGCCAATTAGACGTAATAACGTGGTTTTCCCGGTACCACTTGGTCCCATGATGACAGAGACTTTACCGCGCTCAATATCCATATCAATGCCATCGAAGATCATTCGATCGCCACGAGCAAAACTGAGATTGCGAATTTCTATTAGCGGTGTTGTGCTGTCTGCCATGTTCTGATTGTTACCCAGCTGTTATTTAATCGCAATAATAATTTACCGCATTTTCAAAGCAGGTTTAAAAGTGTGTCCGCGTTCCGCATCATTTCTAATGAAGGTGGCTCACCCTCTATAACTAAAACCGAGATACAATCATCGCTTGAAACAGATAAACACGTTTCTATAACCGCTCTTAAACTACGCATATCCAAATCATCACTGCTTATACGTGTAATTGCTAAGCGGCCACGTCCTAAACCCTCTACTTCTGAACTTTTACCATTCCATAACTCACCGATGTTATTTTCTAATAAAATCTGTTCAATATCAGCAGAGCACTCATACCCTGATTTATCAACACAAACAGGGGCAATCACACTCGCTTCTCTATAACGAGACTGAAATAAGCCGGACTCGTTACAGATGTTCGCGTCAAGCCGGAAGACCAGACCCAGGCAAAACTCACTTAAGCCTTTTGCTTTTTTTAGTGCTGACGTATATGCCGCATCATCTCCCAATAACTGGGCAGGTATTTCCAATATAAAGCGAAAAGATTCTGAAACATCATCTCCCCACTCTTCTAAATCTGAATGATCAAGCCAGTCAGATGCCGGCACATAAACCACAGAATACTCATTGGAATAAAAACCCAGTTGCCAGTCTTCAGGTAAATCTTCTGCATAAAACTCATCCAACCAGGCAGCATGTTTCCAGCCACAAGCCCCTATCGCAACCCGGTGTGTTTCAATCGACATATTAAACCCTTAAATATTTTTCAAAATAGCTATGTTGTTTGCTAATTTATGAAATAATTACAATCTTTGGCAAGCAGCTATTATGGCAGATTATGGGCGACATCATCCAATTTAAGAAACCCAGCTTAAAAAATAAGCATAAAGGACGATCCTTATGTAAAAGTGGCTTTCATAAATGGGAAATTGTTGAAACACCTTTTGATGTCAAAAAGGGCAAGATGCTAACCACATACCGCTGCTCGCGTTGTGGTGAAATTAAAACAAAAAGTAAATAAAATTATGTTAGTTCATTTAAACCCATTACTTAAAAAACTTATTTTAATCTGTAACCTCGTTCTTCTTTCTGCCTGTGCCAGTCTTCCTAATGGCCCCACAGAAGGTGACCCTTTTGAATCCTATAATCGAGCCATGTTCAGTTTCAATGATGGACTTGATGAGTATTTTTTAAGACCTGTTGCCGAAGGCTATGATGCTATTCTGCCAGGCCCTGTAAAAACAGGGGTTTCAAATTTTTTTAGTAATATAGGTGATGTTTTTGTCATCATTAATGACCTGTTACAGTTTAAATTCAGGCAAGCCGCTGAAGATACCACCCGCTTTGTTATAAATAGTACCATCGGTTTATTTGGGTTAATTGATGTTGCAACTCCCGCCGGACTACCAAAAAACAACGAAGACTTCGGACAAACACTCGCAAGCTGGGGAGTAGCGGAAGGCCCATATATTGTACTGCCCTTTTTTGGTTCGCAAACACTACGTAGTACGGCAGGCTTAGCGGTTGAAACAACTTATGATCCTATCTACGACATTAAACAAAAAGATACGCGTTATGCCACTATCGCCTTAAGAGCTGTTGATACACGTTATAAACTTTTGGGAGCCAGCCGGGTAGCCGAACAAGCCGCTTTAGATAAATATTCTTTTATTCGTGATGCTTATTTACAACACCGCAAAAACCTTATTTATGATGGAAATCCACCACTGGAAAAACAGGCTCCTATGCCTAAAGAAACACAAGAAGATTTAGAGTTAGAAAAAGAACTCGAATTGGATTTAGAAAAATCACTCGGGTTATAACAACTCAACTTCACGCAAATATTTAAAAGAGAATCATCTGTGGAACAAACTATTTTACTTTCTATTATCGCAATTATTTTTGGCTTAGGACTCCTGGTTTGGGGTGCTGAACGTTTTGTTCATGGTGCCGCAGCTATCGCAAAAAACATGGGGGTTTCGCCTATGATCATTGGTTTAACTATTGTCGGTATTGGAACTTCCGCACCTGAAATTTTAATTTCAGTTATTGCCGCTTATCAGGGAAACCCCGCGCTAGCCGTCGGTAATGCCTTAGGCTCAAATATCACCAACATCGCTTTGGTACTGGGTATTACAGCCATAATTATGCCTTTAACGGTGAAGTCGGAAACACTACGCCGTGAATATCCCATTATGTTTGGCATTATGCTTTTGGCCTTATTTTTAGTTAGCGATCAGTATTTAGGCCAACTGGATGGTCTGATTTTAGTCTCAGGGGTATTTGTCATGCTGTACTGGATGATTCAGCAAGGCAAAAAAGAAAAAACCGACCCAATGGAACAGGAATTTGATCAGGAAATCCCTGATATATCAACGCAAAAAGCACTTGTATGGTTTGTAATTGGTTTTGTACTTCTCATTGTTAGCTCACGTGGGCTGGTCTGGGGCTCGGTCAATATTGCTCAAGCAGCCGGCATTAGTGACCTTGTCATCGGACTCACCATTGTTGCGATTGGCACCAGCCTACCCGAGCTTGCTGCCTCGGTAATGAGTGTATTAAAAAAAGAACACGATATCGCCATTGGTAATGTCATCGGCTCAAACATGTTTAATTTGCTGGTCGTGTTTGGTATTCCCGGCTTAATGAGTCCTCACATCATTGACACTGCAATATTAGAGCGTGATTTTCCTTTTATGATAGGCCTGAGTATTGCGCTGTTTATTTTGGGGTATGGTTTTAAAAACAAACAAGGTCGTGTAAATCGTTTTGAAGGTGGTTTATTGCTTGGCGGTTATATCGCGTATATGACTGTTCTGTATTACACCGCAATAGCTTAAACTGAAACTTAATATGGAGAAAAACAGTGCAACAACTTGAACTTCAATCATCAAATATTAAATGTGCTGGCTGCGTTGCCAACATAGAAAAAGGCTTAACGGGCTTTTCAGGAATCACAGAGATCAAGGTAGATGTTACAAGCAATATTGTGACATTAAAAGGCACGCAAATGGTGCAAGGTGATATTGAAGCTAAGCTCAATGAGCTTGGTTACCCCGTAGTATAATTTTTATAGTGTGTATCCAAGATGTTCTTCAATGAACTCACGGATACAACCCTGACCACCGTTGCGGCTCAACACCACATCAACAATGTCTTTGATAGCCGGCATAGCATCTGCCGGGCAAGCGCTAAAACCAACAGCCTTTATAATATCCCGATCATTAACATCATCGCCAATATAAGCAACGTTATCTAACTTTAGATTAAGTTCTTCACACCACTGCTGCATAATATCAAGTTTAGTATCCATACCAACATAGACTTTCTGTAAACCGAGCGTCTTCGCCCGTCCATTTATAATGCCACTTTTAAAACCCGAACTGATTAACCCGACTTGTACGCCGCTTTTTTGTAGTTCAATAATGCCGCGACCATCTTTGGTATCAAAACGTTTAATTTCTTCCCCACTTTCAGTGTAATACATACCGCCGTCAGTCATAACGCCATCGACATCCAAAGCAAGAAATTTAATTTCAGTTTTAATTACCATGTCATTCTCTGTTTTAATAAATAAACTCCGTCATTGCCAAGGAAAAAAGTGACTGCGGCAATCTCATGCTACGGAGCAATATCCTTGAGATTATCGCGCTATCGCTTGCAAAGACGCGGCTAAATAATTTTCTTACCAACCGCTGCGGCTATTGGATGTAATGTGGTTAATAAGTCGCGAAACATATCATGATCGAGTTGTTGTGCTGCATCAGATTTTGCAACAGAAGGATCCGGATGCACTTCAATTAATAAGCCTTCAATTCCCATTGCCGTTGAAGCACGCGCAAGATCCGGCACACCATAGCGATAGCCCATGGCATGACTTGGATCGAGAATAATCGGCAAATTAGTGTGTTCTTTTAAGTATGCAACACCACATAAATCCAGGGTAAAGCGTGTTTTTGTTTCAAAGGTACGAATACCGCGTTCACACAAAATCACATTATCATTACCGCCTGATAAAATAAATTCAGCCGCTTGTACAAATTCCTGCAGGTTTGTGCCAAAGCCACGCTTTAATAAAATCGGTTTACGCGACTTGCCACAGGTACGCAAAATACCCTGGTCGTACATTGCCTTGGCACCAATTTGAATAATGTCCGCGTACTCAATAATTTCATCAACATGCGTGGTATCACGAACTTCTGTAATAATATTCAGGCCAAATTTACTGCGCATTTTATCCAGTAATTTTAAACCTTCAATTCCCATACCCTGAAAAGAATAAGGTGAAGTACGTGGCTTATAGCAGCCTGCGCGCAAAGTTTTAATACCCTGCTCAACCATGAGCTCAGCAGACTGTGTAATTTGTTCTTCAGACTCTACCGAGCAAGGACCCGCAATTACCATGGTATTATTATTTTGGCCGCCAATTTTCACGCCATTAATATCTATTTCACGCGTTTCACTAAAATAGTCAGCACTTGCAAGTTGCATATCATTAGGAAAAGCAAAACTTTCTTCGGTAATATTTTCATACTTGGCTGGCACTTCCTGTAATGCAGAAGGGGTAACCAGAACATGGTAGTCTGGTTTTTTAATATGAAACGCGTCTAAGTCTTCTGCTACTTTCTGTACTTCAGCATCTGTCACGCTGTTTTTTAAATGAATAATCATAACTCGCCTTTGATCAAGTTGAAGAAAGTCACCGCACCGGTCACTTTGTTAGTGTCATCAACAACAGGTAG
>Ga0316209_1002570_pt1 | contig 14306 bp, 10 predicted proteins | sample 6monopyrite_MG_FD_204945 | JGI IMG/M metagenome (GOLD analysis project Ga0316209, IMG submission 204945) | Microbial mat bacterial communities from mineral coupon in-situ incubated in ocean water Damariscotta River, Maine, United States -... | ecosystem: Environmental > Aquatic > Marine >...
TTCTTCGAGTTCTCCATAATCTAAGTCATTATACATAGAAATAATTTCATTTTGATCAATTTCAAGGAAAGTTATATTACTCCCCACCGTATGTGGAAATTGATCATCACGTAAACTTTTTGCCTCTTTGGCCCAGTCTTGCCAGGAGTTTTTAGAGCAATGATTATCATCAGTTAAAAACTCACCTAAAATTTCTATTGGGATGTCAGTTCCACCTTGAAAGTTAATATAGCCATGACGATCTTTAATAAATCTTACTGAACTCATCTTATTAATTTCCTTATTTTAATATTGGGTAGGCGGTTACTATTTTCCCTACTTCAGTTATTATCATTTTAATTTTTATTTTATCTTTGCAAAATCCAGTAATTATATATTTACCATCATCTTTTAGTAAAGGCGTCGCACCACTTTTTATAAAATTCATATAAGCTTCTCCGATTGAATCGGCTACTTTTTTTGGCGTCCATGTGGATGGATAAAATGTTTTCTTTTCAGCTATTCGTACACCTTTGCTATATAAATCTACCTTATATATGCCATTTTTACCCAAAACTTTGTTAGCGTAGTCTAAAATTTTATTTTTTTCAAAATACTGTCCATAATCTAAATGAAATCCTCCTAGTCTAACGATTTTACCATTTTTTTGGTGTTTAAATTCAACTCCTAAAATATGTTCTAAATCGATTTTTGCATATTTATCTTTCCATGGAAATTTTTTATTAAAAAAGTATTCTTTAAGAGTTCGGGCTTTATGGCTTATTTTCTGTATATAGCGGCTATTTAAAATAGTATCTGCCTTTTTTACATGCAGTAAGCCTTCGCCGGAAGATTTTTGAAGCAGAACTTTAGTAAAATTTCTCATCTTTTCTAATCTTTTAGTAACCGGCACCGATCGTAAGTTTTTAGCTGCTTTTAACAGTAGTGGTGCCGCCTTAGCACTAACTTTGAATCCAAAAGAAAAAGCCTGCCCTTCTAGTATTGACTCAGTCGCAAATGCAGCAATTTGCTTTGCAATTTCTCGGTTCGACATCTCAGAAAGTTTATTTTTGCATGTCATTACTGTTTGTTGTACTTGATCATATCTCCTTAATATTTCTTTGCCCGCTTCTTCAAAAGACTGTGTTGCTGCTATGTGTGCAATTTCTGATGGAATATTTGTCACTTTGTTTACTAAATATATCATTGTACAAATGCCATTTGCCCAATTAATAGCGGTATCTACTGGATGAAGCAATGAGTTTCCGAAATTATAACAGCCGAGAAAAACACCTTCTCCTATGCCTTGTATTATTTCCAAAACGCCCCAACCAAAATTGGCCATTTTGGTAGCCGTTATTGAATCTCGTTCATAATTGGCTTTAATTCCCAGCTTTACACCACGCCCCAGCGCAGAGTAAAAAATATTTTCTTTTTTCATAAGATGAAATGAAGGGTTAAGCCTGCTTGCTGTTTCTAGTTGTTCTATAAACTCCGTTTGTAATTGTTTTTCATAATGATTCATTGTGCCATTGATAAGATCATCTTTTTTAATATCAAATAGTTCTGCAAATCTCACTCCATTAGGTGTAGTTGGAAAATGACATTTATGCCTTATGTTAGGATCTTTTATTGTATTGCGTAGCGCTTCACATCGCTTTAAGCCATTGTATTCTTGTATAATGCCACTGTTTTTTAATGATAAAAGATGATTCTTCTTTCTTTCTCTAAGTTGTTTATATAATTTTTTAGTCAGCTTATAATCTGAAAATAAAAATAATGCTGCTCTATGAATAAACCATTTTTCATGTGTTGATTGATAATTTTCTATAATAAGGTCTTCGTACCCGGGTAAAGTTTGGGCAAATTTTATAAACTCATCAGTGCAAAAAAGTTCTTTAAGTGCTAAAACTTGCTCTGGAGAGCGTTTAAATCGATACATAAAAAGCGCTTTAAACTGTGCTGCAGTAAAATGACGAATCCTGCCAAATCGATCATACAGTGGTACATAGTCATGGTGATTTTTATTATATGAAATAGTTGTGGATGGCTGAGGGCTTGGTATTGTTGGTGCAGGTTCAAGAAATTCTTTACGAAGGCTTGGAGCATTTTTTTCAAGATCAATAATATGTGTAGAAGAGGGTATATCATTGTAGTCATATTGGAATGTATGCTGAGTGGATTGGTTGCCGAAAATTTGACTAATAAATGATATTAATAGAATAAAATTAGACCACTGTTTCACAGTACTTCCTTTTTAATATTTTGAAAGCCAGTGTACTTTAAAAATATTAAAAAGGAAGTAATTAATCGATTTTTTTATTCTACTCTTTCAGAAGTTTGATCGCGTAGAAATGTTGGGATATCAAGCTCAGGTAAAGAAGTTAAGGGAATAGATGAGTTGTTGCTGGGTGAAGTAACAGCTTTTTCTTTTAGTTCTTTTGCCGCATTTATTGCCGTAGATTCTATCGTTACTTTTTGATCAAATCCAGTTGCAATAATAGTTACTTTTATCTCACCATTTTCTAGCGTTTCATCAATAACTGATCCCATAATAATGAGCGCATCTTTATCAGCTTTTTCATAAACGACTGAAGCCGCTTGCCCCATTTCATGTAAGCCTAAATCTTTACCGCCAGTAACATTAAGCAATACGCCATGAGCTCCTTGTATATCCATATTCTCAAGAAGCGGCGATGATATTGCTTGCATGGTAGCTTCTTTTGCTCTGTTTTGTCCTGATGCACAGGCAGTTCCCATAACAGCAAGGCCGCGATCTTTCATAATGGCGCGAACGTCAGCGAAATCTACATTGATATGGCCAGCTTTTGAGATAATATCAACAATGCCATTGACCGATTGAGCAAGAATGTCATTAATCATTGAAAAAGCATCAATCATAGAAACAGTTTCATCTACAACGTCAAGTAATCTTTGGTTGGGAACGACAAGAAGTGTATCAATACTTTTTTCAAGTTCAACAAGAGCAGCTTCTGCTACACGGCAGCGACGCTTGCCTTCAAATAAAAATGGCTTAGTTACTACAGCGATAGTTAAAATGCCTTTTTCTTTGAGTGCTTGTGCAATAACTGGCAATGCACCAGATCCCGTTCCACCACCCATTCCAGCAGCTAAAAAAACGATATCAGCATCGCCGATCTCTTCTATTATTTTTTCTAAATCTTCTTGCGCTGCGCGTTTTCCAAGGTCAGGATTAGCACCAGTGCCAAGTCCTTTAGTAGACTTAACACCAATGTGTAACTTTGTAGCAGCTTTTGAAAGCTCGAGTGCTTGTGTATCAGTATTAATAACAATAAACTCAATCTTTTCTTTGCGTGACTCTATGATGCTGTTGACTGTATTGTTTCCTCCGCCACCAACGCCAATAACTTTTACTACTGCCCCTTGTAATATTTCATCTTTAATATCGAGACGAATCATATATTCTCCTTTTGGCTAAAAAAAATCAGAAACCCATGTTTTCATTTGGGTATATATTTTTCCATATAATGACTGCATAAGCCAATGGTTTGTTCTAGCTTGTTGTTTTTCTAGGGCGTGAATAAGAAGGCCATAGCTCGTAGCATAGAGCGGGCTAATAAGTGTCGGTGGAACGATGTTTTTGGCAATTGGCGTACCTATTCGAATCGGTTTTTTAAATATTTTTTCTCCGAGTGGTACGAGTCCGTTTAAAAGTGATCCTCCGCCCGTTAAAACTAAGCCAGCTTGTATAAATCCTTCTAAGTTTTTGTCTTGAAGTTCTTTTTTAACGAGAAGTAAAAGCTCTTGTGCTCGTGCGTGCATAATGTGACAAAGTACCTCAGAAGATATGTTTTTTGCTTCGGCATTTTGAATATCTTTATAGCAAATTTCAGTGGGACTTTTTTGTTCTGTATTATTTGGCCATGCGCATCCAAACTCTTTTTTAATACGCTCAGCTTCTTTATAATTTGTTTGCAATCCAATGGCAAGATCTTGAGTGAAGTGGTTACCAGCAACTGGGATAACCATGCTATGCCGAATGCTTCCATAGCGATAAAGAGCTAGATCGGTGGTGCCGCCACCAATATCGAGCACCGCAACGCCAAGTTTTTTTTCATCACTGTTTAAAATAGCTGCAGACGAAGCGATTTGTTCGAGAACAACATCATTTACTCCGATGCCAGCTGTTTGACAGCAGCGTATTAAGTTTTTTACTGAGCTAATAGCCCCTAAAATAATATGTGCATGTACTTCTAGTCGAATGCCATGCATGTGTAATGGATTAGAAAGTCGCTCTTGACCATCGATAATAAAGTATTGTGGAATAACATGTAGTATTTGATATCCTTCCGGCACTGAAATAGCACGCGCAGCTTTCAGCGCAGCTTGGATGTCATAAGGCCTAACAACACCTTTTTTAATAGAGGCCGCACCGTGAGCATTGGTTGACCGAATATGTGAGCCAGAAATGCCGATATCAGCACTTTCTATTTTTTTGTTTGCCATTGTTTCAGCTTCTCTTACCGCAGCTTTAATGGCTTGAATCGTTTTTCCTATATGAATTACAACGCCCTTATGTAATCCATCAGAAGGCGCTGTTCCTATACCGATTACTTTAAGATTGTGGATATCAAGTTGTTGTGCAATCAAAACACAAATTTTTGTTGTTCCGATATCAATCGTACTTAAAATTTTTTTTTTAAATGTAAGCGACATAAGACTACCCCTTTAATTTTAAGAAATGTTAGTTCTTTTTTTATTTAATACTAAAGTCCCAAGATCACTTTCAATAATGAATTTTTTTTCTTGTGGAGTAGTAAGTTGTGATACATGAGCAACAGGAAACTGTTTTTTTAAAATGTGCAAAAGTTGTTCAGGATTTAAGTGAGCATTTTTTATGCAGTTTTTTTGTATTTGTTGAGAGCAAGCAAAAGAAAATCCGCTATCAAGAACATATTTTGTTGGCTGAGATGACGTTATAGAAACTAAAATTAAAATAACTTTATATAAAGCAAAAGAACAAGCAATACCAGCAAAAGTTAGCAAGCTAGATATTATATGTTTATTTCTTTTCATTTTTCACCCTCCCAAAAACAAAGACCTTATGATCTTATAGATACTTTTTTTTGAAGTAATAAGTCAATAATGTCATTAAAAATAAGTACTTTTAAGCTCTTTGTTGCTATGATAAATGTTGGAAAAATAACTATTTGTTTCTTTAATGACTAGATTTTTATAGTATTAAGAGATAAATTGAGTTCATATAGGCATAATAAAAGTAAGTTAAAGTTAAAATAAAGTGCTTTGAGATAACTGAAAATAGTCGTATTCTTTTTTTAAAGAAAGACATTGCTCTATACTGTTTTAAGCATTATTAGTTTTTTATTTTTATGTATAAGGGAGTACACTATGGCTTATAGTGTTAAATCAAATAAAAGCGGCAAAATGTATCACTTGCATTCAAAAGAAGTAGAGTTGTCTGGCGGCAGAAAGCAAAAGATTTATTATTTTGCTGGAGCAGAAAACACTAACTTTTCATTGGGAGCATTGCCTGAAGGATACGAAGTTTTTGAAAATAAAAGAACTGGCTTGCCAATGCTGCGCAAAAAAAAATAACTATTTAAGATACAAAAAAGAAATAAAAATTTCATGTATTTTTGCTTAAAAAAGCAATGAAATAGTTTGATAAATAAAAATAAAAAAAGCTGCTATATATTATCTTATAGCAGCTTTTTTTATTTTTATTGTAGGTTAGTGCATATACTATGAATATGTTATGGCATGTTCTTTTTTAAAGCTTCTCATTGCAGGATCAAGCTTATAATATTGTTTGCAAGAAATTTTTCTTTTCTTTTTTTCATATATTCCTTTAAACTCATCATCAATATCAGTTAATCGCATAAAGATTTCATCTTGAGTTAGGATCCATGGATTAATACCACGAAATTTATTAGTGCATTCAAGAGAGCAATCTTGGCTATCGGAAAGTTCGTAAAGTCCATCTATATTAAAGATAGTATGCATATGGCGAGCAATTTCATCATCATAATGTGCTAAAAGTATCTGTAGCATTTCATCATCTTTCATATATAAAATATCGTTAAAAGAGATTGCGCCAATTTCCGTAGCCCGCATCATTGCTTGTGCAACAGCACTATATGAGCAGTTGTTTTGTATCGAAGTAAAAATTTCATCACATAGCTTGATAGACATAAGAGCGAATTTTTTTGCCGGTGCAATCTCTACAAAATACCAACGGCCATTACTATATCTAAGTCCATTTAAAATAAAAGTGATGTCTTTTTTGGTAAACCATCCTTCTGCATAGCCACCGTATAGTACATACTCAAGGCGATCTGCACAAATGTCAGGTAGGTTTTGTTCAAGCATAGGGAAGCAACCGTTTTTTGGATCGATATCAAGTAGCGAGAAATTATGCTTTTTTAAACAAGGAACAAGGTCTGTTTTAGAAAGTATTGTACTGTGGTGAGTGTCTTGATATGCCTCGTCAAGTTGGTTAGTACTGTTTTGTTTTCCTAAGTGATCAAGGGCATGAGAAAATGCACCATGCGAAGCATCATGTGTTAATCCAGCAATAACTTCTTTTTCTGATGCGCCAAACCGATGTAATAATTCAGCTACGCCAATAGAATGTTGGTATCGATTATATGGACGATAAGTTGGCCTAATATAATTCATGATGCCGTATTGATTTAATTCTTGTAGCCGATTAATAGCATCGCATTTTAATACATCGGCATATGCTGAGCCAGGTTCAATGTAATGCTCTGCATAGAGTGTTTGAACTTTTGGTCCCCACCATGTATTAATAATTATTTCATTTGGAGCAATAAAAGATGAAAAAATAGGACTAATGTATAATAACCCTTTAATGAAAAAATTCATAAATAAGTTCCTAGATAGTAAGTAATAAAATGCATGCAAATAGTATTAAAGTAATATAGCAATAATGAGTTAAGTAGGCAACAAGATCGCATTCAGTTGAATATAAATAAACAATTTAATTATACTTAATTAAAAAGATGAGCTTCTATGCTTATAAAAAATAGACAAAGTATAACATTTTTCATTTGTCATACTTTGTCTATTCAAAAGTTTTTGCACTAAAACATTTAGTGTCAAGTGCCGTAATTTACCTAATCGGTAAAAATACTAAAGATAACTATCGCTACTATCTTTTTGAGCGGTAGCTACTAGTTTTACTATTTCTGCGCGGAGCTCTTCTTGATCGGTTATCTCTTGAGAAAGAGTCACCACGATCTCTTGAAGAAGACTCACGACTGCGTCGACCACCTTTAGAAGGGAAATTATCTTCTACTAAAAATGCACGATGTTTAATTGGAGAAATAGGATTCTTTTTAATAGTGTTTAAACACTCTTCAAGTCTATTTTCAGGCAAAGAAATAAAAGTGCGCTTGTTTAAAATTCTTAATTTTCGAATTTCTTGTGGTAGCAAGGTACATGTTGAATGTAAATATTCACGTACTTCAGATTCTTCCAAGTCATCATCAGCACCAAGGCTTATGCAAATTTCTTGCTGTGTGCTTGTTCCTTGAATGCGTGTATTGCTAAAATCTTCACCAAGGCCACCTTTGAAAAACAGATCTTCAAGAGCACTAATAAGTGATTGTTTAATTTCTTGTTCAGAAAAATCACCGATAAATCCTTCAAGTGCTGTATGCACATCAGAAAATTCTTTACGTTCTTTTTTTGATTGTTCAATAAAGTCAGCAACGCCACTCATTTTTGCTTGAATAATAGCTTCTTTTGGCGGTACTGGAATTTCTTGTAAGAGAACATTGGTAATTTTTTGTAAGCGTTTAACGCGATATGATTCAGACGGTGCGATGAAAAGAATAGCAGTTCCTTTTTTACCAGCTCTACCAGTTCTACCAATGCGATGCACATAACTTTCTAATTCTTGCGGCAAAGAAAAATTAATAACATGTGTTAAGTCAGAAATATCAATTCCTCGTGCAGCAACATCAGTAGCTACTAAAATATTAAAGTCTTTATTTTTAAATCCTTTAATAACTTGATTTCGTAAGGCTTGCTTCATATCACCATGGAGACAGTTTGCACGGAAACCAAAGCTTGCTAGTTGCTCAGAAACTTCACTAGTTAATAGTTTAGTTTGGCAGAAAATAATGCCATAAAAGCTTGGGTAAACTTGTATGAATCGTGCGATAACGCCAACACGTTTTGCTTTTGGAACAACACAATAATATTGCTCTACTTGGCTACTAATGACCGTTTTTTTTGATGACTTTACTACATGAACATTGCTCATGTGAGAGTTGATCAGCTGCTTTATGCCGTTTAAGACCGTGGCAGAAAAAAGCCAAATTTGTCGTTTGCTCGGTGCATGATCTAAGATAGTATCTACTTCTTGTCTAAAACCCATATCAAGCATGATATCTGCTTCATCTAGAACAAGCGTTTTTAAATTTTTTAATGAGAGTGTTCTGCGCCTTAAGTGATCATTAAGTCTACCGGGAGTACCGATAATAATAGCAGGGCCTCTTTTAATAGAAGAAATTTGTTGCTGAATAGACATGCCGCCATAAATAGGCATAAGAGTAATGCCAGTTTCACGGGAAACATCTTTTAGGCTTTCGTAAATTTGTAATACAAGTTCACGAGTAGGTGCAACAATAAGTCCTTGAACGTCTTTTACTTTAATATCAATGCTTTGTAGTAGTGGAATCCCAAATGCTAGAGTTTTCCCTGTACCAGTTTGTGCTTGTGCGTGAATATCACGAGATAAGTCACTTAAAAGCAGTGGAATAGCTTTTTCTTGGATTTCTGTAGGAGTAGTAAACTCGAGCGAATCAAGAGCTTTTTGAATAGAAGGCAATAAATTAAAATCAGTAAATTTACTCACAATATAATCTTTCTTTTGTAGTTTGAATAATGTTTTAACATGCTCAGCGTGTCAATTTGATAATGACAATACCAATAGTTTTTATATCATTTTTACTATAATCAAACGATTTGTATTGGTAGTACTGGTATCTTAGGTAGAATTTAATTAGAAAATAAATGTTAATTTAATTAACACATACAGTAGTTAACTTATCACAATAGATGAGCTATGTCACGTAAATCATTGAAATAAAAGCTGAGCATCGGTTGAAAGTGTTAACTCAATGCTCAACTGCAGCTTGAAAAGTATTTTTCTAGTTGTTTTTGATGTCTAAAAGTTCAATTTCAAAAATCAAATTAGAGTTTGCAGGTATTGGTCCCTGTGCATAGGCGCCATATCCAAGTTGAGAAGGAATAAATATTTCAGCTATTTCACCTTTTTTCATCTTTAAAACACCTTCGTCAAACCCAGAAATAACCATTTGGCTTCCAACGACAAAAGAAAAAGGCTGATTGCGTGGCTTAGAGCTGTCAAACATGTCGCCTTTAGAGCCATCTTCATTTGCAAGCCATCCAGAGTAGTGAATAATAACAGTTGAGCCTTTGCTCGGTTGTTGACCAGACCCAGGAGTTAGGATTTTATGATTTAATTCTTTTTTCATACTGTTAGTATCCTTTAGGGGTTTATCTAGCGTGCTGTAATGTACGGCAAGTAAGCAGCTAGAAATGAGTAAAAAACTAAAAATGGTTGCTTTCATATACTATATACTCTTTATTGTAAGGTTGGTTAAGGTTAACTCTTTAAATATATATTAAAATTTTTCTGGTGCAATCTCTTATTTTTAAAAAAGTAAGTGAATGTTAATGCTCTATGATCACTATGCTAATAAAAAAACCTTAACAACCCTTGTTTTTAGGGGTAGTGTCCTTGTACCATAAAGAGCTAATAAATTTTTTTATATAAAATGAGATGTGATATGCATATTTTAGTTACTCAGTCGGCAAAGCACTTAATTCATTCGTTTAATCCGTCCTTATTGGTGCCTTATCAATGTGATCATCGTGAAGATGGTGAGCTATCTATGCGCTTGCTATCTTATATAGAATTAACTTCTTTAGTCATTATTAGCCAGATAGCATCACCAGCAGAGCATGTTTTGGAGTTGGCATTTTTGTTACATTTTTTATCTAAGCAGAAGCAAAAAATAAATGTTTATTTATTTTTAAGTTATCTTTCATATGGTCGATATGATTTTGCCGAAAAGTATACTATAGCGCCATGGTATTTTTTGCAAAGTATGCTTCAGCTATCAATAGTAAAAAAAATAAATGTTTTGCATTCGCATGATACAGTAGGGCTAAACAAGATTATTTCTTTTAAAGATCGCATTGACTGGCAGCTTTTTTGTGTAGCCGCTCAAGCAGCAGAATACATTGTAGCTCCTGATAAAGGAGCAGAAATGTTAGCTCAGCAGCTTTCGCAAAAAACAGGCAAACCTTACTTGGTTTTGCATAAAAAAAGAATTACTCCCCAGGAGCTTATTATTCGGCCAGCTACTAATAATATAGCAGTAATAAAGAATAAGCGCGTATTGGTAGTTGATGATATGATTGCATCAGGGCTGACAGCAGAACAGGTAGCTTTCTTTTTGCACTCTGCCGGAGTTAAGGAGCTTTTTCTGGCAGCAACTCATTTTGTTGGCAACAATAACGTTTTGCAAAAAATAAAGCCTTTATTTAAGCAAATAACTATTAGCAATAGCGTTCCAAGTGCTGCCCAAGGGCAAGAAAAAATTATAGGAATTATTAAATATGACATAAGTCCCTTTATTGCTCAATCTATAATAACAGACTAAAAGTGCGCTAAAGGCTTTTTATTGCAGTGGGTTGGGGGTAAAAAAAATAAGAGATGTCAGTGCTGATTTATCAATGCTATTAAAAAGCGAAATGCAACTTTGCATGGTAGGGCTTTTAAGGTAAATAATGCGGGAGTAGGTTTGCTTCACTTTGTGGATAAGTGGTTTTGACGGTCCAAGCAATCGTAAGGTTAAGTTGTTTTTATTGATATAGCTTTTTAAGGAGAGGGTAACTTTTTTTGCATCATCAATAAGTTTTTTTTCGTGACCGTTTCTAAGTTCAATAGCAGTCCATCGATGAAATGGTGGATAATCTAGCATGCGTCTATTTTCAAGCTCTTTTTGATAAAATTGAAGATAATTTTTTTCACTTAAATAATTAAATAGTGGTGATGCTTGCATGGTTTGAACAATTACTAAGCTATTTGTACTTTGTCTTCCGGCGCGTCCAGCTACTTGAACGAGTTGTTGTAAGCAGGTTTCTTGCGCATTATAAAAAGGAGTATTTAGATTGAGATCTGCCCAAATAATGCCGACAAGTGTTACTTTAGGGAAGTGGTATCCTTTAGTAATCGTTTGTGTTCCTACTAAAATATCAAGATCGCCATTATAAAAATCTTGTATTGTTTGCTTCCATTTTATTTTTTTTTGTGAGCTGTCTTTATCTGCGCGGGCAATGCGAGCCGCAGGAAAAGCTTCTTTTAGTATGGTAACAAGCTGCTGTGTTCCGATTCCTTTTTTGATAAATTTACTTTTCTTGGCGCTGCACTCAGGGCATTGAGCAGGTTCTTTTTTGCTACTGTTGCAATAATGGCAGCTCAGTATGCTTTCGTCATGGGGTGTCAAGCTTACAGAGCAGTTAATGCAGTTAAAAACAAAGCTGCAAGAGCCGCATTGTACAAAAAAGCTGTGTCCACGTCTATTCAGAAAAATAATAATTTGTTCGTTAGATTCAAGGCGATCTTTTATAGCAAAAAAAAGCTCATTGGTAAGCCAAAAATAAGGTCGTGATTTCTTTTTATTAGTTTGAAGAGAGCTTTCTTTTTTTTGCAGAGATTTTTGATTTATAAGGGGTGCGATGCGTATCGTTGGTAACGCGCCACTAAATCGTTTTGTAAGGCTAAAGAAAGCATATTTTTTTTGTTTTGCTTGATATAAGGATCCAATGCTTGGCGTTGCAGATCCCAACAGAATAGGAATGTTGTAATATTGCGCGCGCATTAAAGCAATTTCTTTGGTGTGTATTTTGGGATGTTTTTTTTCTTGGTAGCCAATATCATGCTCTTCATCGATAATAATTAATCCAAGATTTTTTAGTGGCAATAATGTCGGCAAATGTACGCCAATAATAATGCACGGAGTTTCGCTTGTTATAGCTTGCCAAAGTGCTTTTTTTGTCGGTGTGTTTGATGCAGAGTGGAATCCAAAAATTACTGTTTCTTGTGGCATCTGGTTTTTGAAAATAGATTCAAACTGTAATGCAAGATTTACTTCGGGTACCAAAAAAATAGCAGATTTTTTTTGTGACAAGCAGTGTAATAATAGTTTTTTATATACTTCCGTTTTTCCTGAGCCAGTTATGCCGTGCAGTAGAGAGGGGAAAAAGACATTGTTGTTGATGGGCTCTTTATGTGCTTGATATACTTTATTTTGTTCATTAGTAAGAAGCACAGGATCATAACTATCTAACGCAGTCGTTTTTTCAGATTCAAAAGTAGGTGCAATTTGTATAGAGATATTTTTTTGCTGTGCAACAAAATATTCCATTCTTTTGATGATAGTCATAGGGTTAATGCAATAATAAGCGCTTACTTTTTTTAGAAATGGATAGTATTGCATATCTAAAAGTTTAATACTTTTGGCTTCAATTTCTTTAATGTTAAATGAAGGTGTATAAAGAAGCTTTTCATGAATGGCAATGATAATAGCAGAATAATATTTGTTTTTTAACGGAACAGAAACAAAGCTGCCAACAGCTATGCATTTAAGGGTGTTTTCTTGATTCGGCAATTCGTTTATTTTATATAAAAGACTTTTGTGGAAGCCGTTTAAAAGTTTTATAGTAATATACATAATAAAATTGATTATACTCTTTTTTACTTTATTAACCTAATAGAAACTTTAAGGTCGCATTGTTGTTTTTTTAAAAGAGTTAAAAGATACCGTGTTCTTTGCCGCGACGATTTACTGATGACCGATTAACGCCCAGCAGCGTTGCAATTTGACTTTGGTTTTTGAACTTATCCCACAAAAACTTCATTATCTTCGGGTCTTTCATTGCGTGCTTGCCAAGGCGTATTGCTGCAACCACTTCTGGATTATTACTACTTGGCTTTTCAGTAAAATCAATATTATTTGTCATATCGCTTTTGTAAGATTTTTTGGTCAACGTAATATTTACTCTGTGCTTTAGTTTCTTAAAGCTTACTGGTCGTTTTTTAAGAATTTTATTTCTGTCTACTGGCGTTAGCTCTAATAGATTTTTAAAGTCATTATCTGCCAACGCTTGGCTGCTATATTCCTGCATTAGTTCTACTACTTCTTCATCTGCTAAAGTCAGTAGTGATGGCAATGTCAAGCAATTATCTTTTAGTATATCGTGCAGCTCACTTGAAATAAGGCCGTCTTGCAAAAGCGTAGATAATGTTTGATTAGTTGAACAAATTATACGCGCATTTCCCGACCGTCGTTGCTCACTCTTAAGCATCTCCCACTCGCCATGAGTTAAGTAGTCTACTAATCTTTTCTGGTGCTCAGCAGCTAAATTTTCAATGTTTTGAATAAAAATTGTGGCACTCGTTTCTACTTGGGCAAGAAGTGGGTTAGGTTCTTTCATGTTATTATAAAATTTATTGATACCAAAAACTGCTACGGCAAAATCATGGCTGCTTTGTGTATCTGTCAGGTTAAAGGTATGTAGTTTTTTGCGTAAACTGATATGATGAACCGTTTCTGCAATCGCATCAATATCATCCGTTGACATTGAAAGCAAGAGTGGCTTTTTGCTCAGAGATGCCTTGAGCAGTTCAATCTTACTTTTCAAAATCTCTGGGCCACTGCCGGGCAACAGATCATTAATCAATGTACCTGACTTTGTCGTTTCTAAGTATAATAAGTAGTCCCACTGACTTGGGTCCTTTAATGAATTTAAGCTTTGTTGTATAAAATCTGAAATCTCTGGAAAGTTTACCGTTATAACAATCTGGTTTTTATCTAAACTATTCATACCAGAAAGTAATAGTTTTTTACCTTGGACATTTTTAACGATAAGCGAATGCGGCTGATCTCGGTCTTGCACATGCTTTACAATAGTACGTAGTTTTTGTGTAATAGGATGCCCGGGCATGAGATTAGGATTGATAGAAATAAGCTCTTTAGCTGCATGATTTATCAAGCTAAAGCGACGTGCTTTATAAAATATCACCCCCGTGTTTTTCTCTTCATTGAGCCTTACAAATGATTGTAAACTTTCTTTGTACTGCTGAGACTCTTTGTTTTTGATATACAGCTCGTCTTGTGACTTTTTCTTATAACTTACCAGTGTAGATAAATCTTTGTTTTTAATCAGATTGATCACGGTACTTAAATACCGTGCAAAAATGA
>Ga0316209_1002572_pt1 | contig 14287 bp, 11 predicted proteins | sample 6monopyrite_MG_FD_204945 | JGI IMG/M metagenome (GOLD analysis project Ga0316209, IMG submission 204945) | Microbial mat bacterial communities from mineral coupon in-situ incubated in ocean water Damariscotta River, Maine, United States -... | ecosystem: Environmental > Aquatic > Marine >...
ATTTTAAAATAAGCCCCCAAACCAAATAAAATTGAAGAAACATAAAGACAACCCAAATGGTAATTGTGTAAGCAAACCTTTCATTTAAAATTGAAGCCTTAAAATTTGGAATCCCCATAAGATAATAGCGCATTGAATTGGGTTCAATTTTAGTTAATTTTAAAAATGAAATAATTTTGTCATGAAAATAAAACGCGAATATAAAACTAATAAAAAGTAGCGGAATCAGCCTAAAAATACGCCTTACATAAAACATTTTAAGCGAAAAACTTTTTCGATACTTATACTCTCTTAACGCTAAAGATGTGACTAAAAATGAAGATAAGAAAAAGAAAAAATCAAAGCTGTTTATACTTATATACTTTAGTAATTCATACACTTGTACTGTAATAACACTTTTTTTATTAATCAGCAATGCACTGCAAATGAATAAAAAAACCGGAACAAAAGCTATAAACCTTAGGCCGTTCAAATCTTTAAAATGAAGTCGTTTTATTTTTGACATAACCCCAAAAGTAATTAAACTTTGTTAAAAATAGAATTTTGTGATTTCTTATTTCAATATCAAACTTTTAAATAATATATTTGTGCTATGCGTATATCGTTTTTAAAATTTTTAATCCTATTACTCATTTCAGCATTAATTATGGGATTCAGTTTCCCATTTATGGGAGGAATTGTCCCATTAGCATTCATTGGTTTAGTTCCTCTATTTATTTTTAATTCAGAAATTAATAAAATTTTAAAATTTAAAGGTTTAAAGCGGTTTTTAGGTAATTATTTATTCTTTTTTGTTTATAATGTAGTCACCACGTGGTGGATTTATAACGCAGATCCTGCGGGTGGATATATGGCGTTTTTCTTTAATTCTTTTTTAATGACATTGCCATTTTTTTTATACGGATTTATTACAAAATACTTAGGTAGCACCAAAGGATTAGTCGCTTTAGTAGTATTATGGTTGTCTTTTGAACACATTGACCATTTTTGGGACTTGTCTTGGCCGTGGATATCTTATGGAAATATTTTAGGTAACCACCCCATGCTTATTCAATGGTATGAATATTCAGGAATGGCAGGCGGAACATTATGGATTTTATTGGTTAATTTATTTATTTTCTTAATTATTCGTAATGTTTGGATTCGACAAGAAAAATGGTCTTTTCAAACACCCATAATTTTATTGACAGTATTCAGTATAATTATCCCTATTCTAAGTTCACTCTTTATTTTTTATCGCTATACCGAAAAAATTGACCCTGTAAATGTAGTCATTGTCCAACCTAACATCCACCCCTGGATAAAAAACACCAATTTACCGGGTGAAAAATGGACGACACCTACCTCTAAACAACTTGATAAAATTTTAATGGTTGCAGAAACAAAACTAACTGATTCTACAGATATAATTATTTGTCCCGAAACGGCAATTTCAGCTAATTCAGATGAGGCTTCATTAGAATTTTTAGGTTTAACTTTTAAACTAAAAAAGTTTTCTGAAAATCATAATAATATCCCATTTTTAATTGGAGCCGACACTTACGCTTTATTTGATGAACCAAGACCATTTCCTGCACAAAAAATCGGAAATCAATGGAAAGAAAACTACAATACAGCCTTGTTGTTAGATGCCAATAATCCTATTGACATTTATCATAAATCTAAATTAGTATTGGGCGCTGAAAAATTGCCCTTTGTTGAAATATTCCCTTTTATGGCAAACCTTTCTATTAGTTTAGGCGGAACTGCCGGCATGCTTAAAGCAAACGCATCAGCAAAAAACTTTGAAGCAAAAGGTGTAAAATATGCGCCTCTCATTTGTTACGAATCTGTTTATGGTGAATTTGTTACAAATTTCACAGCCAAAGGTGCCGAAATTATTTGTGTAATTACTAATGACGGTTGGTGGCATAATTCTCCAGGCCATAAACAACACAATATGTTGTCTCAAATTAGAGCCATTGAAAATAGACGCTCAATTGCAAGGTCTGCAAATACAGGAATTTCATGTATTATTAATCAAAAAGGAGAAATTGTTGATTTTTTAGGGTGGGACAAAGCAGGCGCAATTTCAGGTAAACTCAATAGAAATACCAAAATGACATTTTTTGTAATCTATGGTGATTTATTAGGTCGAATTTCAATATTTATGGTGTTAGGTTTACTTTTATATGCCATTACAACAAAATTAAAAGGTATAAAAGCAGACTCAAAATCAACTACAAAATAGCAGTAATTTGAGCAGTTTTTCCGTTAAATGTAAAATTATCTCCAACTTTTTTACCCAACAACAACTTTCCGATTGGTGTTACAGCCGAAACAGTGTAATAATCTTCATTATTAATTGTAATTTTCCCTAAACTAATCGAAATATAATAATTTGAACCAGTCGTTTTTACAACACTTCCCAAATCAACTTCTGTTTTTGTATTGTGATTTTTTAAATAAGGTAAAACTTTTTTTAGCTTATTAATTTCAGCCAATTGTTTTGCATTTTTTTCACTTTCTAAATGCGCCATAGCCCGAGCTGTATCATGTTTGTCGCCAGCGGTACTTTTAGTTTCGTGATTAGCCGAATCTTGAGCTGAATTTAGAACAGCATGAATAGTGGTTAATTTTTGCTCAATCGCATCCACACAAAATTTATAAAGCTCATTCTTTATATCCATATTTTATTTTTTAGAGCAATCCCTCATTCATTTTAATCATGAGGTCGGGCTATGCATTTTAGTTTAATTTGTAAATTAACAATCACCACATTTAAAAAGTGCACCATAGAGTCGCATTTTTAAATTGGGTTTATGTAAAATTCACCACATTAAAGCTGCCACTTCTATCCCTCTTGCAAATGTAAGAAAATTGACAAAGACACTTTAAAAGAAACATTAAAATTATAATTTACATAAAAATAAATCATAATGACTAAATTTGTAACCTATCTTGTAAATTTACATCTAAATAGATAGACACTAACTAAATAAAAAAATATAATGAACACTGAAATTGATGAAATAGGTGACAACCATTTCGGAACAGCAGATGATACTCCACTTAGGAGTAATGCTTTCGAATTAACTGATGATCAAAAAATTGATAAAATTCAATCAAAATTTACAGAAATAATGGAAATCTTAGGTTTAGACCTAACAGATGACAGTTTAAAAGCTACACCAAAACGAGTAGCTAAAATGTATGTAAAAGAAATTTTTGGAGGATTAAATCCTGATACTGCTCCAAAAAACTCAACCTTTGAAAACAAATATAATTACAACGAAATGCTCGTTGAAAAAGACATTACAGTTTATTCAACTTGTGAACACCACTTTTTACCAATAGTAGGTAAAGCGCATGTAGCCTATATTGCAAATGATAAAGTTATTGGTTTATCTAAAATGAACCGTATAGTTGATCATTATGCAAAACGACCGCAAGTACAAGAGCGAATGACTATGCAAATAGTTAAACACTTACAACAATACTTAGGAACAGAGAATGTTGCTTGTATAATTGACGCTAAACATTTATGTGTTAATTCTAGAGGAATTGGAGATATCCAATCGAGTACAGTTACTGCTGAGTATGGTGGGAAATTTAAAGATTCTGATACCCGAAAAGAATTATTATCTTATTTAGAAATGAAATTATAATTGATTAAATTTATTTTTTAAGAATTAAAAGCTACCTTAATGGTAGCTTTTTTATTTAGTATCCTATTACACTTTTCAATTTAAAAATAGCGGAATTGAGGTAAAAGAAAACCAATTTTTATTCTTGTCTATACTTTTACAAAATCGGTTTTAGGTTCAATATTTCGTGTAAAAAACAAATAAATTAATCCTAAAACAGATAATGTTGCGCCAAAATAAAATACATTGTCAAAATTTTCTACTTTATTTTGATAAAATTTTTGAGCAATAAAATTACCCAATGCAATTCCAATTTCTAGGGCTATAAACATTGTTCCAAGTCCACGTCCTTTAAAATTGGGATTAGACAAGTCTGTAGTCCAAGCAAAAATTGCCGGTGACATAAAACCGCTTCCTATTCCAAAAACAATTGCAGAAGAAATAAAAAATCCAAAAGAAGTTGCTTTAGCGCACATTAAAGCCACAATAAAATACAAAATTAATCCAATTAAAATATTAATCCGCCTTCCATATTTGTCGGCAAATCTACCCGCAAAAAATCTTACTCCAATTGTACTCGCTGTAAAAACACCCCAATACATTCCTTTTTCAGGTCGGTTAAAATGAGCAGTCATATCTGGCACCAATAAATAAAACAAACCCGCAAACATTGCAGTCAAAAACATAATAATTGTAGGTTGAATAACTTCTGGTGCAATAATTTCATTCCATTTAGGAACTATATTCCCCCAATTAACTTCCATTTTTTTAGGTTTTTCTTCTTTAATAAAGAAAATAAGAGACAGGGCGATTAAACCAAATAATCCTGAAGCAAAAAATAATCCATTTATATGATAGTGTTGAAATATAGCCGTACTAAAATAATTACCGAGTCCGTACCCAATACTAATCGTCAAACTAAAAATTCCCATAGCCTCCCCACGTTTTTCTTTTGGAATAAAATCAGTAACCAATGCCGTTGCACCTGTAGGCTGGAAACCTGTACTAAACCCGTGTAAGAACCTCAACACTAAAAAAGCCGTTACTGACAAAAAATAAGGATACAAAAAGGACACAATAATACTGATAATAACACCAATAAAAATTGGTTTTCTACGTCCAAAATTATCGGCTAATTTTCCGCTAAATGGTCTTGTAATGGCAGCAGAAATTGTCCAAAACGCCATAATTTTCCATTTATCATCAGCACCACCTAATGAAGTAATGTAATCGTTAAGTTCGGGGATAAGAAGATTAAAACTTACAAAAAACAACAGCATGTGAACACATAAAATCCAAAATGATGCCGAATAAGTTTTTTTCATTTTACAAAGGTGGTTAATTTAGAATAAGTAATACCGAAAATTAAAAAAAAATAGCATAAAAAAAAGGAAAGTCAAATGAATAACTTCCCTTTTTTAAATTATTTTGGAGCACTAAACGGCGCCCAGTACAATTAATAATGCGTAAATTATTGCAAACGGATAACCAACTACTATAAGCGCCAAAATTAAATCAATCCAAAACCTTGTCGTAACCCCTTCAAAAAGATATACAGCCAAGGGCGGAATAAAAATTGCTAAAATGACTAAAATGATTGTCTCAACTGCCAATCCATTTGAACTAGATGATTTTTTCTTAGATTTTTTCTTTACAATTTTAGTTTTTGACTTTAAGTTTTTAGCCTCTGCTGTTTTCTCTCCTTCTGCTTCTGTAACAATATTATTTTCAGCAACTGTGTTAGTCTGATTTTCTTCAACAACAGTTTTCACAATCTCATTTGCTGGTGTAATGATTGTTGTTTCTTCAATAATAGCAGTATTGGTTGCAGTTGAATTAATCGTTTTTTCAACTTTAGCTAAAGTCGTATTATCTACTTTTACTGTTTCATTACTAGTTACAGAAGCTTTGTGCTTTTTATTAAACGCAACATTTTCACTTTTACTAATAGAAAATCCTTTGGTATATTTTCTTTTTTGAATTCTACGCTTACTTGCCACATCATTTGATGTTGAACAAGATGAAATAATTGCAGTTAACATTAATGCAACAAATCCTAATGTTATTTTGTTTTTCATAGTTTTATATTTATATATTACTCCAAATGTATAAATAAAAAAATCCAATTCAAATTAATGAATTGGATTTTTAATATGATTATTGTTTGTTTTAAAGACCTAATAAAATTTCAATTGGATCTTTTGAACCAAATATCATTTTCTCTGGATTTTCAAGCATTTCTTTTACTTTAACAAGAAAAGAAACTGATTCCTTACCATCAATTATTCTGTGGTCATAAGACAACGCTAAATACATCATTGGTCTGATTTCAACTTTACCATCAATAGCAACAGGACGCTGTACAATATTGTGCATTCCTAAAATTGCCGATTGTGGTGGATTAATAATTGGTGTACTCATCATTGAACCAAACACTCCTCCGTTAGTAATTGTAAATGTACCTCCTGTCATTTCGTCTGGCGTAATTTTACCATCACGGGCCTTAATAGCTAATCTTTTAATTTCTCGTTCAATTTCAGCTAAACTCATTTGCTCTGCATTTCGAACAACAGGTACTACTAATCCTTTAGGTGAAGATACCGCAATCGAAATATCAGCATAATTATGTAAAACCATTTCCTTACCATCAATCTGACCATTTACAGACGGAAATAAATTTAAAGCTTCAGTACAAGCTTTTGTAAAGAATGACATAAACCCTAAGTTAGTTTCATGAAATTCAATAAATTTCTTTTTGTACTTTTTTCTAATATCCATGATTGGTTTCATGTCCACCTCATTAAAAGTAGTCAACATTGCCGTATCATTTTTTACAGACACCAAACGTTCTGCAATTTTTCTACGCATCATTGACATTTTCTTTCTTTCAGTATCTCTAGTCCCACCCCAACCTGTTGCTTCAGCCGTGTTAAAACCACCAGCCATTGCAGCAACAACATCTTGTTTAGTGATACGTCCGTCTTTACCTGTGCCATTAATTTGATTAGATGAAATATTATTTTCATCCATAATCTTCTTAGCAGCTACTGATGGATGTCCACTTGCATAAGAATCTGATTTTGAAACAGGTGCTATATTAGGCACATCAGTTTTTTTAATCTCTTCTTTTTTAGTTTCAACAACCACAGGAGCAACTTCAACGGGTTGTGATTCAAAATTAGCTGGTTTTTCAGCGTCCATATCAATTAAGCAAACAACAGCTCCTACCGCTACTGCATCACCTTCTTCTGCTTTAAACGTAATTACTCCAGCTTCTTCTGCAGGTAATTCTAATGTTGCTTTATCAGAATCCACTTCAGCAATGGCTTGATCTTTTTCAACATAATCACCTTCTTCAACCAACCATGCTGCTATTTCTACTTCTGATATTGATTCTCCCGGTGAGGGAACTTTCATTTCTAATATTGCCATTTTTTAAGTTATTTAGTTTCTCCCTATGGGAGTAGTTATTTAGTTATTCAGAGGAATGAATTTCTCCAAAAAAAACTTAACTTATAAGTTATTTTTCATTTTTAAAGAATTAAACAATTAAATAAAATTAATTGTTTAACTCAAATTTACTTTGCTATTTTATCAAAAAGTTCGTTAAACAATGCTGCTAGACGTTTTTTATGTGTTTGACTTGACCCTGTAGCTGGAGCAGAAGAAGGATGTCTAGCAACCACTTCCATATCTGAATTTTTAAGCGCCATAAACATATATGTCCAAGCTCCCATATTCTCAGGTTCTTCTTGTGCCCAAATTATTTTTTTAGCATTTTTGTATTTTTTATTGATTGCGTCTAATTGTATTTTTGGAAGAGGGTACAATTGTTCAACCCTAACAAATGCTGCGTTTTCAACCTTACGTGCTTGTGCTTGTTCTGTTACATCATAATAAAACTTCCCAGAACATAATACAATTGTATCTACCTTATTAATATCTGCATTTACATCATCAATTACCTCTTGATAACTTCCCATAGCCAAATCATCAAAAGTTGATGTTGCCCTTGGATGTCTCAATAAATTTTTAGGAGAAAATACAATTAATGGTTTTCTAAAATCACGCTTAATTTGACGTCTTAAACAATGAAAATGGTTACCTGGTGTTGTGTTGTTACAAATTTGTACGTTTAAATCGGCACATTGTTGTAAAAAACGTTCCATTCGGCCTGATGAATGTTCACCACCTTGACCTTCATAACCATGAGGAAGTAACATAGTTAACCCAGACCCAACTCTCCATTTGTCTTCACCAGCCATAATAAACTGATCGACCATAATTTGAGCGCCATTATAAAAATCTCCAAATTGGGCTTCCCATATTGTTAACCCGTTTGGTGTTGTTAATGAGTATCCATATTCAAATCCTAAAACTGCATATTCAGATAATAAAGAATTATAAATTGAATATTTAGCTTGCCCTTCTTTTAATTTATTAAGTGTAATAATTTCTTTTTCATCATCTTCTGTTTTTACAACTGCATGTCTGTGAGAAAAAGTCCCCCTTTCAACATCTTGACCAGTTAGTCGAATTGGATGACCATCTACTAATAATGATGCGTAAGCTAACATTTCAGCCATTCCCCAATCCATTTTATTCTCGTCAATCATTTTAATTCGATCGTTGAGTAATTTTTTTATTTTACGGAAATAAGTATATCCTTCTGGAAGTGTTGCTAATTTGGTTCCTAATTCAATTAATAATTCTTTTGCAACTCCTGTGTTTGGTGATTTATCAAAATCCTCTGATTTAGCTTGTCTTAAATCTGCCCAAATATCTTTTAAAAAGTTTCTTACTACGGTGTGTTTATCTTCTTTTGATTTGTCAAATTTAATTTGAAACTCATTATAGATAGATTTATCAATTGACTTTCCATCTTCAGCAGTCATTACACCTTGCGTAATGAGCTCTCCTAAATAAATATCTTTAGGGTTAGGATGTTTTGCAATTGCTTTATATAATTTTGGCTGTGTAAATTTTGGTTCATCTCCTTCATTGTGACCATATTTACGGTAACAAAGCAAATCAATTACTACATCACGGTTAAATTTTTGACGGTATTCTAAAGCCATATCCATAGTTTGAACTAAAGCTTCTACATCATCACCATTGACATGAAAAACAGGACATAAGGTTGTTTTAAAAACATCTGTACAATAGGTTGATGAGCGCGCATCTAAATAGTTAGTCGTAAATCCAACTTGATTATTAACTACAATGTGTACTGTTCCTCCTGTTCTATAACCATCAAGTTGGGCCATTTGAGTAACTTCATATACTACTCCTTGACCTGCTAATGCACCATCACCATGAATAATAATAGGTAATATTTTATTTTCGTCTTTTAAATCATTGTCAATTTTTGCCCTAGCAATACCTTGCACAACTGGTGCAACAGCTTCAAGATGTGATGGGTTTGGCGCTAGAGTTAAATGAACTATTTTTCCATTTAATGCTGTTATATCGGTAGAATATCCTAAATGGTATTTTACATCACCATCAAACTCTTCATCATCATCAAATTCTTTTCCGTCAAATTCACCAAATATTGAGCCTACGTTTTTACCAAACACATTGACTAAAGTTGATAATCGACCTCTGTGTGCCATTCCTACGACAACCTCTTCAACACCAATTTCCGCGCCTCTTTGCACCAATTTATCTATACCTGGAATTAAAGCTTCTCCTCCTTCAAGTGAAAATCTTTTTTGTCCAACATATTTTTTTTGCAAAAATTGTTCAAATCCGGTTGCTTCATTTAATTTAGTATATATTCTCTTTTTTTCGTCATTTGTATATTTGGGTCTGTTTTTTAACTCAATATGGTCTTTAAACCATTGAATTCTTTCAGGTTCACGCATATAAACATATTCAATCCCTATAGATTGGCAATATGTTTTATCTAAGTCGTCAATAATTGTTTGCAAAGTAACAGAACCTAACCCTACCTCTTCTCCTGCTTGAAAAACTGTACTTAAATCAGATTGTTCCAATCCAAAATTTTCAATTGATAAATCTGGTTTATATGTTCTTCTTTCTCTAACGGGATTTGTTCTGGTAAACAAGTGTCCTCTTGAACGGTATGCATTAATTAAATTAATGACTTTAAATTCTTTTTGAAAGTTTTCGGGTACACCTCCGCCTTCAAAATCAGTTTTAGCAAAGTCAAATCCTTCAAAAAATTTGTGCCATCCAATATCAACCGATTCTGGATCTTGTTGGTAACGAGTGTATAATTCGTCAATAGCATTTACGTCTGCATTGCCGACAAATGAAAATTTATCCATTATATTTTTGTTGTCCTATTAATAGTGATACAAATGTAAAAAATCTATTAAATTAAGACCTATCAATTAATCTTTTTTTGGAATTTCATATTAACCTCATCTCGACTTTAGGAATAACGAGAAAAACTTTAATAGAAGCTAGTTAAACATTTCTCGTAAATATACTTTTTGAGCTTCACGAATAATAATTTGTTCTGCTAAGCTTTTTAAATCTTGATTTGATATAAAACTCAACCATTCATTTTCTTTTAAATCAACAATATATATAAACTGTTGTAATTGACTAATTCGACTTAATTCATCAAGTTTACCTGACAAAACAACAATTAAATCATCTAAAACATTCTCACTTTTTGCAGTAGTTAACTTAATTTCAGATTCAGCTAGACCATTCAAGTCTTTATTAAGTTGTTGAATTGTTTTTTCGACAAAATCTTGAATTTGAAATTGCTCTACAAGTTGGCTAAATGTTGTTAAATTATTCACAGTTTGTTTTGGCTACTCAAAAATAGGATTAAATTTGTTATAAATTAATAACAAATGAAAGTTTTTAAATTTGGAGGGGCATCTGTTAAAGATGCCGAGTCAGTTATAAATGTCACTAAAATATTGACAGAATATACAAATGACGCCATAATTGTAGTTGTTTCAGCTATGGGCAAAACAACAAATCTTTTAGAAGATTTAATTGATGCCTATTTCAAAAATGAAGAAACTGAATCATTTATCTTTGAATTTGAATCGTATCATACTGGAATTATTTCGTCATTACAACTTACAAAAACAGATAAATTTAATGTAGTTTTTGAAAATTTAAGAACAAAAATTGAGTCGCCTCAATCAAATAATTATCATTTTGAATATGACCAAATAATTGGTTTTGGTGAAACTTTATCTACTTTAATCCTTTCTGAATATCTTAATAAATTGTCTAATCAATCCATTTGGATAGATGTAAAAACAGTGATTAAAACAAACTCAAAATGGAGGGAAGCAAAAGTCAATTGGGCAGCAACAGAAGTCAATTATCAAGAAAAAATTAAGCCTTTGTTTAGTCGTTATAAAATAATTGTTACGCAAGGATTTATTGCAGGAACAGAAAACAACCTTACAACTTCTCTTGGTAGAGAAGGTTCAGATTTTACTGCAGCTATTTTTGCGTATATTGGGCATGCAGAGTCTGTAACTATTTGGAAAGATGTACCAGGCATGTTAAATGCTGACCCAAGAATTTTTAACGGGACCGTTTTATTAAAACAAATATCATTTAGGGAAGCAATTGAATTAGCTTATTTTGGTGCATCTGTTATACATCCAAAAACCATTCAGCCTTTAAAAAATAAAGAGATCCCATTGTATATAAAGTCGTTTTTAAAACCTCAAGATAAAGGTACAATTATACAATCGTCTATGGCTTATGATAGTGAGGTAGCTTCTTATATTTTTAAACCCAATCAAGTTTTGTTGTCGTTAATGCCTAAAGACTTTTCGTTTGTAGTTGAAGATAATTTAAAAGATATTTTTTCCATTTTAGCTGATTTAAATATTAGGGTGAATTTAATGCAAAACTCAGCGGTTAGCTTTTCATTTTTAATGGATAATAAATACGATTTAGAAGAATTACTATCTCATTTAGATCAAGATTATTTAGTGAAATACAATAAAAATGTTGAGCTTTTAACGATTCGCCATTATCATGAAGATACAATTGAACGGCTTACCCAAGGTAAAACTATCATTTTAGAACAAAAAACAAGACAAATGGTAAGACTAGTACTTAAATAAATACAACTCTTTTAAATAATTATCCACTTCATCTGAATTTTTAAATGGAGCAGAACAAGTTGTTGACGTACAAAAAAACACATTATTAGATGTTATTTCTCCAAAACTATTTTGAACATCAACAGGTACATGATTGACTTGATAAGCTTCAACTTTTAAATAGTAAATAGAATATGCCATTATAGCTGCCACAGATTTTGATCTAAAATCTTCATCTGTGTAAAAAACAACAGCATGTAACGGTTCGTTTTTCAATTCATTTTCAATCGTTAACAATATAACTTCATTGTATATGTCTCCAGATAAAACTTTATCAAGTAAACCATTAAATAAGTTTACACTATTTGTATGAAAATCATTTTTACTAAGTATATGACTTGCTAAATTTAAAGCTCTTACAAATTCTATGTTCTCTGATATAATTGGCAGACTAACTAAACCATTGTTGCCTAAAAAACTTTTCACAAAATAATCATCTTGTACATAATTATTCATCATCATAGTAGTCAAGTAAATTGCGTCTTTTATGTAAATGCTATCTTGCGTAGCATTTGAGAGTACAAACATGGCGTTTAACATTTTAATATTATCATCAATTGAATAAAGCGTTTCTGTTTTGCTTCCATGTTTAAACATTCCTTTTTTAGATTGACGTTTTAACTTTAAATAGTCATAATTTTCTTTCGCTTTAAGAAGGTATTTTTCATTTTCAGTCACACCCCATAAAGCAATTAATGAAACAATCATTTCAGCATTTGATGTCGTATATGTATTTGTATCAACTCTGGGTATTCCTAATTTTAACCTTTCAGATTTACTTAAACCAAAATATGATTCTGAATGAACACCATCATGTAAGTCTGCGTTTTGAGCACTATAAAACAAGGGGCTTTTACCTTTCAAAAACTCATGAGAATAATTATAAATACTTAATGCACTTTGTAGAGATTTCTCATTTCCATTTAAACTATAGTCATTGCAATAAATTTTGATATACCTTGCTTGCCGTGACAAAAGTTTTTCGTAATGCTGATGTAACCAATCTCTATGTGTAGAATATTGATACACACCTCCAAATTCTGGATCAATCAAATTATATGACCCTAAAATAGTTTGACTAGACCAAGAACTTAATCTCAAACTGGTATTCAAGATTGCATATTCATAATTATCGTAATCAATATATTTCATACTTGACACTCCCCCACCTGTTTTAAAATCTAGGCTTTTGATATATCTATTTAATAGTAGTTTTTGAGGTGAAGATGCTGAATAGTCTTTTTTACTTTTTTTAGTGTCAATAACTCCGTTTATAACATTATCCAAAATAACTAAAAATTTTCGTGGATTAATATAACCAGCACGCTTAACGACCTCTTCACCTTCTGAATTAAAAATTATAGTCGCTGGCCAACCATATTTTTTGTATCGGTTTGCTAATTCAGGATTTGAGTCTTGATCAACTTTAGTCATTAAAAAGGATTTTGACAAAACTTTTATAACGTCTGGATTTGCATAAGTTGAATCATCCATAACATGACACCAATGACACCAATTTGCTTTTAAATCAAGAATAATAAATTTATTTTCTGCCTTTGCTTTGTCAAATAAATCTGTTCCAAAATCTTCCCATTTTATAGACGTTTGATTATCTATTTCAATATTATGGGTACATGAAGATAAAAAAAGTACAATGAGTATATAAAAATAAATTTTCATAAATAGCAATTTAGTGAACAATGAATAAATTTAATTCACTAAATTTATAACTAAAAAACACATGAAACAATTAATAACGAAATTTTACTCGGCTTTTAAAAATTTAGATGCCGACACCATGGTTGATTGTTATCATGATGACATTGAGTTTACAGACCCTGCTTTTGGTACTTTGAGAGGCAAACAAGCTAAAAACATGTGGCGTATGCTCTGTCAAAATGCACAAGATTTTAAACTAGAGTTTTCTGAAGTTAATGCTGGACATGAATTTGGTTCAGCCTTATGGGAGGCAAAATATATTTTTAGCCAAACCGGCAATGAAGTACACAATAAAATTAAAGCAAAATTTGAATTTAAAGACGGCTTAATTATTAAGCATACTGATGATTTTAATTTACACACTTAGGCAAAACAGGCTTTAGGTTTTAAAGGATGGTTACTAGGTAACACCTCTTTTTTTAAAAACAAACTAAATCAACAAACTGCTCGCCTGTTAGAAAAATTCGAACAAAAACAAACTTAAATGAAAACCTCAAACTTAAAATCTGTTGACTGGCTAAAAAATCATCTAAATGACGAGCATGTCATTGTATTGGATGCGACAATCCCAAAAGCAACAGATAAAAATAAAATAATTGAAACTGAATGTATTCCAAATGCCATTTTTTTTGACCTTAAAACTAATTTTTCAACACAAAACGCTCCCTTTCCCAATACAGTTCCAACTGCCGAACAATTTGAAAAAGAAGCTCAAAAATTGGGAATTAATAACAACTCAACAATCATCATATACGATCAGCACGGCATTTATTCGAGTCCAAGAGCATGGTGGCTATTTAAATTAATGGGTTACAACAATGTTTT
>Ga0316209_1002573_pt1 | contig 14281 bp, 11 predicted proteins | sample 6monopyrite_MG_FD_204945 | JGI IMG/M metagenome (GOLD analysis project Ga0316209, IMG submission 204945) | Microbial mat bacterial communities from mineral coupon in-situ incubated in ocean water Damariscotta River, Maine, United States -... | ecosystem: Environmental > Aquatic > Marine >...
TTCATGTCACCATATTTTGCTTTGAACTTGTAGAACGACGCGGGGCTCAAACCATGCCTGCGGCACACCTCTGCCGTCGGCATCCCAGCGTCCCGTTCTTTGATCATCCCGATTATCTGGGCTTCGGCAAAACGGCTCTGTCGCATTTGTTTGCTCCTTCAAAGGTTAAGCAAACTCTACATTAAACTGAGGGAAGTTTCGGGGGGCAGGTCAGTTGCAAGCGATGAGTGCGGCCTGACGTTGTTGTATCGCCAAAGGGCCAATTCACGCCGTTATCACCAGCCGATTTCAGGATTGCCCGACGTGCGGACTGATGTGGTCCTGGGTCTTGGACAGTTTTGTTTTATCTCCTTTTTATGGGGCGGCTTACCCATGCTCTGCATACCCAAACGCAATTGCCATGTGGCGATAGTTAATTCCGGAGGATTTTTCTTTTGTAACTCACACGCCGATGCCATCATTATATTGAAGCCAAAAGGTTTTTCCTGGCAGGGGCGCTTTTAATCTTTGGCTTGAGCCGCAAAATCGCCGTTGTCAGACCTGTCGCGCGACGCCTGCTTGTTCCAAATCAGGTCGCTTCTTTCATCATTTTAAACATCCATCCGATGATCCATATTGTGCCGCTTGTCCGGTTGCGCCATGGTGTGCATATGCGTTATTCAACCCTTCTGCTTGCCCTATTTCCGCAAACCGCACTGGCCGAGTTGCCGGCCCCCGTGACGGACGCCGATTACCCCCCGATTGTGAAGCAAGAGGCTGTTTTGGGGCGGGATTTATTTTACGATCCGATCTTGTCGGGCAATCTGAACGTGGCCTGTGCCACATGTCATAACCCGGCGTTTGGCACCAGTGACGGGCTGTCGCTGGGTATCGGGGACGGAGGCATAGGGTTGGGCACAAGCCGCGTGATCGACCCTGAAAACCTGCCCGAGGCCCGCGTCCCACGCAACTCGCCCGCGCTTTTTAACCTTGGGGCGTATGAATTTACGCGCCTGTTTCATGATGGCCGGATCGAGGTTGATGCCGATAGACCCAATGGGATACGCACCCCGCTTGCCGACGATATGGTGGCGGGATTTGCCTCGCTGTTGTCCGCGCAGACGATGTTTCCCGTGCTTAGCCCTGACGAGATGGCGGGGCATTATGCCGAAAACGATGTGTCAAAGGCTGTGCGCCAAGGGCTGCTGACGGGGCCGGGTGGTGCATGGGATATTATCGCCAAACGTGTCGCAGCGGTGCCCGAATATGCGGATCGTTTTGCAAAGGCCTATCCTGACCGCCCCGAGATCGCCTTCACCGATATCGCCAATGCGCTTGCTGCCTTTATGGCTTGGGAATGGCGGTCTGATACGTCGCTTTTCGACGAGGTTTTGCGCGGGCAGGCCACGTTGGAAGGGCCTGCCGCCGCAGGACTGGAGCTGTTTTATGGCGCAGCGGGCTGTGCTGCCTGCCATAGCGGGCCGTTTCTGACGGATCAGAATTTTTACGCGATGGGCGCGCCGCAAATCGGGCCGGGCAAGGCTGCGGCGTTCGAGACAAATGCGCGCGACGAGGGGCGGTTCAGGGTGACGGGGCGGGCCGAGGATCTATATGCTTTCCGCACGCCATCATTGCGCAATGTGCTTGAAACCGGCCCCTATGGGCACGCGGGCGCGCAAAAAGATCTCGCCACGTTTTTGGCGGATCATGCGGACCCTGTGGCGGGTTTGGCGCGCTATGACATCAGCCAAGCGATCTTGCCTGCAATGGATGTTGATGATCTGACAGAGAACTTTGGGCCCATCGCAACGGCGGTCACAACGCCCGCGGTGAAACTCGATCAAGTGCAGATCGCAGCCCTTATCGCGTTCTTGGGAACCTTGAGTGATCCCGTTGCGTTGGCGGGGCGGCTCGGGGTGCCCGAGACGGTGCCAAGCGGATTGCCTGTGCTTTCTTCAGAGTAAAAATATGCACTGCATAACAGCCGCTTACATGTCGGAACGCAGCGTATAGCGCGCATCCGCAGCAAGGCCGTTTATTTTTGTGACGGTGCCGTCGGGCCATGTGATGGCGACGTCCGCAGTCGTGGCATCACCGAGCCCGAAATGCAGCGGTCCGGACTGGCCGCCTGCATGGCCGCCGCCCACGGTAACCTGTCGGGTTTGACCGTTCACGGTCAGTACTGCGCCGATCGCACGCGTGTTGGGCGCGGGGCTGCGCAGGTCGATTGCGATCCAGTTGCCTGTATCAGGCGTCACATTGCGGTAAAGCTCGATGGGCGCACGCCTGTTGACCACTACCAGATCGAGCCTGCCGTCGCCGTCAAAATCAGCCAGTGCCGCCCCGCGCGAACGCTCTGTTGTAGCAACCCCAGCAGCGCTGGCAGTTTCAGTGAACGTGCCGTCCGCGCTTTGGATCAACAGGTTATTGGGGTCGGCCATTGCTAGCCCCGGCATCTGGTCCACGTTGCCTTTTGCGATGAAAAGGTCAGGGCGGCTGTCGTTGTTCACATCTGCAAATTCTGCGTGCCAGCCTGTTGAAGGCCGGCCATCATCGCCGGTATGCGGGCGTTGGGCATAGGTGCCGATCGAATAGGGGGCGGCTTTATAGGTGCCATCGCTTTGGGCGATTTGCATCAGTTGATCGCCCATCGAGGTCAGCACAATTTCGTCGCGCCCGTCGCCGGTGATGTCTCGCGAAGCGATGCCCATGCCCCAGACCGAAAGCCGCGGCCAGCCATCGGCCTCGGTTAGAAAGCGCTGTTGCTGGGTGTCCCACATCTGTTCTGATCCTTCGGGAGGATAGTAGTGCCGGTCATTTGAAATCCGCAACCGGTGCTGCCCCGATGCGTCAATAGAGGCCAACATGGACAGGGCACAATACCCCGGAACCAAGGCGGTTTCTTTGTAGCCTTTTGCCTGTGGCGAAAGGATGCTGTTATCATCACAGGCGCCAAAGGGACCGTCCGGATCGTCCCGGTCAACATAGTTGCCGACAGCCATCGTTGGCCTGTCACCGTCCCACCACGCCGAAAAACTGGTGGTCCAGGCGTCGCCTGCCGGAATACCCCAGTCGGCGGTCGCATCGTCAAAGCTGCAATCGCCACGTCCCTGCAGGACGATATTTGCACCGACACGCATGACAAACAGATCAAGGATATCGTCGCCATTGATGTCCAGAGGATAGCTGCCCGTCACCCCTGTCAGCGGGGTCAAGTCCATGGTGTCGAATTCAAAGCCGCCTGCGTTTTGCCAAAGGGTTGCGGGGCTTTCGCCGCCTGCTGCAAAAATGTCAGGCAAGTCGTCGCCGTTGCAATCAAAAACGCTGACACCGCCGCCGACAAAATATTCCCACCCGCCAGTATAGCGGTGGTCACCAAGCGCGAGGCTGCGGTCTTCAAATACCGGAGCCGCATACATCGGGGTCGCAATCAAGCAAAGAATACCGGCGCGGATCATGGGCGGGTATCGTTTAATGCGGCGTCGGTGACGGCGGCAAGTGCGAGGGCTGTTGCCCCACGCGCCCAGACCAGATCGCCCCAGCCGTGGATTTCCACGGGGCAGGGTGGCCGCCCTTCCGACAGGGTGAGCCGTTGCATTTCGGTCATGACGGATTCTGCATAAAGGTAGTCATAGCGCATTCGCCCACCTGACAGGATAATCAATTCGGGGTCAAACAGTTGCACCACGTTGGACAAAGCCACCGACAGATAGCGCCCTGCGCGCTGAAAGATGGTGCTGGCGGATTTATTACCTGCTTTTGCCTGTGCATAAAGCATCTCGAGCATGGCGTTGGGGCTTTGCAAGTTGCGGGGCCCACGGTCCAGCGCGGTGCCGGCTTCACGTGCCAAGGCGTAATCGGCCAAATAAGCCTCAAGGCATCCGCGTTGCCCGCATCTGCACAGCGCACCGTCGAGTTGCACCTTTGTATGGCCCAATTCCAGCCCCATCCCCCGAGACCCCCGAAAGAGCCGACTATCAAGCACCAATCCCATCCCCACGCCGTGTTCGATTGTAACCACGGCGAAGTTTGACAGTTCACGCCCCGCGCCAAACCACAGCTCTGCCAAGGTCAGCATATTTGCATCGTTGTCGACGTAAAGCGGGCAGCTATGGCGCCGCGAGAAGGCCGATTTCAGATCGGTGTCAACGGCGGTCAGCAGCGGCGACCAGGCGACCGTGCCTGTCATATGGTCCACAATCCCTGATAACCCGACCCCGACGGCGTTGATTTCACCCATGGATTTACCGGATGCCGAGAGAAGCTGTGCAATCAGGGCGTCCATTTCGTCAAGGATCACGTCCACAGCCTTGCGCGGTTGGGGTGTGGTCAGCGAGGTGTCGGCCAGAACATTGCCCGACAGGTCGGTCAGCACGGCGGTATGTGTTTCATCCGACAGTTTGATGCCGATGACATGTTTGCAATCGGGCACAACTTCGAGGGCGACGGGGGGCCGCCCACGTCCTTGTTCGCGCGCCAGACCGTCAACTTCGCGTAGCATCCCGCGGCTGATCAGGTCGGCGGTGAGGGCGGTCGTGGAGCCTGCACTGATTCCCAAGGCCCGCGTGATATCGGCGCGCGCCGCACGTCCAGCGGCGCGCACATGTTCAAAGACTTGCTGGCGTAAAGTTGTGGTATCGCGCCCTAAAACTGGCAAAACGGGGCCGCAACCGACAGGTATGGGGGCGGTTTGGGCCTGATTTTCTTGGGTATTATACATAATTCAAGGCCTGAAGTAATGGATTTGCACGGGTGCGATCTTGTCGCAATAGATTTTAGATTGCCCAAATTTTCGCCATCACGATAGGGTAAAAAGTAAAAAATTCGCTATTTGCGTCAATTTTTATTTTGACAACTGAATTAAATAGCGCAATCTTGTAGCCATCGGGTCCTATGGCCCATGTTCTTGCATCTGTAAGAACTGCATATCTGGGAGGATTACATGCATAAATCTATTATTGCTGCCGCCATTGCGGTTGTTGGTTTTAACTCTGCTGCAATCGCGGACGGTTTGACGGTCGGCGTAAGCTGGTCGAACTTCCAAGAGGAACGCTGGAAGACTGATGAGGCTGCGATGAAGTCGGCGATCGAAGCCAATGGCGACACGTATATCTCGGCTGACGCGCAAAACTCTGCGGCCAAGCAGTTGACAGATGTCGAGGCGTTGATCGCACAGGGTGCTGATGCCTTGATCATTTTGTCGGTTGATAAAGACGCTGTTGGTCCTGCGATTGATGCCGCTGCCGGCGAGGGTATTCCTGTTGTGGGTTACGACCGTCTGATCGAAGACGACCGCGCGTTTTACCTGACGTTTGACAACAAAGGTGTTGGGGCCATCATCGCGCAATCCGTGATGGCAGAGCAGCCAACAGGTAACTACGCGATCATCAAGGGTGACAAGGGCGATCCTAATGCCTTGTTCTTGCTTGAAGGCATGATGGAAGTGATCGGCGACGCGGTTGCAGCCGGTGATATCACAATCGTTGGTGAAAGCTTTACCGATGGTTGGAAGCCGGACAATGCCCAAAAGAACATGGAGCAGATTCTGACCGCGAACAACAACATGGTTGATGCTGTTTTGGCAGAAAACGACGGCATGGCGGGCGGTGCGATTGCTGCACTTGCTGCACAGGGTCTGGACGTGCCAGTGGGTGGTCAGGATGGTGACCAAGCCGCCCTGAACCGCGTCGCACGTGGCACACAAACAGTGTCTGTCTGGAAAGACGCGCGTCAACTGGGTGCTGCTGCGGGCAATATCGCGGCGGCCTTGGCCAGTGGCACTGCACTTGATGCAATCGACGGCGCTGTGAAGTGGTCCGGTGGTGCAAACGGTGTTGAAATGAACGCGATCTTCCTGGCGCCAACACCGATCACAAAAGACAACATCAATATTGTGATCGACGCAGGCCAGATTACGAAAGCAAAAGTCTGTGAAGGCGCGATGGACGGCGTTCCTGGCTGCTAAGACCGAATCCTTCTTTGGCCGGCGTATCAAGAGCGCCGGCCAATTCTATGAATTTACACATATACCGATGTGAAAAGGGCTTCTTGGCATTGTCGCCAATGTGAAGCTACGCGATCGGTTTATTGCCCGCTGACCCGAGGGATGCCCCAATGACCGACACGAATACCGACCAAAGCCCCGCGACGCAGACACCCAGCGCCAACCCGGTGACCCGGTTTTTGCGCGCTACTGAAATAGATACCCGCTTGCTGGGTATGGTCGGCGCGCTTTTGCTGATCTGGCTTGGGTTCCATCTGACAGGCTATTATAAAAACGGGTTTGCCGCGTTTTTGACCCCGCGCAACTTGTGGAACCTGTCGGTGCAAACATCGTCGATCGGCATCATGGCTACGGGCATGGTTCTGGTAATTGTCACCCGTCATATCGATTTGTCGGTGGGGTCAATTTTGGGGTTTGCGGCGATTGTGATGGGCGTTCTTCAGGTCAATATCCTGCCGCAGTATCTGGGCCTCGGGCATCCGCTGATCTGGATTATCGCGGTGGTGGCCGGCCTTTTGGTCGGTGCGCTGGTCGGAGCATTTCACGGCTGGTTGATCGCCTATTTGACCATTCCCGCGTTTATCGTGACTTTGGGTGGTTTGCTGGTTTGGCGAGGGGTGGCGTTTTTGGTCGCCCGCGGTGAGACAATTTCCCCTGTTGATCCGACATTTTCGCTTTTGGGCGGTGGGCCTTACGGGGCCGTCGGGGCGACGGGGAGCTGGATTGTCGGACTGCTTGCCAGCGTGGCGATCCTTTGGATTTTGGTATCGTCGCGCAAGCGCCGTGCCGCACATGGATTTGTGCAGCGCCCTGTCTGGGCCGAGGGTGTCTTGGCCGTGCTTGGTTGTGGCGCCGTGATCGGGTCGGTTTTGTTGGTGAACGCCTATACTTGGCCCAAAGGTATCGTCAGGCAATATGCAGCGGCTAATAACATCACGGTGCCGCCAGAGGGCCTATTGATCTCTTACGGTTTTGCAATCCCAGTGCTGATCATGATCGGCGTCGGTATCGCGATGACGATCCTGATGACGCGCACAAGGTTCGGACGTTATGTATTCGCCATTGGTGGAAATCCGGAAGCCGCGGCCTTGGCAGGGATCAACACACGCTGGATGACAGTCAAGATTTTTGCACTGATGGGCATGTTGGCCGGTTTGTCGGCAGTTGTGGCCTCGGCGCGGCTTGGGTCGGCGACCAATGCGCTGGGCACATTGGACGAGCTATATGTGATTGCGGCGGCGGTGATTGGCGGCACGTCGCTGGCGGGTGGTGTCGGCACGATTTACGGTGCGATTTTGGGCGCGCTGGTGATGCAGTCGTTGCAAACCGGTATGGTCCTGATCGGATTTGACAGTGCGATGCAGCAGATCGTGGTGGGCACTGTGCTTGTCCTCGCGGTCTTTATCGACAACCGCTACCGCAGCAAATCGAAGTAAGGAATAGAGCCATGAACAAGACACAAACACCTCTTGTCGACATTCGCGAATTGTCCATTTCCTTTGGCGGTATCAAGGCGGTCGATCACGTGAGCCTTGATCTGTATCCCGGTGAAGTTGTTGGCCTTTTGGGTCATAACGGTGCGGGTAAATCGACACTGATCAAGATGCTTTCGGGCGCTTATCAGAAAGACAGCGGCGAGATCTGGATTGACGGCAAGAAGGCGGATATTCGCACGCCGCGCGACAGTCGTGACCAAAATATCGAGACGATTTACCAGACGCTGGCGCTGGCGGATAATCTTGATGCAGCATCGAACCTGTTTTTGGGCCGTGAATTGACGACGCCGCTTGGCTTTGTCGATGATGGCCGCATGGAAGCGGAAACCCGCAAGATCATGGCCCGGTTGAACCCGAATTTCAAGAAAATCAAAGAGCCTGTAAGCGCCTTGTCGGGTGGTCAACGCCAGTCGGTGGCGATTGCGCGTGCGGTGTATTTCAAGGCCAAAATCCTGATCATGGACGAGCCGACAGCGGCGCTTGGTGTGCATGAGACGAAGATGGTTGCCGATTTGATCAAAGAGCTGAAAAGCCAAGGCTTGGGCATCTTTTTGATCAGTCATGATACCCGCGAGATGATGGAACTATGCGACCGCGTGGCGGTGATGAAAAACGGTAAGTTGATCGGTATCGAGCGCGTCGAGGATGTGACCGAGGATGATATTCTGTCGATGATCATCATGGGCAAGAACCCCAAGAAAGCAGCCTGAATGTATATCGGCCTTGATCTGGGCACGTCGGGTCTGAAGGCCATTGTGATCGATGATGCGCAGAAAATTGTGGCCGAAGCCTCGGCTCCGTTAACGGTCCAGCGCCCGCATCCTGCGTGGTCCGAGCAGACGCCGGCCGATTGGCTTGTGGTAGCCGAGGCGGTGATGGCGGATTTGGGTGCGCAAACATCATTGGATGCGGTGCGCGGAATCGGTCTTTCGGGGCATATGCATGGCGCGACCTTGGTCGATGCGGCGGGGGCGGTTTTGCGCCCTTGTATGCTGTGGAACGATACGCGGTCGGCGGATGAGGCCGCGAAAATGGATGCTGATCCGGCGTTTCGCCGCATTACCGGCAATATCGTGTTTCCGGGCTTTACTGCGCCAAAGGTTGACTGGGTGCGCAGAAACGAACCCGCGATTTTTGACCGCATTGCCAAGGTGTTACTGCCCAAAGATTACTTGCGCTATTGGCTGACAGGAGAGGCCGTGGCCGAGATGTCGGATGCGGCAGGCACCAGTTGGTTGGATGTCGGCACGCGCGATTGGTCGGATGAATTGCTGACCAAATGCGGGCTAAGCCGCGATCAGATGCCGCGATTGGTGGAAGGGTCGCAGGCGTCGGGTGTGTTGCGCGATGATTTGGCCAGCCGTTGGGGGTTGCCCAAAGGCGTGATTATTGCGGGCGGCGGCGGCGACAATGCGGCCAGCGCGGTGGGTGTGGGCGTGGTCAGGGCGGGCGATGCGTTTGTATCGCTGGGCACCTCGGGCGTGTTGTTTGCGGCCTCGGACGCCTATCAGCCTGATGCCGGTTCTGCGGTGCATACGTTTTGTCATGCCTTGCCAGATACTTGGCACCAGATGGGCGTGATTTTGGCGGCGGCGGATGCGCTCAATTGGTATGCCGCGCGGGCTGGCCAAGAGGCGGCTGCACTGACGGGGGCATTGGGGGCGTTGCAAGCGCCCGGTCGCGCGCTGTTTTTGCCCTATTTGGGTGGCGAGCGGACGCCGCACAACGATGCGTCGGTGCGGGCTGCGTTTCTGCATCTGGATCACGCGGATGATACCGCGGGTTTGACGCGAGCTGTATTAGAGGGCGTGACCCATGCCTTTGTTGACAATTTCGAGGCGCTGAAATCGACAGGCACGCAGATCAACCGCTTGATCGGTGTGGGCGGCGGCACCAAGTCCGACTACTGGGTGCGCGCGATTGCAACGGCGCTGGATATGCCTGTGGAATTGCCTGTGGCAGGCGATTTTGGCGGCGCATTCGGCGCGGCGCGTTTGGGGTTGATGGCGGCAACTGGTGCGGGCGCGGAGGTTGCGACCATTCCGAAAATCGAGCGGGTGATTGAACCCGACACACGTTTAACCAGTGCGTTTCGCGATGCACATGCAAGATATCGCGCGAGTTATACCGCGCTTAAGGACCTGATATGACTGATTTTTTCAAAGATATTCCGCAGATCAAATTCGAGGGCGCGGCGTCCGACAACGATTTTGCATTCCGCCATTATGACGCCGAAGAGGTGGTAATGGGCAAGAAGATGAAGGATCATCTGCGCTTTGCTGCGGCCTATTGGCATTCGTTTGCATGGCCTGGGGCCGATCCGTTTGGCGGGGCGACATTTGAGAGGCCATGGTTTGGTGACACGATTGATGCCGCCAAGATGAAGGCCGATGTGGCGTTCGAGATGTTCCAGATCTTGGGCGTGCCGTATTACTGTTTCCACGATGCTGATATGCGCCCCGAGGGGGCGGATTTTGCCGAGAACACGCGAAACCTGGAGACAATGGTCGACTACCTTGCTGACAAGCAAGAGGCCACTGGCGTCAAGCTTTTGTGGGGCACGGCAAACTTGTTCTCACACCGACGGTTCATGTCTGGCGCGGCCACGAACCCTGATCCAGACGTATTTGCGTTTTCTGCGGCCACGATCAAAACCTGCATGGATGCGACCATGAAGTTGGGCGGCGAGAACTATGTTTTATGGGGCGGGCGTGAGGGTTACGAGACGCTCTTGAACACCGATATGGGTCGCGAGCGCCACCAAGCTGGTGCCATGTTGCAGATGGTTGTCGACTATAAGCATAAGATCGGGTTCAAGGGCGCGATTTTGATCGAGCCCAAGCCGCAAGAGCCGACAAAGCACCAGTATGATTATGATGTGGCGACGGTTTACGGGTTCCTTAAGGATTTCGGGCTTGAGGGCGAAGTGCAGGTCAATATCGAGCAGGGCCACGCGATTTTGGCGGGTCATTCGTTTGAGCATGAATTGGCATTGGCGCGCGAATTGGGGATTTTCGGCTCGATCGATATGAACCGCAATGACTATCAATCCGGCTGGGATACCGACCAGTTTCCCAACAATGTGCCCGAGATGGCGCTGGCGTTTTACGAGGTGTTGCGCGCCGGTGGGTTCAAGACAGGCGGCACGAACTTTGATGCCAAGTTGCGCCGCCAGTCGCTGGATGCAGAGGATCTGATCCTTGCGCATGTCGGTGGCATGGATGCTTGCGCGGCAGGGTTGAAAGCGGCGGCTGCGATGTTGGAAGACGGTAAGTTGGAGGCGGCGCGTGATGCCCGTTACGCGGGCTGGGATACGGCGCAAGGTCAAGGGCTTTTGGGTTCCGATTTGGACAGCATTGCGGCCAAAGTGCGGGCCGATGGCACCAATCCCGCACCTCGTTCGGGGCGTCAGGAGCGCTTGGAGAATTTGGTAAACCGCTACTTGTGAACCCTGCGCAGGCTGCATACCCTTTGCCCAAAGGGAGCCGCCTGCGTGATCACCGCTGTTTTGAAATCATTTGGCCGAGAGTATCTGGATGTTGCGATCCGGTCAGGTGATTTGCGCGTCCATATCATGGAGCGTCCCGCGCTTTGGATGCAGGACGCCGAGATTGCGGCATTGCAGGATAAATTGCGCCATATCGCGGCCCGCACCTTGCCCGAGGGCGACCTGACATACGGTGTCTTTGCCCCGAATGGTGCGGGATTGCGCGAAACAGTGATTACATTGGTGACGGACAAGGCAGGCAATCCTGTGGCCTTTAATGCGCTGGCGATTATGACCGTTGATGTGGCCCCGCAGCCGCAGCAGGTTTTACACCTTGGGTTGGTCATGGTGGACCCTGATGTGCAGCAGCGCAATTTGTCGTGGGTGCTTTATGGGGTGACCTGTTTTTTGATATTTGCGCGCCGGCAATTGCGCCCGATCTGGATTTCGAATGTCACGCAGGTGCCCGCGGTGGTTGGCATGGTTGATGGCATGTTTTCGGACGTCTGGCCGGGCCCGCGCGCAGGCCCGCGAAAACTATCACATTTGATGCTGGCACGCGGAATTATGGCGGAGCACCGCGCTGTTTTTGGGGTCGGGTCTGAGGCGACCTTTGATGAGGATAGTTTTGTAATTTCAGATGCTTATACCGGCGGTTCCGACGCCTTGGGCAAGTCGTGGGAGGGCGCGCCCAAGCATCGAGATGCGGCGTATAACGCATATTGTGACGCAGTTCTGGACTATGATCGCGGCGATGATGTGCTGCAAATTGGCCGCATGGAGATGGCTGCGATGCGGCGTTATCTGGTCCGCGCCGTGCCGCGGTCTGCGGTGCTGTCGTTGCTGGTGACGGCTGTGGTTGTTGCATTACGCCACGTTGTTTTGCCCGTGCTCCATTGGGCGGATGCGGATCAGGATTGGCGCGATTTGCGGCGCTGGACTGGCGCGGGGCAGTTACGCGGAGTAGGGAAATGATTGCCGCGGCCAATGTTGTGACCGATCTGTATTTGTCGGCAGCGGCGCTGCTTGGGCTGCTGATTGTGCATTGGCATTTTGCGCCGGCGGCACCGCTGTCCCCTTTGACCCGCCGGTTTCTGTTTGTCTTGCGCATTGGCATGATGTTGTTTGCGGGCCGGATGCTGGTGGTGTTGACGGGCGGCATGTGGTTTCGGTTTGTGGTGTTGTTTGCCGCCGCATTGATCCCGCTGGCGACGCTTTTGCTGACCGAGAGTTTGTTGCGCCGTCATGCGCCCCGATGGGCCAAAGGATTTGTCGCGATTGGTGCGCTGGTTTTTGGCTTGGCTGCGTTTTGGATCGGCCATGCGCTGGAGCCTGTGCGGTTGTTTGGCTTGCTGGGGTTCCAGATCGGGGGATTTGCGATCTCGGGGTGGCTGATTGCGTCTCGTGACCGCAACAGCCTGTCGCTGGGTGAAAATCGCACGGCGCACCGGTTTGGTTTGGCGTTGCTGGTTCTGGTGCCGTTGGGGGCGTCGGACTTTTTGTTGGTTGCATTGCGCTTGCCTGTGCAAATTTCGGCGCTTGGGGTGTTGATGCTATGTTGGTTTGCGCTGGGGTTAAGCCGCGTGCATGACGGGCATCGGCAAAGCGTCTATCCGGTTTTGACAGTCGTGTTTGCGGGACTGGTGTCAAGCGGTGTGATTGGGCTGATATCCGGATTCGACCTGCAAGGTGTCATTCTTGTGATGGCGATTGTTCTGGCCACGCTATTGGTGTTGGCACTTGCTTTTGTGGCAAGGGATACGGCCGGGCGCGCCTCGGGTATGGTGCCATTGTCAGCCACGTCCGGCACCGATGTTTTGGCGTTTTTACAAGGGTTTGCCGCCCACCCGCTGATCAGCACCGCGACTGTCATCACATCCGATGATCTGAACGGGTTGGACGACGCTGTTCTGGACCGGATTTTTGCAGCCTCCCCTGTGTTGCGCACCGACGCACGCCCGGCATTGGGAGTGGCCGCCGAGGATCATATGACCCATATGTTTGGCAGGTTCGAGGCGACCCATTTGCTGGATTTGAACACACAACCTCGACAATTGTTGTCGGTATCAGTGCCTGCGTTTTTGCGCTCCCAAACTGCAGAAGACGAACTGGTGGCCCTGCAACGCATGGCAGCAGTGATAGCACGCGCGGGACAGAATGATGTTGACCAACGCGCAGTTTGAAGCGGTTGTCGCACAGGCCAATCTGGCCCCGTCGATCTAGCAACGCTTTGCATGGCGCGTTTTCGGCGCAACCTGTGTAACTTTTCGGGTGGTCGCGCAGGGACACGGTTTTTTGTGATGGATGCGCCTAAGGCCGGCCCATTTGGGACTGGCGGGCTAGTTTGCGTTGAAAGCACCGTATTTTCCGGCATGGAACACCAGAGGCAGCCCGCCTTGATGGTGGGCCTTGGTCACCCTGCCGATGATGACCGCATGGTCACCTGCGTCATGGGTGGCCTCGAGGTTGCACTCAAAAGTGGCCAGCGCCCCCTCAATAATCGGCATCCCGCAATGGGACAAATGCATCGGCACGTCGTTGATGGCGGTTTTGGATTTGACGATGGCCGCGCAAATATCGTGCTGATCCGCCGCAAGCACATGCACTGCAAACCTGCGAGAGCCGTGAAAATAGGCAAAGCGTTTGGACGATTTCGCGGGCGACCATAGCACCAGAGGCGGATCAAGCGAGACGCTGGCAAAACTATTGGCGACAATGGCCACGGGGCCGTCGGGGCTGTCGGTGGTCACAACCGTGACACCTGTAACGAATGTGCCCAAAGCGCCGCGAAAACTATCTGCGTCAGTGGCGGGATCGAATGTTTGTAGGGTGCTCGCGTCCATCATTGTCCGTGGTCTCCTCTTGCTGCGATAACGATACCAAACCAGCTTTGCGGTTCATAGTCACGCGGAATGCGCCCCTGACGATTGTAAATCGAATACGGCGCGTTTACGCCCCGCCAGAGTTGCCATATGACTTAGCGCGAAATACGCGCCGATCGGGGACCTGCTGAAAATGTCTGACCATATTGTCTGACGTCAGCGCCTATGGGTCCAAATAGGGTAATTTGATATGAGAGTGTTCTTGGCTCATCGCAACCACTGAGGAGTGGAACATGAGACAGACGGCTGGAACACGTAAAAGCCCCCTGACCTGAGCCCCAAGTCTCCTCCAGCTTTGCGCGGAGCCCTTGGGGTTAAATCTTTGGCGTTAGGCCGCCATCTTGTCCATCGCCTTTCTCTGCAAAAATTCCATCGGTGTCAGGTTGCCCAATGCTGAATGCGGCCTGCGCCAATTGTAATCCTCCTGCCATTC
>Ga0316209_1002574_pt1 | contig 14277 bp, 16 predicted proteins | sample 6monopyrite_MG_FD_204945 | JGI IMG/M metagenome (GOLD analysis project Ga0316209, IMG submission 204945) | Microbial mat bacterial communities from mineral coupon in-situ incubated in ocean water Damariscotta River, Maine, United States -... | ecosystem: Environmental > Aquatic > Marine >...
ATTTAAACCGTCATCCCCGAATGCTTGTGTCGGGGATCCAGCGGCCTTATGTACTGTAAAGACACTGGATTCCCGACACAAGCATTCGGGAATGACGACACTCTTTAAGTTAACGGGACAGTAGTGACTATTAATATAGAATAAAAACCTGATATGTTCTAAATCTCCCCCAACCCCTCTTTTCCAAAGAGGGGAGCAATACAAATAAAAAGTATTTTATTCAATGACTTAACTCTTAACTTACTGGCATTGGGTCAGAATAAAATGTACTACAGAACATAACACATTTGGGGCAGAGCCCTTTCAGCTATTTTCAAAAATACTTGCTCACGCTATGCCCACGCTTTCTCCTGTAAGTTGAACACCGTTAGCATCAATAATATCTAAGAGTGCATGGCTATCATTATAAATAAATCAAGCTGGCTGAGCCCTTAGATAGAAGACTCTCTAATATTAGAAACAATTGTGCTCTGTTCCCTTTTTTCTGCTTAAGCTATCGCATTAGCCAGAGCTATAATAGAAAAGAAAAGAGCGAATAAGCCGACCGTTAAATAAGTCATGGTTTTCTTCATATTGTCATCTTGTGTACTGCTCATATCATCACCTTCTAATAGTAGTTGGGGGAAGTTTTATTTAAAACACATTCAGTTTAGCCATTTAGCGAGGATTTTAGAAAACGAATTGTCTGATGATTAAATAAGAAATATTTTACAATATAAAGTGTAGGGTTAATTTTTATGATTTAATTAGGGCTTGTGCCTATTATCTAGTCCAAATAGTTTGTTTTAATAAACCGGGTCAGAGTAAACCTACCCCATTTATTCATTTTTAACTTGGGTGTCTTTGTTATGACCATATTACACAATAAAATTTTCTTAGCTTGGTTAATTGGTGCGGGTTAATTGGCACCTTTTTTTTAACGTCTCAAAATTGCAATCCATCGGTAAAAATTAAGCAAGCTTGCTAAAGAACCTGCCACATATGTTAAAGCCGCTGCTTTTAATATTTTATGTGCATGCTTCGACTGCATATCATTAATGTATTCACCCTTAATTAAAACAGGCATAGCGCGCTTAAAACTTGCATCCCACTCAACGGGCAGCGTGATTAAATGCACGAGTGTGCCAAATGCAATGCCCAAAATACCCAATAAAAAAAGAGAACCACCAACAACAGGAGAACGGGTTAATAATGCAAATACTGGCATAGCAAGAATAGCCATACTACCTAATTTCTCAAAGTAGACAGCAAAATGTACAAGTTTATGACGTAATTTAAATAATGGAAAACCAGATGCATGCTGCATGGCATGCCCAACTTCATGTGCTGCTACTGTAATTGCTGTAAGAGATTTTCGGTTGAAATTATCTGGTGATAAACGCACTACTTTTGCTACAGGGTCATAATGATCTTGCCCTGGCCCCGTTTCTTCAACAGAAACGTCGTCTATATTCAACTTATCAAGTAAATGTACGGCGAGCTCCCCACCTGTACCAGGAAATAAATCATTAGGCTCTTGATATTTTGTTAACACCTTTTTGACCCAATAACTTGGCCAAAAAACTAAGGCTAAAACAAGAACAACAATAATGATTAGAAATATATGCATAAGTTAAACATGAGTAAGTTTTATAAATTTAGTATCAGGGGGGCAAACCACGTTTAATGGGATAATTTAAAATATAACGTGGTCTGTCTCCTATTATTTCTCACTAATATTAGAAACAATTGTGCTCTGGCACCTATTTATTATAAGGCCCGCCTTCGGCACCTTCTGACTCAAATGTTAATTTTCCCACTAAGGGTTGTAATGCCGCCATATTTTTGCTCCTGATTATTTTAAGGATTATCCATCATCCAGCTAAGAAAGCTGATGCGTTCATTAATTTTAGCTTCATGACAAGCATTCAATATTGAATGAAAGCCAGAGCCATGTCGTGAATCATATGTTTCAACCTTGCAGCTAGATTCCATGTATGTTTCCCACGCAAGTTGCGAGGTTTGCAAAAGTTTAAACAAATCTGGTTCAGCACTAACATTATTTTTCTTTAATAAATCTAATAACGCATTCATTCGTGAAGTAGCGCTGGCAAGACTTCGCTCGCCACACTGATCCATTGTATGCTGAGTTTTCTCATCTATACAGGTCATCGACAAAAACGGCTTATGAACCTGCATGTAATCTGGGATTTCATTTCCACCGGCGTAACACAAGAGTGGTGCCAACAAAAGAAAAAATAGATATTTCATCATATTACCCTGAAAATTTTATTTAATCGATTAAAACAAATGCAATTTAATCATAAAAACACTTGCCTATACTAAAAATTTGAACACTGGTTAGTAGAAATAAATTTAATCTCTAATATTGTGAAACAAATATCATTTCATGCACCTAAGGTACTAATCTGAAAATCGATTGTAACAAAAAACCTGTATTCAATATATGCCTTTTTTTTACTGACTACTTAGCATGGGTGCCTAAAGAATCCTCTAGAGAATATTTGCCTCCATTCAATACTTTTCTATTATTCAGAAATTTTTTTTATACAATTTAATACAACCTGCACTCGAGCCTGACTCGTTTCATCCGTCGGCATATGACCCGAAACAGCATCAATAAATTTTCTGTTTTTTAGTAACTCACGAAACTGCACTGCCACCTCATGCTTAAGTTCACCGTCTGCACTTATTACCTCATCAGCAATTTCTGGCCTACCATCCAGAACAGCCACAATATCTTCAATATCATGACTCAGCAGATAATCACCGCCACCTCGGCCTTTAAATGCTTCCAGCTTTGTAACCAAAAAATAAACTGCTCAACCGCTAATTCAAGTATTTCAAGATTTGGATTTTGTTTTCTAGCCATATTGCGCTAATCGCTTAACGAGTTCCTTTTTTGCAATTTCACGCTCCCTGGCACACCCTCCACGAACGGCATCAACCAGCGCTAGTAATTCATAAAGCGGCTTATCATTTTTTGCCGCGACGGGTGCTGACTTATATAAAGGAGAGAATGACTCTCCTCTAACGTCCCCTGCGGGATCCGGCCAAACCGGTGGTGGCTCATGATTATCCATAAACCATGCATCTAACGGACTAGTCGCATAACCCGTCGGCATCCCCCGGTTTAAGCCCCCTCGCTCTGGTACAAAAACATATTGAATGCCGTGAACCAGGAACTCCTCTAAATTACGACGATTAGGCCGTATAGATTTACCATCGTTAATAGCAAGCCTGGCGGGCAAGCACTCGCTTGTCAGCCCCATGCACCTCTGAAGGACTCATACCCAATTCTGTTGCTAAGCTATTGAAAGACCAGATTTTTTCACCCATTGCCACCAGCTTCAATAAAAACAAAATATCTTGTGGTTTTAAATTCGTAGCATCATTCTTTATTCGCGATTCGCGAATAAAGAATATCAACTAACAACATATTGTAAGCAGAAGTAAAAAGTCGTCGCCACCGCCTTTTACAGCTTGCGCATTGTGTTCTAACAACCCTGCGTAAATTTCGCCTTTTACATCCGCCGGCAAGCATGACCTTTGTTCTTTCCCGATCATTTTGATCAAGCGTTCCAGCTTTGTAGGGTCATGTATTTTGCTTTGCGCCTTACGGAAAAGATTGGACAGGGGTCAAAGTAATGCAGTTGTCGAGGAACCAGCGGCTTTACACCACCTGACAGTTTACGCTGCCCGGAATATTAAACTTCAACAACAAGTCCTTCATTAAACCCCAGCACATTTTCACCCGGATATCCGGCCTGATTTGTAATAAGACGAGTATCACTAATAACCCTGTCCAGGTTTGCATGCGTGTGGCCAAATACCCACAGGTCAATATCATGACGCTTAATTAATTGACTCAGATCTGAGTGAAACGCTGCACTCAATTCATTTACCGCAAATTCAGGATGCTGACAGACAGGATGTGGCCCATGGTGGGTGACAACAACCGTTTTACCGTTAAAGGTTTCTGAGAGTATTTTTTTAATCCAGTTTAACTCTATAGTGTGTTGTGTGAGCGCATGATGAGGTTTGAACTTTTTATAATTATCACCTGATTTAAATCGAATTTTATGATGATCTGCTAATACATTTTCAATGCGTTGCATCACTAATTCTACGGGTAAATTTTCAATGGCTCTGTAGTCTGTCCATAAAGTAGCACCCATAATACGCACATCATCTACAACCAGCTCACCATAATCAAGACAACTCACTGACGTATCAACGCAAATATTTTTAATCTTTTCTTTAAGGCTTTTAAATTCATAACCATAAAACTCATGGTTACCCAACACATATACAAACGGTTTACCTAATCTTTGCGATTCTTTAATTGCCCATTCAGCCCCTCGGGTACCCGTATCGATATCACCCGCCAATACAATAATATCTGCATCGGTTTCTGGAATGTGACCAGACCATTTATGCAATGGATTAAACTTACCATTTCTTAAAAACTCATTATGTAAATCACTGAGAATATGTAGTTTCATTTTGATTGTCAGATTTTAAATAATTAAACTTATCAGTTACCAAGTGAGCAGCTCAATATTGTTTTACACTAAAAGTTCTGGTTTATGCTCTTTTAACCAATGTTTAACATCGAGTAATAATGCCTCCGCATGTTTAATACACGCTTCAACTGCACTGTCTGGTACAATATGAGCAGAGTAATCAGAATCATTTCGCTGCTTTCTCAATGCATCTAATACGATAACTTCCCCCTGCTCTAGCGCAATCGTTTGACTAAGCACCTGTATCATTGTTTGATGATGCCCAGGCTTACTCGTAAGCGTTCTGAAACCATTTGCATACAATGAAACATTCGATAATTGCATAATAGCTTTATATGCTGCATCAAACCGGGTTTCTGAACTCACCTGCATAACATGCGAATCCGCAATGTTACGTTCCGCCGATTTTAACATTCGCTGAACAACTGATATATCTGGTTCAATCCTCTGCAGACTTATACCCACTAAATTATCTAAACTCATTATCATCACCAATCACATCCATACGCGGTTTAGATAATAATTCTTTTACAAAAGCATCTTTGTTGTTTAACATTTGAATCCATTCCTCTTTTCGAACTATTTTTGGATTAATTTCTCGACGCAGTTTTTCCTGAACAGAATAAAGTGCTTTAATCGTTTCTGAAAACTCAACATTACCTATAATCAGCACATCTATATCACTAGCCGATGTTTCTTTACCACTCGCCACAGAACCAAAGATAAAAGCCCAGCTAATATTTTCTGCTAGCGGGTTAAGCGCCTGCTTAATTACATCGGTTACACCAAATGTTTTTTTAACAATACCCAGCAATTCATGATATATAGGACAATCAGGATTAGCCTGATAATGATGCTGATTACCAATCTTTGTCAAACTTAAAATACCTGCTGCAAGCATTCGATCAAGTTCACGTTTAATCGTAGCAACCCCCATGCCCGTCAAACGAATGATTTCTTTTGTATAAAAGCTTTTTTCAGGTTGAACATACAAAAGTCCCAGCACTTTTTTCTGTGTAGTCGTAAATAATGCATCCCCTAATAAACTCATTTCTCAATCACCTATAGTTCACAATATGTGTACTATAGTTCATATAATGTGAACTATCAAGAATCACATAGAACCACTAAGCACTAACCACACCACCCCAACCGTCTCCCCCCAGTATAAGGCCGTGCAAGTTTTGCCTTAACCAATGCATCCGCCAGGTTCTTACCATCCACATACACCGCTGCTAAAAGTCGAAAGCATTTACCCCGCTTAATGTTTCTAAGCTCTACCTCCTGACCAGCACGTAAAAATTCTACAGTAAACTGTTTGGCTTTACGGGCAGCAGCTTTCTCTACTGCACACTTGCCCCGTATCTCCGGCGCATCGACACCCAGCAGCACCCGGATGGAAACCTGCTTGCCAATCACATCAGGCCAGTGTTTTATATTCACTTTAAACGTATCCGCATCGTAGATACTGGTAACGTCTGAAACAATCACATCAGCATAAAATTGATTAGCCGCAGCAACCGATAAAGACACGGCAGATGTAACCAGAAACACTAAAACCGTAAATATAAAAACCGGCGAGATTATGTACGAGTTGTTTATGTAAGTGCGCCTGCAAATGAATAGGACAAAACTAAATTACAAAATGCATGACTAAAGCAACGAAGTCTTCGTCATCCCCGATAAAATCTTCTGGAAAGATTTTAAACATGTGTGAAGCATGGCCTGAAAGTTACTGTCTCAAAACACACAGAGCAGAAGCCAAGCCTCCCCCTTTGAAAAAGGGGGACTGAGGGGGATTTAAAAACATGAAGTTGCTTTACTCTGATGTGAAAAGAGTGAAATCTGAGTCTTCAAACCCCATACAAAACCCCAGACCCTTTATCACCAGATTTATTATCATTAGGTTTATCTTCACCTGATTCATTCTCACCACCCCCCTCAACCCCACCCGCTTCATCCCCAATATCATCATGCAGCATCTGCTGCTCAATATACTGATCAATCGCATCAGGATGCACAATATAAACGCCACTCGCGATGCGCAACAAAAACCGTGTTTTGGTCATCTCAACCCGACCGGGCTCAATGGTAGACGCGGGCAAAAACGAATTAATATAATCGGTTTTAACATCCGAAAAATATTTCTTAAAGCCTTTTAAAGTAACCACCATGCCCCTGTCATCCAGGCCACCCAACTCACCCTTAACCACCGCTTCTAAAAATCGCTGTTTTAATTTCATTATCAAGTCCTTATTAAATTTAATTACCCAGTTTAATTACCGAGTATAATTACCCAGCTTAATTACCCAGCTTAATTACCGAGTATAATCACTACGTTTAATTACTATGTATAATCACTGACCGCATCCCCACCGTTAATGAAAACACGACCGGTACAACATTTTTACAAAACCATTACCGCACACAACAAACATCACATAAAATCCGATTTAAAATTCGCTTTAGAATTTTCATTAGAATCGGGTTTACAATTTTCTTTAGAATCCGGTTTACTCTCATGGTGCATTTCATAAATACTATTAATAATCTCACCCACCACCCATAAATAGTTATCCAGTTTTTCATAATCAAATTCACCACCACAATCCGTTTTTAAAACCGGCGGATTATCCAGCAGGTGTTTAAGGTGTTTCGTATAATTAATTAAACGCAGCTGATACAAATTAATATTAAACACCGGCGACAACGCCGACGCATCACCCACAGAAAAAGAATTAAAATGCAGCGGCGCTTTAACAACCCCACAAGAACCGCTTAATGATTGTTTAGAACATTTTTCAGATTGATCACTACTCATTTAAAAATTCCTTATAAAAAGTTAAACATCAAAACAACAAATAAAAAACATAACCGTCATACCTGCGCAGGCAGGTATCCAGTGACTTTTCTTTTTTAATCCCGTCATCCCCGACTAAATCTTCTGGAAAGATTTGAACGTGCTCTGCACGACCTGAAAGGCGCAGGACAGGCGTCCGTAGTAACGCTTCTATCGGGATCAAATTCGACTGGATCGAATTTAAACGTGCTCTGCATGACCCGAAGGGTTAAGTGCAGGGATGCACTTAATAATCCAGTGACTTTTCTCATAATCCCGCCCCAACAAAACAAAGGAAACCAGAGCCCCAAAAAGAGACCCTGATACATTTACCACCCGACAAAAACACATGCCCCCCCCTGGTAAACCAGTACCCCCCACCCACAGCAAAACCTCAACAAGCACAATTCCTCGCGGTTGAAATAAAAAGGGCTGATCAAAAAACGAACAAAATCGCCCGTGGTTTCCAGAAAACCGTACAGATAACGTGAAGCCAAAGAATGAAAACGCCCGATAACGCCATAAAAAACAGACGATAACGCGGATGTAGCGGGTAAATAACAGAATGCCGAAAAAAAACTATCGACAATAGGGGATCCTAGCTTAAAATGCGTCTTAGCCATATTCAACTCGTAATAGTTGGTTGTGGTTAGCAGGCTTGAGGTGTGTCAGCACTTTGGGTCTGCGATTTTTTTAATTGTTCATGTTAGTGTTAGCCGATAGTTTTCTCCCGTTGTTTATAGTGGTCACTCAAACCACTTGTGTTAAAAATATAATGTTGCGGACGTTGTTAACACTCGCCAGTGAAGTGTAAGCAAGTTGAAAGATAGTTGTCAAATTATTATTTTTCGGCATTATTTTAGAAATAAAATAATGTTACATAATTACATCAGGGAATTTCATCAGGCTCAAACAGCTTATAAGAATTCTTATCCCAATAGATATAAGTATCAATACCCGCCTCTGTTGGTACGATAATTAAATCACTTTTTAATTTTACGGGTAAATATGACGTATGATTCCTGTAATCTTTATCACCGACTCTGCTAAGTAATAACTCGAAAGATGGTGTTTCAAGTGCAACAGTGGTATCCAGAAGAACGAAACCTTGAGTGGCATCCGATAACCATCCACTTTTACTACCATGAAATATAACAATAGATTTATGAAATTTACCCGAAGACACCTGACCTGGATAATTCCATAATTTGATGACCTTAAGTCTACCTGAATCCTTTATATCGGAAACAGGTAAGAATACGGCGGCAAGATCATCTAAGCCATCACCATTAAAGTCACCCTGCAACACTTCTGATGTTTTAGAAACATCCAGAATCACTTTTGATGAAATTAGTTTCTTAGCCAGGCTATTAATAAGCCCAGCATTGTTCTCCTCTTTGTTCCCTGCATTACAAGAAAGGGAAAGCGTTGCAGAAATAATTGGTAAGACAAATAATCGATTTAGATACTTCATTAAATATAACCTGACTTAGTTATTGCATTGCTGCGCCATCTAGCAGCTTAGTTGGATCAAATAAATCACCACGTCTTTGATCGGGAATGACAGGCACCTTAAGTTAACGCGTCAGCTATTTTTATTTAATATATTGTATCGACTAAATAACCATGCCGACCAGCGCATGCATATCCAGATTTATCTTTATGCGCTTTTATTGTTGTCATGTTTGTCTTTCTTCTAAAATTTTTACCACAAATAAGAACATTCCACGACATACGTTGGCCCAGTTTTATTACTTACACGCCTGGTCGTAACATTCCTTATGCGCCGTCTTGATGATGGTTCAGTTTCTGGTGCGTATTATGGCACATGTAAAACACCTGAAGCCGTCAACTCAATCGCATACCTGGGGATAAATGAAATATCTGTTGCAGTAGCCCCTTGTATTCGATCCACTCTATAAGAACGGGGTTGATCATCTTCGTGTCTAATCGCATGAAGTAATATATTTCCATCCTGCGTTTTCTTTAATGAATAAGGCTCAATTAATCTATGTTTATTATCATACTCAAGATCAATACAAAGTCTGTTCGCTGCCGCAAAACGAATAATTTCAAGTGGCACACCCGCATTCCATGCTTGCGCCATTGGTGGTGGGCTCCACCCCTCATCAATAACAACTCGCCCAATAGTTGGCACTGCATTTAATACGGCTTTTTCTTTAACTCCATGCAGCCAATCAAATACATCTGATAACTCATCCCAAAATTGCTGAAATGCTGGCAGTACAGGTAATTGATGTGCCAACATATTTTCCCAATCCGCTTCAAGGTCTAGCCTCTGCGGTTGATTGGTTAATATCTCCATTGTAGGCACATCAATATTTTTAAACTGACATTTTTTAGTCAGGGTATCTAAAATCAAATCACGATTTGGGTTTAAGCCTTCTCGTCTATATAAATGAACAACATCATATAAATCTCTTGGTCTTTCTCTCTCGGCCAGCGCACGCATTTTTTCGGCGAAAACTTCTTCAAAACCATAACAAAGAACATGAATGTCTTCTTCAGGTCGATCTGAATATGGATGGTTTACTTCGCGCATCACTGGTTCTAAAACTAATATTTCATCATCGGTTAAATCTAACTTAATTCTGGGTACATCACCCCGCCTTTGCATTGGGCCATGATAACCTACTCGGCCTTGCGCCGAATTTTTACCCCTGAGGTTCTCGTATATTTCAAACCGAATAGTATCTGCGGGTATTTCAATACCCGCATTATCATAAATCCAACTAGAAATTTGATTGAACGCTTCTAACAAAAATGTTTCAGTGAGGTGGTCGGGATTCGTTAATGTAAAATCCAGATCTTCAGAAAAACGATAGGTTTCAAAATAACATTTTTTTAAACAGGTGCCGCCTTTAAAAGCCCAACTCTGGCCAATAATCGGGTGTGCTGAAATACCGGCAAGTAACCAGCCCAATGTAAAATCTTTTTCAATCACCTGAGGTGAAAGTCCGAACTCACGAGAAAAACTCATCACTTCCTGTTTATCGATCAAAACATCACTCCTTAACCTAAATTAATCAGTTGGACGCTATAAAGTGTGCCTTTGGGAGTACAGATGGCGTAATCAAAAAAGGAGTGAATGGCTAGTCCTTCGCGATATTTTTTGATATAGCCAGGTGTGCTCCCAAAGGCGCAATTTATGGTGTAGCGACTTCACCGAGTAGGTTAATTATCATTTAATGGCAAAGTAAACAGGATCATATGCTTAAAGCATGTTTACGCGGTCAACTGGTTAATTTAGGTTTAACCAGCGCTCAGGTACCCATAAACGCCAACGCGTTATTAATCTCTCTGCCTGTAATGACGGATCAAGCTTTGCATTACCCGTTGTTAAACTTTCTTTACATTGCTCAATAAAAGCCGTCTCATTTACTGCATATTTTTCCAACAAAAATCCAAGGCGTTTAAATACAGCACCATTGCCCAATTTACTTGCATATTCAAACAGTAAGCTTAAATCTTTCTGATCTGAACTTAGGTAATTTTTAAACATATCAACTGTTGAACGAAGGCCACCCGCCAATAATGGATCACTTAACATATCGAGAATCGTTCGACTCGGGTCAGACACCTTAACTTTTACCTGCCCTCGCCAAATCACTTTTAGACCAAACATAGCTTTATTGGGTACGGTTTTTAATAAAAACTCAGTACCATTAATAACCGGTTTACGTTGCCTGGGTCTTTGTTCTGTTAACACGATAACCGTGCGAAACAACTGCTCCGTTAAACCCCAGTATTCAGCTGCACTCCATCCACCGATATAACAAGGCCTAAACAACTTGTCTGCTATTATCCAGGCATCTTCCAAAGGAATATCAGCTGTAGGTGACTCCAATGGAACAGGAATATAAAAACCACGACGAAGCCGGGATAACCAGCCTTTTTTTGCCCAACGAGCCAGTAGCTTAGCCGTACTAGAAGCTGACAATTGAAGAATATCAGTGGCCTCAGCAACGGATATTGTGCCTTTAGTGCCGCGCAGCACCGCTGACAGGCGTGCTCGATCTGCTTTACCTAAACCATTCATGTGATTAACAATATACCCAAAGCGTAAAAGCTCTTAAATTAGACGAATTACTACGCTTATAATATACTAACAATCGAGTAAAAACTATATGATATTAGACGTTATTCATATATATGATGAATTTCTACACCTTTAGTATACCATCTGACGCTTTTTCAATGATCCCAGATGTAGATAGACATTGTCAATATGGAGAATTAATCAGGACATACGTGATATTAGGAAACGGCTAAATTTTTATTTTTATTAACTTCTTTTGATGGGCGTCTCAATAAGTTTTCCGGCATACCTGATTCAGATAACAGACGATTTGAAATAACAGGCCTTGGGCATCAGTATGATCACTTCTCCACAACCGTAAGCGTTATTACCTGGCGAGGTGCAGCACCTGACGTTACGTCTTCAGATAACCCTAACACTGATCGAAAAAGACAGCCTGATAACAATAGATGGTTAAGAAACAGAATATAAATACTTATGCAAAAATATAAATACAAACTTCTCTTTATTACTTCACTGATACTTTTAATATTAAGTTGCAGTGACAACAATAATGGTAAATTTATGCCAACAGCAAACACTGATATCGATACACTACAAAAATTTATCAACTTACCAAAAACCCCCATTAAAGCCACATGGGAAACAGGCGATATAGTAAAAGGCAATTCAACTGTGCCCGGCCCTAAAGATTGGGCCTTAATTGCATTACTAGAATTTGATAAAAACGATGTAATTGAAATTATTAAACAGTCAACCACAAACGCCAGTAAAACGGCCAATATTCCTAAAAGCCATTTCAGCACATGGTTACCAGACGAAATAAGCAGTAAATTCTCAATAGACAGTACAGGCGGGTATTATCAATCGAGCAGTGCTACACATGATGCGTCCCTGTTTTCTAAATCACCATTGTTAAATGGATTTTATATTCCGGTGAATGAAACTGACTGGTTGCTGTATTTATATAGTAATTAGATATTTGGATTAATCGGGCCATAGATATATTAACGCTGAAACACATGCAAGTTGAAAAATAGTAGTCAAATTAATATTTATCAGAATGAGAAAATATCAGAGAACAATATTTTTGTGTTTAACGAAACAAAAGGCCAGTAAATTTTTACTAGCCTTTTGTTTTATATCATACAAGTGCTTAATTATTACTTATTACAGACTTAGAAACTACTCACCTTCTTTTTCAACACATACCGGCTGTGAAAATTGATTACCTTTTACATCTAACGTGCAATCAAAAAATACTTCACCGCCAGAGCTACCAGAATAGGAATGTTCTACTGAAAACTTAATAACACCATTCTCAAGTACCAACGAGTCTATAAAGGTTCCACTAGAATCTGAGAAATCAATCACCTGGCTTTTTAACTTTATTTTCTCAATAACCAGTTTCTCTACTAACTTGACATCAGGCGTAGATAAACGCTGAATTTCAAGCCTTGGTAACATTTCCATATTATGTTGAATAATTCTTATAAGACTTTTATTTACCCTGTGTGTTTGAACACTATCAACGGACAAGGGAATTTCAGAAATGCTTTTGTCTGCACAGGCAGAACCTGAAAAGAGAACCACAAAGTATAAAAGGGATATTTTTTTAATCATTATTTAGCGCTCGTAGCTGTAGCAGCTTTTGCTTTTTGTTTTTCAATGTAATCTTTACGACGCTTAAATCGATCGGGTGGTACACTTGTCCAATTACTTTTATTGATTATTTCTTTTTTAAATGCTTCAAGATCATTATCAGCTATAGACTGCTGCAAGAACTTTCTTGATTTAGACGTGTAGTCACCCCTGAATTTTAAGTCTATCGCAATATCCTTAATACCTGAATGAAGCTTATCCCAATCACATGCGCCATATAGTTTAACTACATCCTTTTTAGCACTAATCCGTTTAACCTGGCTCGCCTCATAATCATAACTGATTTTAAACAATTTCTTTTGTGCATTTGGTTGTATTTGAAAATCAAGTAAATCATTATCAATAATAAACTGCTCCGCAGTATTTCCATACAAACCAGCTGCATTTTTAAGCACGGTTATAATTTTAGCATCAACACCCGCAGTGGTAAGATTAGCAATAATTGTTGCTTGCTTTTTACGCCTAAAATCATAACCACGCCCAAGTGTTAAGCCTGAAGTACTACCTGGCACATGCAGTTTTCGACTATGATACATGCCACCTTCCGTACCCTCAGAATTCCATGTAACTACGCCATATGTGGGGGCGACTATCGCCGCTGTTGTGTGTGAAGCTTTAAGAACCTTGATTAAGGCTTTATAGGTACCACCACCGGCATCAATGCGGCCATCGGGTTTAGAGAGATTAAGCTCTTTTGATTGAAAATCAATAATCGCCTGATTGGTTTCTTTATTGATTTTAGTGGTTAGTTTTAGAGCCGGTTTCTTCTCACGGCGTAAATAAACATTAAGCAATGCTTGAGCAATTTTAATGTCTTTACTCTTGTTCTGACCTTTATCAGACCCTACAGATAAATTTAGTGACAACCATCCCATGCTATACTTCTCCTAGCTTTGACATCTAACCGATTATTTTAAATTAGAATATTAAGAATATCGAAATTGAAACTATATTCTTAAACTAATGAAACTGAAGAATAATCGTCCCATCATCAGATGTCCAGTGACAAGTTCTCAGAATTCGTTCTTTAACGCTCTGGATGCGTGCTTAAGAGGGTACTTAAAAGTAAACGTCTGGCGAAGCACACCTAAAAATATTTACACTGTTATGTTAACGCTACATTCCAGGGCAGCAAGTAATCAATATCATCAGGCTTATTGGGTAGCTCTTCTAACAAATGTTTTAAATAA
>Ga0316209_1002579_pt1 | contig 14241 bp, 11 predicted proteins | sample 6monopyrite_MG_FD_204945 | JGI IMG/M metagenome (GOLD analysis project Ga0316209, IMG submission 204945) | Microbial mat bacterial communities from mineral coupon in-situ incubated in ocean water Damariscotta River, Maine, United States -... | ecosystem: Environmental > Aquatic > Marine >...
GATATCCCATATCGCCACATATCCCGCTAAATGGTAACTTTGATTCAACTATTGTAATTAATTTCATTCGTAATCTATTTCCTGAAGGAAGTGCATTTGATGTTCTGCTTGCAACCCAAAACCTATCAAAAAATAATTTATTTGGCATATTAAAAACAATTGGTTTTGAAACTGCTGGCGTGCTGGCTTTTTATGAAGACGAACCCATTACTCGGCAAACACAACTGAGATTAGTGAGGGAAGAAGAACTAGTAAGTCGTTTAGATAGCCAAATACCGGCGCAAATTACCCATTGGGATGGAAAATTTAGGCTGTCTGTCGCCGGAGTCCAAAATAAGCTAAATGTCTATTTAGACAAAGACAACTCTATGTATTTAGCCGATGGCAAATATGCCAGTACACACATACTAAAATTTGCGTCGAAATCATTTCCATCAATAGTCGTTAATGAATTATTTTGTATGCGCTTGGCCAAATCTGTCGGCATACAAGTGGCTGATGTCTGGCACAGAAAATTTGGAGAACACAGTGCGCTAGTGGTTAAACGATTTGACCGTAAACTAACCATAGAAGGTTCAGATAAACGACATATGGTAGATGGTTGCCAAGCGCTTAACCTTCCTCAAGAATACAAATATGAACAGAATTTTGGTAGTGGCTCAGATGTCGCAAACATTCGTGAAGGTGCAAGTTTAGCTAAGTTATTTGAATTCACCTCATTTTGTGCTGTACCAGCACTGGTTACTCAGGATTTAATAGACTGGTTCCTGTTCAATCTCATTATTGGTAACAGTGACGCACATGGCAAAAACCTCAGTTTTTTTATGAATACCAACGGTATTACGCTCGCACCTTTTTATGATCTTGTTTCTGTTGTACATGAAGCTACTCAAGCAGACGGACTCGACACAAATTTAGCCATGGCAATTGGGGATAATTTTGATTGTAACCACATAAGCGCATTTGATTTACTGACATGCGCTGATGAATCGAATATTCAATTCAATTTATTAAAAAGACGCTTAGATAGACTATTTATTAGATGTATAAACCAGGCTGATTTATTAGATTTGTCAGATCAAGGCTTATCAACTGAACAATTGAATCAAGTTGATTCACTAAGATCACTAGTAAAAAGACGCTGTGATTATTTCTCGAATCAAAGTAGGCAATTTACTAGTGTGATTAGCAACGCATTTTAAATTTGTGCCTGTTCTTTATCAAACCCAAATGCCAACGGCAGTAACTCGGTAAATTTCACTGTTTTGATTTCACCCTTTTTAGTTGCCATATGCACCTCTGTTTGAGCATTAGCGAACTCAGCGATTTTTTGACGACAGCCGCCGCAAGGTGGACAGAAATCATCGTTGGGGCTAGCGATGAGGATTTGTTTAATCTGTTTACTACCCGAAGCAATCATGGCCGAAATAGCACCTGCTTCGGCGCATTGGCCCAATGGATAAGCGGCATTTTCTACGTTACAACTGGCATGGTGTTGCGCGTTTTCATCAAGAATAGCGGCACCCACATGAAAGTTTGAATAGGGTGCGTGGGCATTTTTTTGTGCTTTTGTGGCTAGGGCCAAAAGCATTTTGTGTTCGGCTGTTAGGTTAAGTGTCATAAAAAATCAGACTTCAAATTTAACTCGGCCGCGTAGTTTGCTTTATTTTGGGCGACATATTCAAGTTTAATTCACATATTACCAAGACTGAGGCTAGGGCAACTTTACTTTCAAAGGGAAATAAGCGACTCTACGGCACATAGCTTCTTGTAGTTTTTTGACTATTTTAAAGGGTTGTAGTGAAACCTAAGGTCAAAGTTAGAGTCAGATAAATAATCTATTTTCAGGTAAAACTTTTCTACTAATATGCATAAACATCTCAGCATCATCATTTTACTTAGCGCATTCTTATTAGGTTGTGCCAACAACAGTGGCTCAACGCAGGGCAACCAGCAAATGGGAAATTTGTTATTAGCGGAGCCTGCCCCTATGAATCAGCGCTCACAATTAGCTATTGCCCGTTACAGCCATATTTTAGTCAACACCGATTTAGAAGATGAGCAAAGAGCACAACTGTTACATCAGCGTGGCACCTTATACGACAGCGTGGGATTATCTGGATTGGCACAATACGACTTTAATCAGGCCATTCAATTAAAACCTGATTTAGCTGAGGCCTATAATTCTATGGGTGTACATTACACTCAGCAAATGGATTTTATCCAAGCGTACGAAGCCTTTGATGCCACCTTAGATATCAATCCCGATATGGAATTTGCATTTTTGAACCGAGGTATTGCCTTGTATTATGGTGGTCGCCCCGATTTGGCGGTGCGTGATTTAGGTACTTTTTATAACAGAAATGCATCCGATCCTTATCGTGCCCTATGGAGTTATCTGGCTTCCAGCGAAATTGATAAACCTCAGGCGATGATTGAGCTAGCCCAGCAGCGAAAAAATTTGGATGAAAGCAACTGGGCGACGCAGTTGGTGGATTTGTATCTTGGAAAAACCACCGAAAATCAACTGCTAAGCGCCTTGATTGGTGGTGTAACAAGCCAACAACAATTGACCGATAGATTATGTGAAGCCTATTTTTATTTAGGTAAGTACCACTCTGCAAGGGGCAACCGAGGTATTGCGTCGAACTATTTTAAACTGGCATTAAGTACTAATGTATTTGAGTATGTAGAACACCGCTACGCTCGCCTAGAACTTAACTTATTACGTGATGAAGCCAATAAAACCGCCACAAACGAGCCACAAACCCAATAAAGATGACGGCAATTAGCAAATGGGGAATAGCCTTAGCTTGTGTGCTAATCCCCGCTTGGTTAATACTTGAGCTCTACTCAGTCGATGTTGCCCCTGCACCAGAAAATGTGCCTTCCTCAAATCAAGTTCCAAATAAAGTAGCCGAACAACAACTGGCCCATGGCCTAGCGTTATGGCGAGATAAAAAGTATCAAGAGTCGGCGCAGGTATTTTCATCACTGGGGGCAAAAAACCTAGATGTGACTCTACAGTCTTTAGCCAGCTTGTATCACTATCACGCGACTGCCTTTAATAAAAATCGCCACTCTGACTTTATGCAACAGCTATCTACTTTGCCTGATGACTGTAAACAAAAACTACTGTTTGTGACCCCAGATATTGGATCTCTGCCACAAGCCGAATACTTTAGGGCTCGCTTTGCACAAGACCCACGCCTGAGCACTTTATCTATTTGTATTTATGACCTGACTTGGTTTGACCCAGTTGATCTTGCCTGCAAAGAAAATTGGCAACAAAGTGGCCGCTTAGGCTGCCAACTACTATCACTAGCCGAAAAACTAAAAAACTTACCTTTTACCCATTTAGTGATGTTTGCCGACAAAGGCAAAGCCAATGTTCACAACGGGATTATGTTTCTGGATCGCAAGGATACCTACGACGTGTTTATTCACGAATTAGCTCACTTTTCTGGTTTTATTGATGAATATCCACTCAGCAAAGCACTTGCAAAACGGGTGTGTGCCGGTGTTGATGCACCTAATGTTGTGTTTAAACAAGTAAAACAATCAGAAGCTGATAGACAGTATTGGCGGTCAATAGGCCTGCAAAATAAAACCCCACTATTTGCTGCAAGAACCTGTGATAACCATTCAACCCAAGCATTTAAAGCATCCAAGCAACTCACCTTTATGGAATATCACGATACTGCCTTTATTCCTAAAAGCTATTTAACTGCGTGGCAAAGACAGCTGCAAAAAGCACCTAATCAACCCTCTGCCCATATTAACTTTGCGCAGTTGTACGAGCAGTCTAATAACCTATCCGAAAGTCAATTTTGGCGAGCGAGATATCAGCAGTACCTTAATACCAACACCAATAAAACTAATAATCTATAACAAATGAAAATGTCATTTATGTGACAAGGTGCCGTCAGCAAGGGTATAATACCCGGACGTTATTTGCTCCAGTTAGTAATATATTCAGACTATGTCCCAGCTATTTCCCGTAAAAAACATTGAGTACCCCTTTCCCGCCAAGCCTGTTGCCTTGAGCAACGCGCAGCAGCAACAATACCTGCAAGGCATCAAAACACTGCTAACACAAAAAAATGCTGTGTTGGTCGCCCACTATTACACCGATCCAGAAATCCAAGCCTTAGCCGAAGCAACCGGCGGTTGTATTTCTGACTCACTGGAAATGGCCCGTTTTGGTCGCGACTGCGAAGCTGATACTTTGATAGTGGCTGGCGTCAAATTTATGGGTGAAACCGCCAAAATTCTCAGCCCTGAAAAAACCGTATTAATGCCAACCTTAGAAGCCACCTGCTCACTTGATATTGGCTGCCCTGCGGATCAATTCTCAGCTTTTTGTGATGCACACCCCGATCATACAGTGGTGGTGTATGCGAATACCTCAGCGGCGGTAAAAGCCCGTGCTGATTGGGTGGTGACCTCAAGCATTGCCTTGGAAATTGTTGAACATTTAGACGCGCTGGGTGAAAAAATCATTTGGGCACCAGATCGCCATTTAGGTGCCTATATTGCCAAACAGACCGGCGCTGATATGTTGATGTGGCAGGGTGAATGTATGGTGCATGACGAGTTCTCAGCTAAAGCGCTGTTAGATATGAAACACCTCTATCCTGAAGCCGCTATTTTGGTGCACCCAGAGTCACCCGCCAGTGTCGTCGCTTTGGCTGATGCCGTTGGTTCAACCACGCAGTTGATCAATGCAGCAAAAACCTTGCCCAATAGCCATTTTATAGTGGCAACCGATCGCGGTATATTTTACAAAATGCAGCAAGCCGCACCGGGTAAAATATTGTTAGAAGCGCCCACCGCAGGCAACGGCGCAACCTGTAAAAGTTGCGCCCACTGCCCATGGATGGCCATGAACGGCCTAAAAGCGATTCACCAGTCACTAACAGACACCAGCGGCCATGAAATTTTTGTGGATGAAGCCTTGCGTCAACAAGCCTTAGTGCCGTTAAATCGTATGCTCGACTTTTCAGCAGAGTTGAAAATGAAAGTGAGTGGCAACGCTTAATCCGGGTTTTTCATTTCTAGTTCACAGCAACACCCTATAATTTTTTGCAATCCAATACTTTTAGGAGCATGACATGCCAGATTTAAGCCGTTACAAAGGCATAGTGTTTGATATGGACGGAACCTTGATAGACTCAATGGGCGCACATGGTAAGGCGTGGCAACAAACCTGCGAACAGTATGATTACCCCTACGATGATGAATACATTCACAACCTTGGTGGCGTGCCTACCCGCGATATTGTTGGAATGCTGAATGAAAAACATGACCTCAATCATGACTTAGATGAAGTCACCGAAACAAAGCGCCAAGCGTTTCTCGAACTAGACGATAGCCCAACGGTTATCGATGACACCTTTGCAATAATGCAACGTTACCAAGGCATCCTGAAAATGGGAGTAGGTACAGGCTCAGAGCGAGGTAACGCCATCAATATGCTCACAGCAACAGGTTTGCTCGACCGAGTAGAAACTGTTGTTACCGCTACCGATGTGAAACAAGGCAAACCCCATGGCGAAACCTTTTTAACCGTCGCTAAAAACATGGGCTTAGCAGCAGAAGAATGCGTAGTGTTTGAAGACACCGAGATAGGCCGCCAAGCTGCCCAAAATGCAGGTATGGACTGCATCATGGTCATCAATGGCAAGATAGTCATGCCATAAAAGTTAGGCTAACTGTCGTCAGCTAGAGGCTTTTTGTATGCTATTAGCAGTGATTCGAACAATAAATCACCGCATCAGCTGCTTGGTTGCAGTTATTACTTGCGCAGCCACGCGGTTTTCCCTAACATACGCGCCTCTTTTGTAGGAGCGTAGGAGCGACTTCAGTCGCGAACAACTAACAGACCACACAACAGAGAAAACCAAAGCGCACGCCAAGCGCCAAGTTGAATAAAACCAACCTTATAAAAGGCAAAGATTTAAAAGTTTTGGAGAGCTGGCTGAGTGGCTTAAGGCGCACGCCTGGAAAGTGTGTTTAGGGTTAAACCTAACGAGAGTTCGAATCTCTCGCTCTCCGCCAAATAATCGATAAAGCCCCGTATTTCGGGGCTTTGTTGTATTTGAATCTAAGTAAATGTAGCCGCCGACGGAGTTTGACAAATATCGCGGGGTAGTTTGACAACAAGCATCTGAATTGTTGCGGTTTTTTTTGTATTTGGCGCAGAGAGATTATTTGGTTTGGATACTTCGGTTCGACTATTTATAAAAGCTAGAGCGGCTCAATGTGCCGTTTGATAACTCGTTATTGGATTTTATATTTTGCTGAGCGGTTCCAGACAGCGCATCACTCAATCGCCTGTCCCGTGAGGCGGTCGCATGGCGATTACCCAACTAAATTGAAGTAATAGTTGGCGAGCTTTGAGTCGAGGGTAAATCAAGAACTTAAAAGCATCAGCTACGCTGATTTTCAACGAACCTGAACCCGCAGGTCTTCCCTGAGTGAGGAATAAAAGAAAAATAGGATTGGATTTGCTATCCAAATAAAATGCAAAAGCACGATCCATTATGCTTTTCTTTGAGTCTGGCATCGTGTTTGTCCGTAAATTGTTATTGTTTATCAGATTGTGATCAAATAAGCTGCCGCGCGCGTTTTAACCCAATTCATCGCGTCAGATATTCACCAATCAACAGTATTAAAAATAAGAATTTTATTATGAAACAGCTAGTCAATGTTTACAGCCTTGTATTTATTACCCTATCACTCACAGCTTGTGGTTTATTCCGTGGCTCAGAGCCAGCAATTAAACGTTTGGCAGAACACAACATAAATACCTCTTCCGGTATCACTCAAGGGCAATCTTTTGCTGCCCCTGAATCAGTAGTCAGTTGGTTTGATATTCCCTATGCCCAACCACCAGTGGGCGATTTACGATGGCGTGCGCCGCGTCCTTTAACTAATCCAAATAAGGTCATTGTTGAAAAAGCAGCCACATCTTGTGTGCAAGAGGCTTCGAATTACACTGGTGTGGCAGGTGAAGGCATAGTGGGCACAGAAGACTGTTTGTATTTGGATATTCGCGCTCCTAAAGATTTTGCTGACAAAAGTTATCCGGTGATGTTTTGGATCCATGGCGGTGGCAATGTCAACGGTCATAAAGATTATTATAATTACACTAATTTGGTCGCTGCAAAAAATGTCATAGTGGTATCGATTAACTATCGTCTTGGCGCACTGGGTTGGTTTAGTCATCCGGCTATTCAGGATCTGCAAGAAGGGCTCGACAAAACCTCAAATTTTGGCAGTTTAGACATTATTGAGGCTTTAAAATGGGTGCAAAGCAATATTGCAGCCTTTGGCGGTAATCCCAATAATGTCACGATTTTTGGTGAATCTGCCGGTGGCCATAATGTATACGCCCTACTGGCCTCTCCCTTATCCAAAGGACTATTCCACAAAGCGATTGCGCAGTCTGGTTACACCATCAGCAACAGTGTCGAACATGCCTACGATTATCAGGATAAAAATACCTATGTGACCCAAGGTTCTTGGCACATTGTTGAAGATTTACTCACCGCACAAAAGATGCCAAACCAAGCCCTTAAAACACCTATGCAACTTCACTCCATCCTTAAAAGTGCCAGCCCCGAAGCATTGATGCAGCTTTACATTAACAAACCCGGTGTCATCAACTATCAACCACTGACCACTAATGACGGCATTGTTATACCTAAAGAAGGTCTTGCTAGTGCATTGGGCAATCCGCTTTACGCAAAAAATGTGCCTGTTATTTCTGGGGCAAATAAAGACGAAGTCACGCTGTGGTTGGGTCTACATCGCTATTTTATGAACACCAGTTATGTGTTTACCAAGTTGTTGCCGCCTATTGTGTCAATCAAAGATCCGCAACTATTTAACTTTTGGGTGCGAGTGCGCTCACAAGCATGGAAAGCACGAGGTGTTGATGAACCTTTTGATGCGCTAGAACAAGCTGGCTATGACAATTTATTCGCCTATCGATTTGATTGGGATCATCAAGCGAGTTCATTTTTTGCAGACTTCCCTAACATCATTGGCGCTGCACATGGTACGGATATTTCCTTTGTTACCGGTGACTATAAGTTTGGACCCATCTCTAGCTATATCTATCCTGAAGGGGATGCTCGTGAACAAATGAATCGCACTTTTATGAATATTTGGGGGGATTTTGCGACAACCGGTACACCGGATAAGTCTCTTGGTTTTGATTGGCAAACCTACAAAAGCGACAAAAAAGCCTATATACGTTTGGATAAAGACGAACTACTAGCTTTGGATTTTGAGTCAGAGACCCTCACTAGTCTGTTGACTAAAATTGCTGAGAACAAGCATGCTGATACACTAGAAAAATGCATGATGGTTTGGGAAACGCTTGTTAATGTGGGTGACCGAGATATACCCCGCTACAAATCGTGGAACAATAATCAGTGTGCCAACTTTGACGCCCGCAAAGCTCAAGAAAAGATAGCTACGGAGTTAATTGAAGAATTTGGTGATACCTCGGTGATTTAATAGCAATATACAAAACAGTACGTTCGAGAACATTTTGAAAGCTATTTAGGTCTTTTAATTGCTGTAGTGGGGAGCTTCTGCGCTTTGCTTTGTGTTCTCTGTGGTGAATAGCTTGTTATTTGGGGTTTTGGAAAATCACCGGACCTGAGTCTGCAGAAACTAGAGTTGTTCAATGTGCCTACATTTGGGAAAACCACTGCAACCAAAAAATTCATTACCAATGTTCGCTCCTTTTTTAGCGATTCGTTTCACCATAGGCGAAGCACACTTTGGGCATGTGGTGGTATTTGTTGGTTTAACTATTGGTTTAATGATTGGTTTAACTGAAGCTTGCAAAGGCTTAGTGGTTTGCACCTCTGCAATTAATTCAAGTAACTGCTCGCCGTTAATCAGCTCAATGGGCAGGTCTTGCGCAAACTTAATTGCATCCTTGGTAAAGTGACCAGAACTGACCACATATACACTTTCCGCGTTTGATGCGGTCAGCACACCAAACATTTCACGCACAATCGACACACCCACCTTAGAGCTGCGCCACTGTTTGCATTGCACTATATGTAATTTGCCATCTTTGCGTAAAGTAAGGTCGATACCGCCGTCAGCGCCACCAACCATGTTTTCTTGAACAGAAAATCCTTTACGACGAAAAGCTTCACCAACCAGCACCTCGAAATCACTCCAAGAGGTGTCTCTAAGGGTTTCGATACTGCTTTGTTGCTTAATCAGTTTTTTACGTTTTTGGCGCTTGAAAATAGATGAAATTGCAGGGATCAGAAACAAACTAGCAAGCATTCCAGCCACGTTTTGCGCTGCAGCCGCAAACGATGATATGTATAGATTGCTAATTTCCAAATTAGGAAACACAAATTTAAGCGCTACATACACACAGATGCCAGCAAAAACACTTGCCCACCAAGGTAAACAAGAAAACGCTTTTAGAAGTGAAGGGTTGTTGCGACTCATGGTCAATTCGTGATTCTTAAATTAGGGCTTAAATATACTCGGTAGTCAAAGTTGATCAATGTGTCGTTTGATAACTGGTTATTGGATTTCATATTTGGTAGGTTGTTGTGAGCAGTGCCATAGTATTTCTTCTATCTAAGACGTTGTTACGATGAGTGCCCTGTAATTTCTTCTATATAGGGGGTGTTTACTCGGCAGCAAAAGCGTCTCTAATGAAACGGTATTCAGCTGAACGAGTAAATTTATAAAACCGCGCAATTACAAAGGGTAAACCGATTGCAGAGGTAGAAGCTAGAGTGATTGCTTCTTTTATTATTTGCAATAATATCAAGGCGATAGCCATGGTTTTATAGACTTGTTTCCAGATGACATTAAAACTATCTAGAAACTTTTGTAGTTGTACGGGGTCGGCAGAGTCGGCAACAAACACTTTAAAGTCAAAATCTAGATCACGGTAAATGGCAAATTCGGTTGTAGAGCCTTTAAACAATCTGTTGGTAAAAACAGACAACCCGTCGTTTAAAATTTTCACGGTACGGTGATAAAAGCTAATGACAGGTAGTGATAATTTTTTTATGGCTATAGCCAATGATTCAATTTTTTCTGCAAGCCATTCAACGCCTTTTTTTAGTTGCCGGTAAGCCCAACGAAATGCTCTTTTAATGCCATCAAATAACCAAGCGCCCCATGTTTTTTCATTAATTTTTTTAGATAAGGCTCTAGCATTTTCTTCATTCTTCGATAAATCACGAATTGCCTCTACCACCAATTCCGATTGGGTTGCGTCTGACTCACCAATTTCAAACTCAGCAAAATATTTTAAACATATCTTGATTAAACCTTGTGCATTAATCATTGGTTCAACGGGCAAGTTTTCACTAAAGCAAAGTAGCGTTGCTGCCTTAGATAGGGGATTGTCGCCCTCATAACTAATAGGATTTTTGTTGGCAGTTAAGCCAGGAGCAAGCCCCTCAAAACCATGTAGCCATAACTCAATTGCTAATACGCCTTTTAATAGACCATGCCTAAACTCAAAATCCGAGTGTAAAATTTTGTCATAGTTGGCATAGAGCAGAGGGGTCAATTTGTCGAAATCGTAGAGGTAAGTTAATAGTTCAAGTTCATCTACCGACTCGGGTACAGCATCTAAATAACGTAAAAATGTTTTCCAAGTCTGTAGGCCAGAAGCTCGGTTGACCTTATGTACCCGTATGGTGTTATTACGGTCTTTTACAATACCCAGTACTCTTAACCTTAACTCAATACTTTTATTGAGTGCTGGTCGGCGACTCTCAATTAGCCAATCCTCTAAGTGGGTCGGTTCGTCAAAGGTATAAAGCTGTTGCAGGGCCTCCCATGTTTGTAATCCAAGCCAGCCGTCATTACTAATATTGGCGTCACTCTGGAATTGACTTAAGGCCGACTTTAATTTTTTTTGGTTATTGGGGCGTCGCTGCATGGAACTGCGTGGGCCTCTAATTCGGCTAGGTTTTGCGGTAGATAGATAGCCAAGTTGATACAAACGCTTCCAGACATGTTGATACAATTGTTTATCTTGACGTAATGCTCGGAAGTTTGTTTGGCTGATGGGGACAGAAATTATCTTTCCCGGTCGTTCAATTTTGCCCAAAATGGTTTCAAAACCGACCAGTTGACCAAATCCTGTTGGCTTATCCGCAAGTTCACTAATTTCCATTTTGCGATTACCCCTTCAATCAATACTCTTTTACCTAAGAAGTGAGCTTTCCCAGCGCCAGACCAATCACTTTAGATCTGAATTCAGATCCATTTTTAACTGCGCTAGCATGGGTTTGAATAAGGGCTTCGGTAACGCCAGTTTCAGCAATGAAATTGGCCGAGTCTCCATCAATTTTGATCTGAGTTGCCAAAGCTAATTTTAATTTACCTTTTACTTCAGGCTCGTTACTACGCACTGTGGCCAGCATCGAATCCCATTTTAACTTATTTTCTGCATCCACAATCACCTCTAATTCGCCTGTATAGGTTTCTACCGACAAAGTCGCTAAGTCTCCAACAGCTGAACTAATTGATTCAGAAATTTCCTTCCATCCTTTTGCCATGATTTTTCCTTGATTTTGTAGTGAGTGAAATATTATAGTTACTTTTTACTGTACGAAAATCAAGCAATAATATTATGGGTAAGTCAAAAAAATTACTCGACCGTTTATTGATTTTAGATAGCCGTTAATAGCGCAAAATATTTATACTAAAACAATAGTAATGCGCACAACAAAGATCTGCTTGAGCATACCTTGAATTTACTGTGGAGAAATTCTGAAGATTTCGTACAGGTGGCAAATATTAGTGGTTAAAGGTTGTTTAGTGATTATTTTTTGCAGCAAAGAAAATCATGACATAAGTCGTTTAATATATGCTCAAAGGTGACTAGTTAAGTCAAAATGCTCCACTACTTGCCAAAGTTGTCAGAGATATCTTGCGGTGCCATCGCGGCTTTAGAATACGGGTAAACTGTGTAATTGGTTGGATCATTTGGAAAGATTAATTAATTGAAAAAGCGGCCATTGGCCGCTTTATAGTTATCTGGGTAAACATGATGAATTAAAAAGGCCTGCTAACAGCCCTAACGCTTTGCATCTAATGCAGCCTGGATTTTGTCAAGATCGTCCTGACTAAACTCACCCCTTTCAATTAGGCTTGCGATGACTGAAGTATGGCCTTTCAAAATACCTTCGCCTCCATCTTCATGGATAAAGTGTTTACGAATGATTTTATGTTGCCCACCTGCAACAATTTCCATCTCAACATCGCTATCGTCGCCAATAAATTCTACTCGCTGACCATCACCCTTGTTCATCACATAGACTTTTTGAACTTCACGTTCGCCAGTATCTATATGCGGAACTCCTTGTAATGCGTCCATCACTGTTTGACGAGTCTCAGGATCAAGACTTTCTAGTTTAGATACCATCACATCAATATCTTGGATGTCACTTGGACTAAATACCAAAGTTTGCGAGTCGCCGTCTGCGTCAACCCAAACACTGACATCGTGGTCTTTAACTACTTTAATTTCGATAGTTTTGTGCTTTACTTCTTCTTCGGCAATGACTGCGCCCGTTAGTGCAACACTTGCCACAACCGCACCAGCCAATAAATTTTTAGTGAGCATATTCATGTTATTTCTCCGTTGTATTCAGTTATCTTGGTGTTCAGCTTAGATACCCATTTCTGAAGCCTTTCCTGAGTCTATTATACCCGTCTCCCTTGAAGCTGCAGCGTTGTTGGCTGCTCTCACTCACCCCAATCACTTAGTACGCCTAAGCTCATGGGGCTGAGTTCCTTTGCCGCCTAGCTGCAACTCCAATGGCTTTGGGTATACAAGTCTTGTACCAACAAAAAATAAAACTTAATTTTCAATAGCTTAAGCCAAAAATACCTAAAATGAACTTCAGTTCAGCGCTAACAAAAGTCTGCAAATGAGGATATGATTTCCTCATATAAGGATATTTTTAAATTTTAATGCTTGGCTGTTTTATTTAATCCCATTAATATCAAACAGTTAATTGTTGAACCACTATGGCGCGATACTTGTTTACTTAATGCAAACTAATCTTATGAATACACTAGTCTCTATGTCGTTAAAGCGTTATCTGTTCCTATTAATCGCGCTCTTTGTTTTAGGGTTGGCGAGCACTCAGCTATTTTTTATTAATTATATTCAGCAACAAATTGCCACTGAGGTCGAAGGCAAAAGCCAAACTCTGTCAAAACAGGCTTTGAAATTGTTGGTGGACTCTCTGCCCCATACTCAGCAGCAAGTCGTTGTGCACGAAAAGGTTGCAGCGGCTAAGCCAGCTAATCCGTCAATTGTTGTACAGATTAAAAATACCCCAAATAAGCCTGTAGAACTGGGTGATGGCAACCGTTTTATAAGTGGCGATGAGACGCAAACTGTGACCATTAGTGAAATGGGCATAGGCTCGAATATAGTGTTTCGTGAAGCACTTGAAGGTCGCTTGCAAGAAATGAGTTTTAAACCTATCAGTGGCTCTAATGCCTTCACGGTAAAGGATCAGCAAGCTCAACATATTATTCAGTTTGATCAAAAAAATTCGGCTATCAGTGAATATTTTCGCTGGTTGCTAGTGGGAACCATCATACTGACCGTCCTTGGTTTGGTACTCGCCTATTGGTTGGCAAGGCATATTAGTCGCCCACTAGGTGAACTTTCAAAGGGTTTTAACCGCTTGCAACAAGGTGACTTGGGTAGCCAGGTCAAACCCAGTGGCATACTTGAGGTGCGCGAAACTCTGCAGAGTTTTAATCAAATGAGCACCCGACTAGAGCAGTTAAACAAAGTCGAAGTACGTTTTCATCAGCAACAACAATTAGTTGAACTAGGTGAAGTAGCCAGAGGTTTGGCGCATACCTTGCGCAACCCCATTAATACTATTGGTTTAGCCGTAGAGCAAATAGGCCAAACAGCCTTATCTCAAGAGCAACGTCGCGAACTTGCCCGGCAAGTCAGACAAAAAATCATGCATTTAGACAATACTATCAAAGCCTTGCTAACACTCACCAGCAACGACTTACAGCGCGACCAACAGGTTAGCATTAATCAAGTTATCAACGACATATTGTTGGAGCTGAGCATGACAGGCAAACATAAAATTGAGTTTGCTGAGGTGCAAGATTTACAGGTTTACGGCGCACAGCTAGAAATCAGAGCGATGATCCACACCTTGTTGGTGAATGCGATTGAAGCCA